>WNFB01009536.1_pt1 | contig 13351 bp, 18 predicted proteins | sample 5400501 | NCBI WGS metagenome assembly WNFB01 (sample SAMN13153341, study PRJNA577476) | soil metagenome | isolation source: 200 cm saprolite under Douglas fir tree site 2 hole 1 | place: USA:California | collected 2015-04-18
TTGGTGGGAGGCCCAGCAAGGCCAGCGCCTGCTGGCGCTCTAACAGGGTCCGCGCCGGATTGGCACGATTCTCCCAGAGGGCGCGCACTCCCAGGCGGATAATATCCCAGAGCAGACTGGCAAACGACTTTGGTGGCGGCTGTGCACTCATAGCGCTTATTATACCACTGGGCCAGCGATTTCCTCGTCGGGATGCTGAGTAAAGAAGAGCTGTTGTAACTTTTGGCTTTGCAATGCAGCGGCAGGTGAAAAATGTGGCCTTTGCATTGCAGCACCGAAGCTTTTGCATTACATCTGTGCAGGCTTTGCGGTGCATCATGACAATAGACAGTGGGAAGCTTACTCTTGAACTGCTTGACTTCTTCTTGGATGGTATATTTTCCCTTATAGTCGGGTTCTCGCATATATAATAATGGAAAGCTCTTATAATGTAGAGTGAGAGAATGTACAGTGGCAAAGACTCTCATCGCGACCAGGCGTTTGAAGTGTGCATTCATAGTGCTTTTTATACCACTGGTTTTTACGTGGTAATAAAGGACCTCATTGCGATTAGGCGTTTGAGGTCATCCCGAGACAGTGTTTTGTTTCACCGGGTGATTTGGTGGTAAGAGACTCTATTACGAAATAGCATTCACTCTTCCACTGCATCTGCTGTGTTAGCCAGCACTTCTTCTTGTCTTTTGATATGAACGATGCAGCAACAGCGTGTCCTATAGAAAAGGAGAGCGTATCAGCAGTGTGTTCCGACCGCTTTGCCTCACCACCTGCAGTGGCCACACATAGACTTCCAGTTTTAGGGGGTTGCGTGACGCCCGGGTGGGTGACGCGCCGAAAGGAACCACCTCCTGCCAGGTGACACGAGAATCGCGAAACTCGGAGAGGATACACGAAAAGAAAGGGCGAAGCAAGGTCTGCTCACCTACTACCTGAAGTGGCTGAGCACATTCATGCTTCAGAGGAGCCTGCTCACTCACATCAAGGCAGGTCGCGAAGGAACTTGCTTGTCCCCAGTATCCAATATTCCTCAGAAGAGTTTTCCCTGTCTCATGTTCTTTCAAAGGAAGTTCCAGATACACTGTCATGGTTCCTTCAGCATGGGCCATCTCACGATAGATCACCGACTCCCCAAAGGAAACGTGTCCCTTGTCCGCATCTGCCTTATAGGCGCGCAGAATCTGTCCGGAGAGTGCCACACGCTCAGGTGGGCGTATGAACACGGAGGCCGCGCGAATCCAGGGAAATAAGGAATCCCGTACGACTTCTCTGCTGAAGAACTCAAGGCCAACTCGGAGGAGTGCCAGGCGGACCGTGGCCGGTCCGGGAGCCGGGGAGACGAGCGCACTGTTCATGCTGCTCAATGGAAGACGGCAGGAATAGGTGGCTGGGAAATGATACTCGGCCGCGAGCCAGCCCAATGGTGTAGTGCTCATTTTTCCTCCACCACCTGCTGTTGCGGGCAATAAGATGCGGGCAGGCAAGGAGCGGATGTGGCGATGAGGTCCTCCATGATGGCATTAAAGGCGTCTACTGTTTCAAATGGATAGACCAGGCAGGTATCGCACTTCATGGCCACGAGGCGCGCAATGTAGTCTTCTTTCAGAGCAGAGTACATAGGAGCGCGTCCCACATCCTTTCGCACCACAATCACTCCCGCAAGCCCGGTTAGATGGGGCAGCATGGTCGCCGTCATCGCCCCATCGGGGCTGAGCAAGGTATCACGCAGGGTGGAAAGGATGGCGCGATGACGGACTCGCCGTTGCTGTTCATTGGCAATGGCCACCCGCCACTTGTCGATATCGACGCCTATCCCCACGGACCTGTAGCGTACGACGAGGGCATAGTCGCCTGAACGAGCGGGCATTTTCATGAGCATTTGCCCCTCCTCTTTTGAATCGCCGATGCGGGTGAAGAGGTGCATAGTCTCCCTCCAACGCTCGGGCAGCCCGAGTGCAAAGGAGACTTCCACCAGGCTGTGTTTGGTGCGCCGGTGGCGGGCCTCTGTTCCCTGCTGCTTGTTCGCGTTTTTTGCGGGTACCAGAAATCCGTGCGCATCACACAGGCCGCAGCCTTGCAGGATCTGCTCCACTGAGAGATCCTTATATTCGGGTCGCTCAATTAATGCCGCCGCGCGGCAGCCATCATGTTCCTGGCATGCTGGGCAGAGCGGAATGCCAGAGGCCATGAGGTATTCGGCCAATAGCACCGCGTGGTGATGCTTGGCGATGCTGCCACTGCAAGCATCTGTCTCGGTACCATCAGCCAGAAACTGGCGCCGCGACATGACTTTGTTCGAGCCGTTTGTGCCAGCAGTACTCAAACTATGAGCCTGCCAGCTCACACGAACGCTGATTGAGAGCTCATAGATGGAGAGCGTCGGAGGTTGAAGCATAACTTTTTCCCTTTCAACAAGCGCATTGAAGCGCGAGACCATACTATACTGGCCGGTGTATCTGATGCACCAGCGTCAGAGGACTCAGCCTGTGTCTGGGCATCCTGCCCATGAACAACCTCTTCTCTTCGTGGTGTATAGTGTAAGGTTGATAACAGCCTGAGCAAACTTGCAATTGGATGCGCACCATAGCGTTCCACATCTTCCAGCAACACTTGTAGATCTCGATCAGATGGGACGATCAGAAACGGTGATTTGGCATCCATCACCTCACAGGTTTCTCTTGCGCGTCAGGGCATCCATCAACTGGTCGCGTGTCCGGACGGATTCCAGATCCTCCAGGATCTCACGCGCCATTGAGGATGCCTGTTCCTTGAGTTGGCGAAACGCGTGACCAAAGCGCATTGTTCCTTCTTTGCGTTCCAGAATGGTACTCAGTGGCGTAGGCAACGGTGATTCCATGGCAGTGGATACCTCCTGTATTTCATGAAGATTGTATAGGCGCAGCCGGCGCGTCTGGCCATCCTGTTCCTCCAGCGGTCTTCGGGCAAGCTCTGCCTGAGCAACCTCGAACAGGTGGGTCTGCCACGCCTGGCGTTGAGAGCTTACGAGCGCCTCGACCAGGTAATGCAGTTCGTAAGGGCACTCTTTTTGCGGCATGCAAAGCAGCCATTTCCAGTACCGGAGCAGGTGTTCTCCTGCGTGGTGGTTCAGATGCCCGAACCAGGCCAGGTCAAGGCTGCCGCGCGAACGGGAAATGGCTTGCTGCTTTGCCAGGGTCTGGAGTATCTGATAGGACAGCGCTTTCCACTTTCCTTTAACCTTGCTGCCTTTGGTCACTAGATCGAGCGCTTGCAGCACAAGTGCTTGTTCTGGCTCGTCCTCATCGCGAGGCCACTGTGCGCCCGGTTCAGCGCATTGCCGTGCGCTGTCGCAGACAAGACGGGACCTTCGCCTATGGCGTCCTGATCTGCTCGTTGTCGCCCGAGCAAGTGCTTGCGGTGCTGGGGCACATCCGTTCGCAGGTCGCTGATCCTGTCGCGGTTCTGATGGCCTATGTGACCTTCTACGATCTGCGCGGTGGGGGCATCGAAACCTCCTTGAAAGGCGCAACACATGCTGGTGCTGCTGGGCTCGCTCGCTCACAATGTGGTGGTCTGGGCACGCCGCTGGTTGGCCATTGCAGAAGGCCCACATTGTGGCATGATGCGCATGGTGCGTGATGTCTTTCATATCAGTAGCTTGCTCTGCTTTGATGCCTTTCATCATGTGGTTGAGATTGTGCTCAATCAACACTCTCATCAAGCTCACAAGCTCATCCCTCCCTTGCAGGAGTTGCTGACTCCCTTACACATTGTCATTAGTTTGGGCGAAACTTAGGTAGTCTAAACGTCAATCTCCAAGATAAAGGCCATTATCATTGACAAATACAAGTACTATGAAACGCGCTTCCCTCTCACAGCCGCTTCTGTCAGTACGCTTTACGCTCTCTGCTACACTGAGGATGATAACATCGTTTCCGGAATGACATGAAGGCTCATCATGGCAGCTCTTTTAGCACTCGTCGCGACGGTTCTGACCTCCTTGCTTCCCATTCTCAATAAGCACATCCTGCGTGATGCTCGTCCAACGCTGGTTGCCTGGGCCATTAACGCTGCCTCACTTCCCGTCCTGGCAGTGGGGGCTCTGTTGCTTACGCAATGCTCAATCACACCGACGCATGGGAGTGGACACCTCTCCTGCGCCATGTCCCTGCCACATATCGATGGCATCTTTGTTGAGGCACTCCTTGCCTCCGCTGCTCTCAATTGGGCTGCAACCCTTCTTTCTACTTATGCTTTACAGAAAGCGGAGGCCTCCCTCGTGAGTCCACTCCTTACCTTTAATCCTGCCTTAATACTGTTCATCGCCTGGCTGACACTGCATGAAGTTCCAGGCGTACATCAGACTGGCGGTGTTGCCTTGGTACTCTTCGGCGCCTATTTGTGAGAGGTAGAGGAAGCACGAACAGGACTTCTGGCACCGCTATGTGTGTTACTGCACCAGCCAGGGACAATGCTTGCAGTCGTTGCCAGTGCTTTATGGGGAACAACGACGGTCCTAGAAAAGTTATCCATTGAGCATATGACTCCTCCAAGCGGCCCTTTTGTTGCCCTGGTGAGAACATTGCTTCTGGTGGCTCTGCTGACGCCAAGTGCATTCCGGTTATCTGAGCAAAAGGAGACGCACGCAGCCCACTCCATGTTCGCTGGGTTGCATGCCCATAGACGTGATCTGGCAGCAGCCGTTCTTCTTACGGGCATCGCCCCACTCTTCGGGTTTACAGTGATTGCTCTCGGCCTCGTTGGGTATATCACGACACTCTTCAAGCTGATTGCCGACTTTACTATTCTTTGGGCGCGACTCTTTTTGGGTGAAGGGAATCTCAGGTCCCGGCTGCTTGGTGCAGTGGTGATGCTCATTGGCGGAGTGCTCGTTGCGGCATAACACGCACCTTACGGTTGATCACGCCTTATGTATGCCGTCCGCGACAGCCCATTCAGGTCTGTACTTCCCTCCTTCTTTGTTCAGCTGTTGACGACGTTGCCTATGACCTCTCTTAGCGTTAGTGAACCCTAGTACTCCCACGGGAGCCATGTGATCTCCTTCACACTGCCTGTGTGGGCAACCTCACAGACATAGCCCCGCTCTCACCCCTATCCTTCGTACCAAATGTATCAGTCTATAAAAACGGAGAAAAACGGTGATGAAAACAGATCGAAACCACTGTCTGTTTTATTGTCTTCTCGGGAGCTGTCTGATCGTTCTGTTGGCTGCCTGCGGCCCAAACGCCAGTTCAAACTCAACAACGACTGCGAGCCAGCCTGTGTCAACATCCACCCCTGTCCCTCCCCAGGTGAGCCACGCAGCTAAACTGACAGTGCAGTTTGGCTGTAAAAGTGGCGGCAAGGTCGGCTTCAGTGCAGACAAGTCTCATGGTCTAACTTGTGTTCATACCCTGCCAAAAGCAGTACTGACCATCTCTGTGACCTACTGTAAGGGGAGCGTCGATCAGAGCAGCAGCCTGAAGGGAACGTTTCTCGCCGATAGTACCGGTTACTATGAGTGGCACTGGATGCCCCAGGCGCCTTGCCAGAATGGACCAGCCTACTGGAGCGGGACAGCCAGGGTGACGGCGCAACTCGATGGGCAGATTGCCACCAGCGAGTCCAGCTTTGTGGCTGATTGATTCGCGGACTCCTGCTTCCCAATTGGGGGTATTCTCGGCTCTTTTGCCTATAATCTGCTGGTCACCCTTGGACTCGCTGCCGCGATTCGCCCCATTCAAGTAGACTCCCATGTAACCTTCATTGCTTTACCGGTCATGGTGGGCGTCCACCTCGTGCTCTTGGCCCTCGTCTGGTATGGCAAGATCCCCCGTGTGATGGGTGGTCTCCTCGTGGGTGTGTATGTCGCCTATCTCATCGCTGTGGTTCTTGCCGAGCAGTGAAGCGTTGATCATGACCGTTCCCAGCTCGATCAGAGCCTTTGAGGTGCAAGCAGCAACACCATTTTTGTTCCATGGTAGGCACCCCGATTCAGATTTTCTACCATATCTTCGCTACCTGCAATTTCTCGCATTTCTTTGCCCAGATAACCAGGCTATGCGAGAAATTACAACCAGGTTGGGAGGCAATTATACTTCCTTCTCTCTCAAGTGCCTCTCCACGCCCTTGAGCAACACGGCATTGGTGGCAACGGTAATAGAGCTTGCGCTCATGGCGAGCGCTCCCTCCGCCGGGCTGAGTAGAATACCCAGAGGGTAGAGCACACCTGCTGCAACGGGAATAGCAATCAGATTGTAGATGGCCGCCCAGAACAGGTTCTGTTTCATCTTCGTGACCGTCGCTTTCGAGAGGCGAATGGCGGCCAGCACATCAAGCGGATCGCTCCGCATGAGCACTACCTCGGCGGTCTCAATCGCTACTCCCGTCCCTGCACCAATCGCAATTCCCAGGTCTGCCTGTGCCAGCGCTGGGGCATCGTTGATTCCGTCTCCTACCATTGCTGTGAAGCGTCCTTCGCTTTGCAATTGCTTGACATAGCGTGCCTTCTCAGCGGGCAGTACCTCAGCAAACACGCGCGTAATGCCGACCTCCTTGCCTACGGCCTGGGCCGTGCGCTCGTTATCTCCAGTCAACATCGCCACCTGTATCCCGAGGGCTTGTAACTCGGCTATCGCCTCCTGAGATGTGGGACGAATGCGATCAGCCACGGCAATCACGCCCACAGCCTGTGCGTCTTGCGCGACGACCATGGCTGTTTTCCCTTGTGTTTGCAACGTGTTCACCTGCTCGTGTTCGGAGGGAGCGAGTTGGATGCCATGGTCAGCGAGCAGTTTCGGGGTACCAATGAGCACTGGCCGGTTCTCAACGACGGCCTGCACTCCTCCACCCGCGATTGCTTTGAACTGGCTGTAGGGAAGCACTCCCAGTTGACGCGCCTCCGCCTCTTCAACAAGCGTGTGTGCTAGCGGATGCTCCGAGTCTGCCTCCGCCACTGCTGCGACTTGAAGGAGCCTGGCCTGATCGAATCCAGAGGTCTTCCCAGGCGCGAACACCACGATATCCGTCACAGCGGGCTTGCCTTCCGTCAGCGTCCCGGTTTTGTCGAAAATGATGGTCTGGATGCGCGAGGTCTGCTCCAGGGCTGTGGCATTTTTGATGAGGATCCCGTTCCTGGCTCCGATGCCGGTGCCGACCGCTACGGCGGTGGGCGTCGCCAGGCCCAGTGCATCAGGACAGGCAATCACCACTGCCGTCACCGCGAGCGTCAGTGCAAAGAGCACTGTTTGACCAACGACGAAGAACCAGATCAGAAACGTCAGTACCCCAGCGCCAACCGCCGCCAGGACTAACCACTCTGCCGCTCGATCTGCCAAGCGCTGCGCAGGAGCCTTCGAGTTCTGAGCGACCTGGACCAGTTGCACGATCTGGGCGAGCGCCGTCTCGCTTCCCACTTTTGTCGCGGTAAAACGCAGCGACCCAGACTCATTCACGGTCCCACCAATGACCTCATCACCGGGTTTCTTGCTGACCGGCAGGCTCTCACCCGTCACCATACTCTCATCGATGGCGCTCTCGCCTTCGATAACGATACCATCCACGGGTACCTTCTCACCCGGACGGAGCAGCAGGAGCGCACCGACCTGCACCTGCTCAACCGGGACGGTCTGCACCGCTCCATCTGGCCCGATGACGTTCGCCTCTGTGGGTGCGAGACGAAGCAATGCATTGAGAGCATCCGAGGACCCGCGACGGCTGCGCATCTCCATCCAATGTCCAAAGAGCACGAAGGTCACGAGCATAGCGGCGGCGTCGTAGCTGGTATCGACCATCGGAGCGAACAGGGTGGCAAAGACACTGAAGAGGTAGGCGACCAGCACGCCCAGGCTGACCAGCACGTTCATGTCCAGTGTCCGATTCCGCAGAGCCCGCCAGGCTCCCGCGTGAAATATCCAGCCACACCACCACACCACCGGGGTGGACAGCACCAGCAACACCCAGTTGGGATGGATCCCAAAGGGAGTGGGCAGGTGTAAGCGCAAGAGTGTGGTCCCAAGCGATGAGTAGAGAATAATGGGGATGGTCAGCACGAGGGAGACAAAGAAGCGGGAACGCATCTCCGCCTCCATGGCACGCGCCATAGCCGGATTGCTCATATCATGATCCATCATCTCGTGCATGCCTGGCTCTGTGGTGGCAGGGGCAAGAGACGGTGAAGCAACCATAGGTTCTCCGCAGGCAAAACCACAATCCTTGACCATCTCGCGAAGTTGTCCTTCGCCTAACCTGTCTTCATCGTAGGTAACGGTCACCGTCTGAGAAACATAGCTCGCCTCGACTTTCGCAATCGACTCAAGCTTGCCGAGTCGCTTCTCGATCTGGCGGGCACACCCGGCAAAGTTCAGCCCTTTGACCGGCAACGTGACTGTTTTCATGCTTTCATCCTTACACTTTCTCACCTGCTAGATTGACCATTGCTCTGAGAGCCAGCGCTCGCATTATTCCTTCAGTCCTGCTTGCTCATGCTTAGGAAAAACGGCGTTGACGAGAGCAGGGACGACAAGATCACTCGGAAAAGAGCCCTCGCCATCCCTGCATATCTCGATCCCTATCTGGATGTGTCGCTATTTAGCCACTGTATATCCAACATCGTCGAGAACCTCCTCGATCTTCGCCAGGGTGATCTCCTGTGGGTCGTAGGTAAGGTGGATCACCCTGGTCGGGATATCAACCTTGACCTCACTCACTCCTGCCAGTTTTCCCACCGCTCCTTCAATGGCATGCTGGCAGTGTTCACAAGAAATGTCGGGAGCTATCAGGGTTGTCGATTCCATGCTAGAAGGAAGAAAGATAACTATTGATTGCCTGCAATCGTGTAAAGTTGGACCAGTTCCTGGATCACGGCTTCTTCACGACCGCCTTTGATGCCTTCCGGGACACAGGTCCACAAGTGCCCCTCGACAACAATCGCCTCCAGTTTCTCCAGCGCCTTGCGGACTGCGTGCGTTTGATGCAAGATGTCAATACAGTACTTATCCTCCTCCACCATCTTGCGTATACCTGAAACATGTCCCTCGATATAGGAAAGCCGTTTCAACACATCTTGCTTGCGATCTTCTTGCATGGCTCGTTTTCCTTTCATAACTTCTGTATACCACCGCACTCCCTGCACCTTACCGTCCAAATCGCCGTAAGCGCAAGGAATTGCTCACCACGGTGACCGATGACAGCGCCATGGCTGCTGCCGCAAAGATGGGGGCATTTTCGCGTAAGAACGGAATCAGCGGCGAGAGAATCGCGGTCGGGATGAGGATGATATTGTAAGCAAAAGCCCAGAAGAGATTCTGCTTGATGGTGCGCAAGGTCGCTCGCGAAAGAGCCAGCGCAGTTGCCACGCTCTTCAAATTGCCTTTGACGAACGTAATAAGGTTTATTCCGGTTGATGTTACCTTCAGCATACCATCAACCAGAATGATGAGGCTGTTCCCCCGAAGCCAGATAGAAGAACCCCATCCAGAACTGCTTCCGCGCTACATCGACAAGATGCCGCTCCATCGTTCTCCAGGTCGTCTGCCACGGACGGCGTTGGACTACGTCCGCCGTGATGCCATACGAAGGTAAGAAGAAAAGCAGGTGTCGCCACCACAGCGGCCATCCGGTGGGCCAGGCCATGTCCAGAACAACCCACTGTCGTCCAGGCGCTAAAGCCCGGCATCCGTTCTGGATAACTCGCTCACAATCCGGGACAAATGTGAGGGCAAACGTAGAGATAATGCCATCCACCTGGGTTGGGAACTCGTATTGGGTGGCATCGCTTTGCACGAGTTCAACGTTCTTCCAGCCATGTGCAGCTACGCGCTGCCGAGCCTGGTCGAGCATGGCATCAGTCAGGTCAACGCCAATGATCCTGCCCTCCGGGCCGATAGCTTCCTGCACCAGCGCGAAATTGAGTCCGGTCCCACAGCCCATATCAACCACAAGGTCGCCGCGTTCCAAGTTGAGCAGCTTGACCGCTTCTTTCCTCCAGGTTTCCAGTGACCTGATGCCGCTGGCGTCATAGCCTTTCGCCCGTTGGCGATAGATGTCAATGAGAGGTGCTTGATTTCCAGACAATTTATTCACTCTACTCTCTCTCCCATAAGCTTGTTTGTTGATGGATGAGTTTCGTCAAATTATCATACAAACAGTGATGATTTGACCAGACTTAAGAGAATGTGTCCTTGATATTTTATCATTGAATGAAATAGCACCAACCGGAGAACCAGGATGAACGGATTACGCTATACGGATATTGCGCATAGGGACAATGAATTCATGGATCTGACCAGTCTGACCCAGGATGAGTTTGCCGAACTATTGCCCTCCTTTGAAGAGGCTTTTCAGAAACGGATGAAAGAGTATCGAATCGATGGGCATCGCCGCAAAGGACGAGGCTATGTAACCTATACCAACTGTCCCCTATCCACACCCGCAGATCGCTTGTTGTTTATCTTGGTCTACTTGAAAACGAATGCGCTGCAAACGGTACATGGGCGGATGTTTGGGCTGCCGCAAAACAAAGCCAACCAATGGATCCATACCTTATTGCCAGTGTTGCAATCAACGCTGCAGCAAACAGGAGATGCGCCCGCACGAACAATTGAAGAGTTGAAGAATCACCTGCACGAGCGGGTGCAACCCGAAGAACCGCCACCCCTTTTTGTCACGATGGCACCGAACGACGGATTCCGCGCCCACAAGACGCTGATGAACAGAAAAGCCATTATAGCGGCAAGAAAAAATGTCACACGGTGAAAAATGTCTTGCTCATTGATCGCCAAGTACGAATCAGGTACCTGAGTCCGACCTGTGCTGGGACGGTGCATGATAAGAAGATCGCCGATTCGTCACCTTATGAGCTTCCAGTGAACAGCCTGCTTCTGCAAGATCTCGGATTCCTGGCCTTTAGCTTGGAAGGAGTGACGACCTGGACTCCTCATCGCAAGCCGCGGGGCGGGACCTTGACTGACGAGCAAAAAGCCGACAATCGCCGATTGTCATCCTGTCGGGTTCGCATTGAACATGTCAACAGCAGTGTCAAACGGTGTCGCATGCTGAAAGATCCCATGCGCTTACATCGTCCTGGTTCTCGTGATCAGGTCATGGAGATCGGCTGTAGTTTGCACAACTTTCGTATTCGGTTATCTCCCTGGCTCCCCATGCGCCAACCGGAATAAACCTTTATATGTATGTGCTGTGGCAGATCGCTGGCGCAAGGACTCTTTGGCAGCTCACCTCCTGGTTACCTGGTCCGTACTCTTCGATGAGGATGTAGCCGATGCCCTGATCAGGCTGGCGGAAAACGGTGAAAGTGTGGAGCATGAGAGCGTTCTTAGTGGAAGCGGCTGTGACCTGATCGTTATGACAACGCACGGACGTGGGGGAGAGCAACCGTGGACGATGGGGAGTGTAACCGCTCGTGTGCTTGGTGCCACCAGGCTTCCGCTCCTGATCGTGCAGCCCCCCAAGAGCGGGGGTAGTTCCCAACGTGGGGCCATGCATTACCAGGAGGGCGTATCACAAATGGGTACGGCAGAGCAGGAGCCGCAACGTATGAAGCTAAGGCATCAGATATAGGGGTCTTTCCGAAAGTGCGAGGTTGTAGCACGCCATGCACACGGCCAGGTTAACATGATGCCTCTGAAGACCAGCCAAGCGCACTTCTTCCAGATCGTGCGTAAAAACGCCTTTACGCCTGTCAATACCATCCTGTTCCTCCCCGGCTTTGTCCTGATTCTCCTAGGCCAAGGCTTTGATGCGATGGTGTCTGTCGACATTGTGCTGTTCAACACGGTGGTGAGCGTCGTACAGGGGGCCATTCCAAGTAGATGTACTTTACCAGGTGGACTGCGGATAGAACCATGCTGGCGCGACAGAACGAAATTGTGATGACGGCGTGATGTTGAGACCCGCGGTTGTGATGGGATAGTGAAGTCCATAGCATACATATCACAATAGAGGTTATTACCTACACCTGTGGGTGATAGGTGTATGATTGCGTGTGTGGCGTTGCGTACCAGTTCACAGTGTGGAGTTGGTATGGAACGGCTTAAGTGAAAGGAACGAAGCTATGCATGCGCTAGAAGGGCGAGCCGTTGACACCGAGGAAGACTCTCTCAGACGAGAGGGAATCATGACGGCCTCACAAGAGCACGTAGCATCTTCCCCTCGTATGACCCATGCTGATCTCTACAGGCAACCACGGCTGAAAGTTATCTATCCATCTGGACGACCAGAACCACAGCAATCCAGGTGGCACACTCAATGGTTGGCAACTTCGCTCATCTTAACGACCCTCACCTTGCTCACTGGAGCTATCGATCTCCTCTTCTTTCCCCAGGTAGATCCCCCGTTGATGATCGCGCTCCTCCTCGTTGGGGGTTCCGGCCTCCTCGTCGTTGCTGGAGTATACGTTCTGCTCCCTACCATCTACATGGAAATACACCATTTCTCAGGAGAGCTATGCCCGCAGGTGGTGATCGGCAATGATTGTGGCACGATCCACATGACTGCGGGTAGTACGAGCAACGAGGTGACTATCCAGGCGACAACGTGGAACAGGAGAGTCTGGAAAGCCTCCGACGGCATCTGGGCCGACTACAAGCAGGATAGGAACACAATTACAGCCTGGGTCGTACGATCGAACACATCGAGAATACACGACATAGACTATGTCGATTTCGACATCACGGTTCCCAGCAACACTGATCTCAGACTCACCACCAAGACAGGGGATATCCGGGTTACCGGTATCAGCGGTCAGATGCACTTAGGAAGCGAGGGTGGCTCGATCTTGGTACAACAGGGCATCCTCCGTGGAACCTCCTGGCTCATGACGAACGCTGGCGCTATTCATTCCCATGAGGCCATCGATCCGCATGGCACCTACACGTTCGTAAGCACTACGGGCTCGATCACTGTGATCCTGCCAGGCGATGCGTCCTTTCACCTGGATGCGAGGACCGACACAGGCACCATCACCACCGATTTTCCGGGAGTGATGGTGACCCATCGCACGAACAGCGCGATCCAGAGCACGGTGGGCAAACCACCGCATGCCAAAGTGAGGCTGAGTAGCGATAGCGGCTCGATTCAACTGTACGGAGGACCTCAGGAAAACGCGCAGCCTCTGGAATAGCATGGACTACATATGGTGTGGCAAACGTGATGGAAAGGCACTGCATTGTGACCCTCTGCTCATGGAACCTGCCAGGTCATATCTTCCATTCTCCGTGTAGTTCAACATCCAACTCCAGATCTACGCCACATCGTTGGAGGACGGCCTGATGTGCTTCCATGATCAATGCTGCGACATCGGCCGCACTCGCCCCGCCCACGTTGACAATGTAGTTGGGGTTCCGCTCTGCAATTTGCGCCT
>WNFB01013697.1_pt1 | contig 13351 bp, 14 predicted proteins | sample 5400501 | NCBI WGS metagenome assembly WNFB01 (sample SAMN13153341, study PRJNA577476) | soil metagenome | isolation source: 200 cm saprolite under Douglas fir tree site 2 hole 1 | place: USA:California | collected 2015-04-18
CTCCCCAGACGACCCGTCCGTGAGCAAATCGTGAGCATTTGCACTCCGGGCTCTTCTGGGCAGGGGCATGCGGCCGCATCGTGCGGGGTGCATTTCCGCAGCTAGTACCCCATTTTGCGGAGGCGGACGGGAATCGAACCCGCCCACCGACTCTCGCCGGCGCACTGGTTTTGAAGACCAGGAGGGCCACCAGGCCCCAGTCGCCTCCGGGGTCAGGATACCTGTGGTCTGGGATAGTGCCCGCCACCCTGACGTCGCCCGGCCGTGCCGAACAAGAACATTGGCCTCGCCCACCTTCGCCGCTACGCCGACTCCAGGATCGACCGCAACTTTGCCAGGTCCCTGCGGTTTGCCCGACGCATGGCGGCGGCCATGAACGGGGCTGCCACCTTTGAGAACCCGGCCGGCTCCCCGCGATTGCGAAGCGTCATGAGGGTCCGCCCGTCGCCGACGGAGGACCAGGTGTACGTGGTCTCCATGGCGAACGGCCCCTCGGCCGTGCGCATGACGAGCCGCTCGTTCGGCACGAGGTCGGCGAACTCGTAGGTGTACGCAAGGCGTCGGCCCAGGAACCGGGCCACGAACGCCACCTTCGATCCCACCTGTGCCGGTGGCGGTGTCTCCCACTCCACAGACTCGATTTTCTCGTACCAGGCTGGGGCGTTCGAGGGATCGATAGCGTAGGCCGCCACCACGTCCACCGGGCGATTGATGGTGGTCTCCGTCAGGACGTCGACGGTCATGCGCCGCTCTGGGATGGCGGCGCCACAGGCATCATGCCCGGCCCGCAGCGGCGGCCAGGCGGTCACCCACGAACTGGCGCCAGCCCTGCCGGTGGTCGGGTACCTGGATGGCGGGCACGTCGAAGTGGCGCAAGACGAGCATGGTTCCGCCCTCGGCCGGCGTCAGGGTCACCTCGACCCGGGTCGATCCGGGAGGCAACGGTCCAGCCGGGGTGTCCCCCTCCCAACCGAACGTGAACACGAGCCGGTGGGGTGGGTCGAGTTCGAGGAACGTGCCGCGCATCACGTGGCCCCCCTCGACGACGACCCGGAACAGCCCGCCAGGCTCGGCGATAACCTCGGCGTCGGTCGCCCACCATTCGTTCAGCCGGCTCGGTTCGGTCCAGAAACTCCACACTGTCTCGGGTGGCGCAGCGATGTGCACGGTCTGCTCGATGGTGATCGTGTCGCCTGCGGTTTCCTTCAATGCCGGCTCCCGTCGGGCCCTCGATCAGGCCCTTGATAAGGCCCTCGATCGGGCCCTCGATCCCCCTGCTCCCGGCGGGCAGCCCGCTCCGCGGCATTCTTGAGCCTCCCGAGCCGGTCGGTCCACATCTCGTCGATGAACTGCCACACCTCGGCCAATCCTTCCGTACGGACCCGGTAGAGACGCTGGTTGCCGTTCGGACGGATGCTCACCAATCCCGCCTCGTGGAGGACCCGCAGGTGCTGCGACACGGCCGGACGGCTCATCTCAGGGAAGGCCGACGCCAGGTCCCCCGCTGCCCGCTCGCCATCTCGCACGAGACGGAGAATCCCTCGCCGGGTGCCATCGGCGAGCGCGTGGGCAACGGCGTCGAGGCGATGTTGGGCTTGTGCAGCCGCCGAAGTCATGTAAGAATTCTCTTACATAGACCAGGCGGGCGCAAGCCGGCCGCGAAGGGAGGAACCCGTGGACGCGATGCCTGAGCCCACCATCGGCTCCCCGGAAGAATGGCTGCGTGCCCGCGTGGACCTCCTCCAGGCGGAGAAGGAGCTCACCCGCCGGCGCGACGAGCTGAGCCGCCAGCGCCGTGCCCTCCCCTGGGTGCGCATCGACAAAGACTACGAGTTCGGCACCATCGACGGCCCACGCTCCCTCCCCGAGCTGTTCGACGGCCGCAGCCAGCTTCTCGTCTACCACTTCATGTTCGGGCCAGATTGGGAAAAGGGCTGTCCCAGTTGCTCGTTCTGGGCGGACAATTTCGACGGCATCGGCGTCCACCTCGCTCACCGCGACGTCACCTTCCTGGCCGTCTCCCGTGCCCCGCTCGACCGGCTGCTCGCCTACCGCAAGCGCATGGGCTGGAGCTTCCCCTGGGTGTCCTCGCTGGGGAGCGATTTCAACACGGACTTCGGAGTCTCAGACGCCTCCACCTACAACTACGCCCCCGTTGCGTCCCCGGAGGAGGAGCTTCCCGGCCTGAGCGCGTTTGCCCAGCGCGCAGGGGAGGTGTTCCACACGTACTCCTGCTACGCCCGAGGGCTCGACGCGTTCAACGGCGCCTACCAGCTTCTGGACCTCACGCCGAAAGGTCGCGACGAAGACGGGCTCCCCCATTCGATGGCATGGCTCTACCGTCACGACGCCTATCACGTGGCCCCCTGACGCATCTCTGCACCCGACCGCGGAGGCGAAAGCCCCCGCTGGCCGACGCCGCCTGACCGTATAAGGTGGCCACCACATTGGGCGCCATGAGACGAGACAGCGCGGTGGCAGCATCCTTCGATCTCCCGGCTGGCCTCCGGGGCATCCTGCCGAGCCAGTGGCTGCAACGGGCCATCGACCAGGGCGCCATCACGTCGGAGCGGTACCGGATCCCGTCCAGCAGCGTCCAGCCCGCCAGCGTCGACCTCCGCCTCGGAGAGACCGCCTACCGGCTTCGGTGCAGTTTCCTCCCGGAGGGGGAACCCGTCCAGACAAAGCTCTCCGAGCTCAGCATGGGGCAGGTCGACCTACGGGACGGGGCTATCCTCGAACGCAACCGGCCCTACCTCATCCCCATCATCGAGGAGCTGGATCTCCCGCCGCAGGTCGCTGCCCGGACCAACCCCCGCAGCTCCACCGGCCGGCTGGACATCTTCACCCGGGTCATCACCGACGAGGGTCACAGCTTCGACGAGGTCCCTGCCGGCTACCGGGGTCGCCTCTACCTGGAGCTTGTGTCCCGCACCTTCACGGTTTTCGTTCGGACCGAGCTGAGCCTCAACCAGCTGCGCCTCCAGGTGGGCAAGTCCCGCCGCGACGACACCGAGGTCGTGGCGCTGCACGCCGAGGACCCCATTCTCTTCTCGGGGTCGGAGCCGGTCCCACCGGGGGAACTGGTCCTCGCCGACGGCCTGTTCCTGAGCGTCGACCTGGTCGGCCGGAACCACGGCCGGGTCGGGTTCCGGGCCAAGAAGAACAGCCAGCTCCTCGACCTCACCCGCCGCGACCACTACGACGCCGAGGACTTCTGGGAGCCGGTCCACCGGGAGCGGGGCAACCGCCTGGTGCTGGAGCCGGAGGAGTTCTACCTGCTCATCTCAAAGGAACGGGTCCGCATCCCGCCGGGCTACTCCGCCGAGATGACCGCCTACGACCCCACCAGCGGCGAACTCCGCACCCACTACGCAGGCTTCTTCGACCCGGGCTTCGGCCACACCCCCGGCGTCGATCAGCAGGGGAGCAAGGCCGTCATGGAGGTGCGTGCCCACGACGTGCCCTTCATGCTCCAGCATGGCCAGCGGGTCGCCAAACTCGTGTTCGAGAAGCTTGCCGAGCCCCCATCGATCCTCTACGGCCAGGACATCGGGTCGTCGTACCAGCACCAGGAGCGGATGCTCAGCAAGCACTTCCGCGCCTAGACAGCCGACCCTTCCCGGTCACATGGACCACGGTATGCGTGGCTGAGGTGACCGAGAAGGATCAGGAGGGCGGAGGAGGCGGCGCCTCCGCCACCGGGCCCGGGGGAGCCGCAGGCGGCGCAACGACCGGTGGCGGTGCAACCGGTGGTGCGACCGTGGCGGGGGGTGGGACCGGCGCCGGGGCGTCGGACTCACTCAGGCCCGTCTTGAGCTCATCGGCGATGCCCCCCGTCGCCCGGCGGAGATCCCCCAGCCAGCGGCCCACGCTGCGGCCGATCTGGGGGAGGCGCTTCGGGCCAAGGAAGATCAGCGCAACGGCGGCGATGAGGAGGAGCTTCTCGGGACTGAAGATGCCATCGAGCATGGGAACCTCCCAAACAACCTTGAACCCTGAGTTTACCCCGCCACCGGTTCTGCGGGTGCAGGGTCCCCAGCGTCGCCGCCCCCATCCCCCCCGGCGTCGCCGCCCCCATCCCCATCTCCGCCCCCATCCCCGCCCTCCGGCCCCCGGCGCACCCGACGGTCCACCCGTTCCAGCAGCACCCGGCCCACGGTGGCGCTCACCGTCGGGCGGGTCTTGGCAGTCACCCTCAGCGTGCAGCCGTCGACGCGGATCCCGGCCCGGTACGCCTCGGGCGGCGCAATGATGGCATCCACCCACTCCGGCTCCTGGGCCATGGTGCCTGCCTCGGACGCCGCTGCCGACACCGCGGCATCCATGTCCGCCTCGTAGGGCAGCACCAGATCCGCCGTCGCCCGGCCCCAGCCCAGGCTCCCGTTGGCGACTTGGCGGATCTCGCCGTTGGCCACGAACCACACCTTGCCGTCGTCGGCACGGAACCGGGTCCGTATCAGGTTGACATCCTCCACCGTGCCGCTCGTGGCGCCGACCGTGATCGTGTCCCCCACCGCGTACTGGTCCTCGGTCAGGATCATGAACCCCGCCAGCAGGTCCTTGACCAGGCTCTGGGCGCCGAACCCGAGCGCCGCCCCGACGATGGTGGCGCCGGCCACGAACGGCCCCAGGTTCAGCCCAAGCTCGCCCAGGATCATCAGCACCGCGATGGCCCAGATGGCCACCCGGGCGATGCTCGCCACGGTGGAGGCGATCGCAGTCGCCCGTTTGCCCGCCCGCTCGGAACGGGCCTGGATCGGCGTGCGGGACCCGACGGCGGTGATCGACCGATGGATGAGCCGAACCGCCAGCCTGCTAGCGACCGCCGCCAGCACGATGATGAGCAGGATCTTCGCCGGAACGGTCAGGAAGGCGGCCACGGAGGCCGCGGTCCTGCCCAACCCCAGGTTGAGGAAGAAGTTCAACGTGTCGCTGTTCGTCATCGAGTCCTCCTCCACGTGAAGTAACCGCCGAGGATGGCGGCCGCAGGCCCGACGCTTTCGTACGCCACCGGAAGTGTCAACCCGCCCCGACCCCGGCCCGCCCCGAGACCCAACACAGCCCCGGCCCAGCCCCCGTAAGGGAGTCCCCGCGGCCCGAAGGGCATAATCGGGGAAATGGTCTACGTTCTCGGCACCCTCTCAGCCTTTTTCTATGGCCTGGCCTCCGTCCTGCAGCACAAGGAGGCCGCCGCCGCCCCCCAGTCGGAGTCGCTGCGCCTCGGCCTGCTCGCCCACCTCGTCAAGCGGCCGATGTGGGCCGCCGGCATCGCCGCCGACGCCGCCGCCTTCGCCCTCCAGGCCTCGGCCCTCAGCCGCGGCCCCCTTGTCCTCGTCCAGCCGCTGCTCACCACCGGCCTGCTCTTCGCCCTCGCCCTGACGGCCATCCTCGAGCGGCGACGCATCGCCGGGAGGGAATGGATCGCCTCCGCCGCCCTGATCGGCGGGCTGGCCCTGCTGCTTCTCGGGGAGGCGCCATCCGAGGGCCAGCTGGTCGTTCCGTTCCACCGCTGGATCGTCGGCGGGGGCCTGGTCGCCGTGACGTCCCTGGCCCTCGTCGCCCTTTCCCGGAAGTGCCCCCCACGCGCGAAGCCCATCCTGCTGGCCGTCGCCGCCGCGATCACCTTCGCCATGACCAACGCCCTCCTCAAGAGCGCCGTGGACGTCCTGAGCACCCGGGGGATCATGGAGTTGCTCGACGGCTGGTATCTCTACGCCCTCATCGGCGTCGGCCTCGTGGGGCTGCTGCTGGTGCAGAGCGCGTTCCAGGCTGGCCCCCTCGAGCTCTCCCTCCCGGCGCTGACCGCCGTCGAACCCGTCGCAAGCTCCGCCGTCGGGGTCATCCTCTTCTCCGAGCACATCCGCGCCGACCCAGGGGCCCTGGTCGTGGAAACCCTGGCGGCATGCCTGATCGTCTTCGGCATCTGGGTCCTCGGCCGCTCGCCCACGGTCACCGGCGGCAGGAGCGATACCGAGAGTTTGCCTGCCCGTAACTCAGCAGAAACTCCCACGTAAACAACCGCCCCTACCATCCAACCCCTACAGCGGGTCGCCGGTGCCGGGTCCGTCGTTTTTCGCGACCCCGGCGCCCGCCCAGCCGAACGCTGGATGGGGGCAGGTGGTGTTGGACACGCGGCAGCGAGGTGGACCGAGGAAGCCGCACACCGCCAGGGGTGCCTGACGTGGCCTTTGGCCTGCCCATCGCCCTCGATGTCGCGGGCCGGCACGCCGTCGTGGTCGGCGGGGGCGTCGTGGGCGAGACCAGGACCCGCACCCTCCTCGAGGCCGGTGCCGCCGTCACGGTGATCTCGGATCGCTTCACCAACGGCCTCCAGGAACTCAGCAAGCGCGGCGAGGTGACGCTGCTGCCCCGGGCCTGCCAGCCGGGCGATCTGGAAGGTGCCTTCCTCGCCGTCGCCGCCACGAACTCGCCGCACGTCAACCGCCGGATCCACGCGGAGGCCGACGAGCTCCGGGTGCTGCTGAACGCCGTCGACGACAGCGAGCACTCCCACTTCGCCTTCCCGTCCGTGCTCCGCCGGGGCGACCTGCAGGTGGCGATCTCCACCGGGGGCAGGGCACCGGCCCTGGCGAGGTGGCTCCGCAAGAAGCTGTCGCGCAGTGTCGGTGCCGAGTACGGGGAGCTCGTCGACCTCCTGACGACGGTGCGGCACTCCCTCCCCGCCAGCGTCCAGCGTCTCAGCCGGTCCGCCATGTGGGCTCGCCGCTGGGAACAGGCCCTGGACGACGACCTGCTCGGGCTCGTCCGTAGCGGCAGGACCGACCAGGCGCCCGCCCGCGCCCGCCGCCACCTGCTCACGGGCGCGCCGCCCAGTGCCGCAGTGCCGCGGGTGGCCATCGTGGGTGCCGGGCCCGGCGACGCCGGTCTCCTCACCGAGCGCGCCCGCACGCTCATCGACGAGGCGGACGTCGTCGTCTTCGACCGCCTGGTGTCGCCCGATCTCGTCGAAGGCAAGCACACCGTCTATGTCGGGGAGGGGCCGGGTGCGGACCCGGGACGGAGCGGCCCGGCCCAGGCGGAGATCAACATGCTCCTCGTCCTCTTCGCCCGCCAGGGCAAGCGGGTGGTCCGCCTCAACGGCGGCGACCCCTTCGTATTCGGCCGGGGGCGCCGAAGAGGCAGAGGCCCTGGCAGCCGCCGGGATCGACTTCGAGATCGTCCCCGCCCCCACCTCGGCGATCGCCACGCTCGCCTACGCCGGCATCCCCGTCACCGACCGCCACTGCGCATCCTCGCTCGCCATCGTCACGGGGCAGTCGGCACCCGGCAGGGAGGTGCACTGGCGGGGGCTCGCCACGGCCGCCGACACCATCGTCGTGCTGATGGGAACGGCGGTCCTGGCGCACATCGTGGACGAGCTCATCGCCGGCGGTCTGGACTCCCAGACGCCGTGGGTCGCCGAATGTCATCGTTATCGGAGAGGTAGTACGGTTGAGAGATCGGATCCGTTGGTTCGACCGGGATCCCGAGGAGCATGCGGCGTCCCGGCCAGGCAGCGCGCGGGAGGGCCAGCCGACATGACGCGAGACGAATGCACCGGGATCCTTGCAGAGGCACGACGGAAGGCGGGCCTCACCTACCAGGAGATCGCGGACAAGCTGGGCCGCCATGTCATCTGGACCGCGGCAGCATTGATGGGGCAGTGCACCCTCGACGCCACCGAGGCGGCCACCCTCGTCGACCTCCTCGGACTCGACGCCGATGTCAGCGAAGCGGTCTTGGACGTCCTGCAGGAGCCACCGACCAAGGGGGCGGTGGGCACACCGGTGCCCGTGGACCCGCTCATCTACCGCTTCCACGAGATCACCCAGGTCTACGGGCCGGCCATCAAGGCGGTCATCCACGAGAAGTTCGGCGACGGGATCATGAGCGCCATCGACTTCGAGATGGACATCGAGCGAATCCCCGACCCCAAGGGTGACCGGGTGAAGCTGACGTTCAACGGAAAGTTCCTCCCGTACCGCAAGTGGTAACGGAGCGGAGACGCACATGGCGACGAAGGAAATTCGCAACCTGAAGCTGGAGCGCGAGCGCATCCGGTCCCGGCACGTTGCGGGGGACACGGGGACGTTCGTGGTCCGCCAGCTTTCGGACGCGCTCGACAGCGCGGTGATCGGCCTCTGGGAACGCATCGCCGACGACCGCTGCGCCCTCATCGCCCTCGGCGAATACGGCCGGCAGGAGCTGTCGCCCGCCTCGAGCCTCGACCTGCTGGTCCTGCACCCGTGGGGAACCGACCCCACGGATGCCGCCAAGGCCCTTTCCTACGAACTGTGGGCAGCCGAACTCGATCTCGGCTACGCCCTCTACACACCCGAGGAGGCGCTCCGGCTCGTCCGGACCCGTGTCGACTCGGAGCTGCGGTTCCTCGACGCCCGGCTGCTGGTCGGCGACGCCGAGCTCTTCAAGGGCTGGAAGGCCGAGCTGATGGAGTACAGCCGCGGGTCCTCCGCGGGGTTCCTCGACCGCCTCGCCCCCGTGACCCGCGCCCGCCGCTCCTCGACCGACGATGCGTGCTCCTGCCTCGAGCCCGACCTCATGGACGGCGCGGGGGGACTCGCCGACCTGGCGACCATCCGCTGGATCGAGTCGGTCGTCGGGCCGAAGGAGCTCCCCTGCGAGCCCGGCGCCCTCACCGAGGCGGCCGAGCTGCTGCACCGCGTCCGCAACGAGCTGCACTACATCACCGGCCGCAACACCGACGTCTTCCAGATGCACTACCACGTGCCGGTGGCCGAGGCCCTCTCGCCCGACGCACCGGACCCGTCGGGCCCGGCACCGGAGATCGAGCTGATGCGATCCCTCTACGAGAGCTGCCGCACCATCGCCTTCGCCCTGGACTCCCTCCTGAACGCCGGTGAGGGCCCGGCTGAGGCGGACAGCTTCCTCCGCCTCTTCTCCCTCGACGCCGACCCCAGCGAGACCTGGCCGAGCGCGGCCCGCGAGAGCTTCGTCGGGCTCCTGTCCACCGGCCCCGAGGGTCGCGCCGGCTTCCGCGCCCTGGAGCGCACCGGCGCCCTGGCGACGGCCCTCCCCGAATGGACCGGCATCCGCTGCCTCCCACAGCGCAGCGTCTACCACCGGTACGCCGTCGACGTGCACTGCTACGAGGTGGTCGCCGAACTGGCCGAGCTGCGCAGCAGCGCCGACGAGCTGACCCGCCGGGTGGCCAGGGAGTCCGAGGCCGACCGCGAGACGTTGCTCCTGGCAGGCCTGCTCCACGACATCGGCAAGGGGTCCGAGGAGGACCACTGCCTGCGCGGCGAGACCCTGGCCCGCAGCGCCATCGAGCGCATGGGCATCGAGGAGCCGCAGGCCTCCGAGGTCGTCTGGCTGGTGCGCAACCACCTCCTCCTGTCCCGGGTAGCCACCCGCCGGGACCTCGGCGACGAGGCCCTCGCCATCGAGCTTGCCGACCGCATCGGTTCCGAACGCCGGCTTCGCCTCCTCTACCTCCTGACCGTCGCCGATGCCCGGGCCACCGGTCCTGCGGCATGGAGCACCTGGAAGGCCACCCTCATCTCCCGCCTGTTCTCCCGGGTGAGCCACGTGCTGCGCCGCGGCGAGCTCGCCGGGGCCGACACCTCCGAAGTAGCCGCCGACAAGATCGAAGCCCTGAAGGCGGCCCTCGCCGACTACCCGCCAGCGGTCCTGGAGCGGCACCTGTCCGGCATGCCGAAGGCCTGGCTGCTGTCGCAGGACATGCGGGGGCTCGTCGATCAGTCGATCCAGATGCTGGAGTACCGCCGCGGGGACGAGCTGCGGATCCGGGCGGTCGCCAACCCGGACGCGGGGATCTGGGAGCTCACCATCGTCGCCAACGACCGCCCCGGCCTGTTCGGCAAGGTGTCCGGCGTCCTCGCCCTCCACGACCTCAGCGTCCTGGGGGCCGAGATCTACACCCGCGACGACGGGGTCGCGCTCGAGGTCTTCCAACTGGAGGCAAACGCTGCGGGGACCGCCGACATCGAGTCCATCACCGAGGACGCCCGCAGGGCCCTCCGCGGGCGGCTGTCCATCGACGCCCGCCTCATCGATCTGCGCCGCCGCCACGCCGACGCGCCGCTCACCGAGAAGCGGGCCGACCCGGAGGTGATCGTCGACGACGAAGCCTCCGACTTCTTCACCGTCGTGGAGGTCCGTGCCCCCGACCGGATCGGCCTCCTCTACACGATCACGCGGGCCCTGGTGGAGATGGAGCTCGACATCGCCGTGGCCAAGGTCTCGACCTACGGCGAGGAGGTCGTCGACGTCTTCTACGTCCGCGACCTCGAGGGCCAGAAAGTGGCCGACCACGGCTACGCGGAAGAAATCGCCCGCAGCATCGCCTTCCGCCTCACCTGACCCCCGGCTCCGCCCTACGGCGTCGAGCTCTGCCGTGAAGTAGGGCTGGGCGGGCTTCCCCCAAGCCGCCCAGCCCTACACCTTCAGAAGCTGAGAACCCCCAGCCCGGGGCGAGGAGTTCCAGTCCCTGTGGCGGCGGGCGGGATGGTTCACTGCCGCTGACGGGAATGGCCGGGATGGCCGTGGAACCTGCGCTCGCCCCCGGGCTGGGGGTTCTCACGATGCGGAAGTGATTCGTTGTTGGGTCTCCGCTGCGGAACGGCCTGCGCTGAAGGTTGGCGAACCTCTCCACCCACTCCGTGGGGTCATGACCGTTTCCATGCTCCGCCGGCCCTGGCAAAACGAACAGGCAGAAGCCGCACTGGCCACGGAGCAGGTCGTGTTTGCAGCGTTCGTCCATGACCATGGACCCTACGGAGCGCCTGAATCCCTGGGAGCATCACCCGGTAGCCTTTCGGTGACATTGACTTGAGGCCCTCGTGATGGGTGAGTAGGATCGCCACAAGGTTCTTGTCCTTAAGGTGAAGGTTGTGGCGAACGAGCGCCTTCGGGCTCAACGGCTGGCGCGGGGCTGGTCCCAGGAGGACGTCGTCCGGGGACTGGTCGGTGCCGGCATCGAGATCGGCGAGAAGCAGCTCGGCGTGACCCGCAACCTTGTCAGCCGCTGGGAGCGGGAGGGCACCATTCCCCGAGCTCCCTACCCGAAGCTCTTGTGTTTGCTGTTCCAGACCTCAGCCCAGGAGTTGGGGTTGGCTCCCCCCTCCCGATCAGCGGTAACCGGAGCACGCCTCGAATCGCTCGAGCTTGACCGGCAAGTTGAAGCCTCCGACCTTGGCCCCGCAACGCTGGAACAGCTCGAGCTCATCGTTGGGCGCTTCGGTCTGGAATACCTTCATACTCCTCTCCTTGTGATGTTTGATGCGGTTCGATCTTGTCGACTCCACGTCGCGGATCTCTTGAACCGACGACAGACCCTCGCCGAGAGGGCCAGGCTCTACGGAGTGGCAGGATGGCTCTCCGCGCTGCTGAGCTATCTCGCATTCGACGTTGGTGAGGGCCCAGAAGTTGTTAACGGTCACTGCGAAACTGCGCTGCACTTAGCCGCTGAGACTGACCTCGATGAACTTACCGCTTGGACACGGGGGACTCAGGCAATGGTCGGGGTGTACGACGGCCACCCGCAGGAGGCTGTCGTGTTCTGTGAAACTGGCCGACAGGTCGTGCCGGAGGGCTCGGCTACGGCAGTGCGTCTTTGGGCCCAAGAAGCACGGGCGTACGCTCGGATGGGTGAGCGCGCACACGCCGAGCGTGCTATGGGGGCCGCGGAGATGGCCTTTGGGAACCTCGTACAGAAGCCGACCGGCAGTATCTTCTCGTTCGACCATCCCTACCTCCCTTACTACGCACCGCTTACGTATGGCTGGAAGAGCCGAAGCTGGCGCAGGAATCTGCCGAACAGGCAATTGCCTTGTGCGACGGCGCCCCGGCCGATTGGCCGGTAGCGCGCGTCATGGCTCGCATCGACCTTGCGGCCTCCCTGGTGCAACAAGGCGAGCTTGAGGGAGCGGGCGGGATCGGAGCGGAGGCGCTGGAGATCTGTGCATCAGGACGGCGGACCGACCCGATAGCCAAGCGACTCGCTGAGCTGCTCAAGAAGCTAAGACAGCAGCGAGTTGTTTCGATCACTCTTAATTTGGAGGACCAATTTCGGGCCCTCTTTCCTACCCGCGATGCGTCGTAGAGGGCTATGGACTCGGGGCTCGCTGGCAAGGCCGCCATCATCACAGGAAGCAGCCGGGGGATCGGTCGGTCCGTAGCGATCCGCCTGGCCGAGGAAGGCTGCCCGGTAGCGATCTGCGGACGGACAGCCGGCGATGTGGAGCAGACCGTCAAGGACCTCCAAGCGCTGGGTGTGCATGCGGCTGGCTATACGCTCGACCTACTCGTCGCGGGCGAAGTCGAGCGATTCATCGACCAGGCGGCGCAAGATCTCGGGGGTGTGGACCTGCTCGTGGCCAACGCGGGAGGTGCTTTCGGTGGCAGCCTTCTGGAGTCCGTAGCCGAGGACTGGACCCGGACCTTCGAGTTCAACGTGCTCCACGCGGCCAGGGCAATCCGGACGTGTGTTCCACACATGCGCAAGCGCGATGGAGGAGCAGTTGTGATCGTGGCGTCGGTCTCCGGCTGGAAGCCTGCCCCCAAGGCCCAGTATGGCGCGGCAAAGGCCGCTGAGATCTACATCGCCTCTGCCCTCGCGCGCGAGCTCGGCCCCGACCGCATCCGCGTCAACGCCGTGAGCCCAGGCTCGGTGATGATTCCCGGCGGCGGGTGGGACCTTTATCGGCAGCGGGAGCCACACCTCTTCAGCGAGTTCGAGGAGCGCGACTTCCCGGCTGGGCGTCTCGTCACGGCGGATGAAGTTGCGGATGTCGTCGCCTTTCTGCTTTCGCCGCACGCGAGCGGGATAAACGGTGCGAATATCTGCGTTGACGGAGCGCAGGGGCGGCCCAGTGCCACCGCCTGGTAGCGCTTGAAGTAAGACGTCCGAACGGTCCACGCGAAAAGCGTCGAGGCCCCCACCAATGCCCCGTGGTTCGCCTGACCCGCCCGGACCCGGAAGGCCGCGGGTGCAGGTTCAGGCGGCGACTCGCAAGGCCCACGTTCGGACGGCGGCTGTGCCGGCGGAGGTTCTCGGAGCCGCAGGAACCTGCACCCGCGGTCGCGAGTGCTCAGTGCCAGGTCACAACCACGGGTGTGGACGCCGCTTGCGCGTTGGCTCCGCCCGCATTGCTCACCATGGCGACGTAGCGGTGCGTGCTCGCCGCCGCCTGGCTCACCGTGGCGGTGGTGCTGGCTCCGGACCCGACGTGGACGACGTCGGCCCCCGTCGTCACGTCGATGATCGAGATGCCGTACGGCGTCGGCCCGACGTCCTTGTTGGCGGTCGCTGTCAGGACCACCGAGCCGCCGGCGGCGGGCGACG
>WNFB01003805.1_pt1 | contig 13349 bp, 11 predicted proteins | sample 5400501 | NCBI WGS metagenome assembly WNFB01 (sample SAMN13153341, study PRJNA577476) | soil metagenome | isolation source: 200 cm saprolite under Douglas fir tree site 2 hole 1 | place: USA:California | collected 2015-04-18
CCGCCTGGGCGTCGCGGGCCAACGACATGTCCAGCTTGAACACGCGGCGGAGAGGTGCCCTGTTGCCGGCCGTGAGGTGCTGCTGCTCCATGACGCGCAGCGTCTGCTCCAGTTTGCCGCTACGCAGGTCATAAACCCGCGTAAGTCCTTGAATCCACTCACGCCGGCCAGTCTACAACCGGCTATTGTGATGCAAGGCACTGCAATGTCGAGCGGGCTGCTGTAGTGTCAAGACACATGGACAGCAACCCGGCCGCTGATGGGTCCACGATGGCCCTTGTGCGCCGCGCCCAATGTGGCGACCGCGAAGCCTTCAGCGAGCTCTATGCTTTGTACTGCTCCAAGGTCTACGCCTACGTGCTGCGGCACGTGAACAGCGACGTGGAGGTTGCGCAGGACCTCACCGCGGACGTGTTCGTGAAGGCCATGGAGCATGTCGGCACGTACCGCTTCCAGGATGTCCCCTTCAGCGCCTGGCTGTACCGCATCGCGCACAATCGCGTCATCGACCACTACCGCCGCGCTCCTAAGCTGCGGCCGGTGCCATTCGAGGAAGAGCCGCTGGCCAAGAAGGCGACCAGCCTGGACATCTCGCTGCTCCTGAGCCGCAAAGTCCTGCACGACGCCATTTGCCTGCTGACGCCCGAGCAGCGAGATGTGATCGTGCTGCGCCTCATCCGGAATCAGAGCGTGGCTGAGACTGCTCGCGCCCTCCGCCGCAGCGAGGACGCCGTCAAACAGCTGCAGCGCCGCGCCTTGGCCGCCCTGGAGCGCATCCTCCAGACTCCCAGCCTCGCGCCAATGCCGCCCTCGATACCGATGCCAACGCGTTAGCTAATTCGCGTACTCCAGCATCAATGCCTCAAACGTCTCGCGCGAGGGGCGCAGCTCCTCTTCCGTGAAGTCCTTCAGCGAGCCCTCGGGGAGGTTCTCCAGCTCGCACAGATCCTTCTGCTGAGGGTTGATGTACAGCAGGCCCGTCAGGAGCTCGCCTTTGTCACGGGCTTGGTGGATGACGCGCAGGGCTGAGAGGCGGTCGTGGGGGTCGTGCTCCTCTTCCGCCAGCTTGCGCAGATGGATGTGCGAGCCGTCGTGCAGCGTTACGTCGGCCGCGGTGCCGGGCTCGTAGTCGGCCTGGATGTTCTCGTAGTAGGGGATGAAGTCGATGTCGTCCAACTCGACGTCGTGCTCTTTCACGTAGGCGTAGCTCTTGGTCGAGCCCTCGTGGTCGTTGAACGTCACGCATGGGCTGATGATGTCCAGGATGGCCGCGCCCTGGTGCGCCAGCGCCGCCTGGAGCAGCGGCACCACCTGCTTGCCGTCACCCGAGAAGGAGCGCGCCACGAAGGACGCGCCCAGCTCGATGGCCAGGGCGCAGATGTCGATCGTCTCGAACTCGTTGGGCTTGCCGCCCTTCTGGATCGATCCCAGGTCGGCCGTGGCCGAAAACTGGCCCTTCGTCAGGCCGTACACACCGTTGTTCTCGCAGATGTACACCACGTCCAGGTTGCGGCGGATCATGTGGCAGTACTGCCCCAGGCCGATCGAGGCCGTGTCGCCGTCGCCACTCACGCCCACCACGATCAGCTTGCGGTTGGCCAGCTTGGCGCCCGTCGCCACGGAAGGCATGCGGCCGTGCACGCTGTTGAAGCCGTGCGCCCGGCTCACGAAGTAGTCCGGCGCCTTGGACGAGCAGCCAATGCCGCTCATCTTGGCCAGGTAGTAGGGGTTCACCCCGTAGTCGTAGAAGGCCTTGATGATGTGGTTGGTGATGGCGTTGTGCCCGCAGCCAGCGCACAGCGTCGTGGGCGATCCCTTGTAGACGTCGCGCAGCAAGCCAAGGCGGTTCGCGCCCGTGACGGTCGTCCGAGGCGCCGTAGCGACGCCGCCACCATGCCCGTTCCCGTTGCCCGACACCGGCTGGTTCGTGCCCGAAGTCGAGTCAGCGGAGGCGTGGCTGGCCGTCCGCTTCTGCCCTTCGTTGGCCGGCATCTCGTCGTGCCCGATCTGCGCCGAGTCCACGCGCGGGGTGTTCTGCGGATCCTGCGGCGTGCTCATGAGTTGCCCTCCTCAACCGGCAGGGCCAGGATGAACCCGCCCGGCCGCTCGAACTCGTCTTTGCTGGCCTTGCCCTCGGCCACCAGCACTGGCCCCATGATGGCCGTGGCCGGGATAGGCGTGCCGTCGTAGTGGCGTACCGACACCATCTTGTCGGCCTGTACGCCGTCCAGCTCCAGCTTCAGCAGGCCGTAGAGCTGGCCGTCGCGGTTCTGGTCTACCACGTACACCCGGTCGTGATGGTGGATGAACTCGATCACGTCGTCCGTGAACGGCACCGCCCGCACTCGGATGTAGTCCGTCTTCAGCCCGCGCGCCGCCATCTTGATGCGCGCCTCTTCCGCGGCCGGATGGCTGCTGCCGTAGGCCAGGATGCCGATCTTGCTGCCCACCTTATCGACAATGGGCTTGGGCAAGTACTTCTTGGCGGTGTTGTACTTCTTCTTGAGGCGGTCCATCGTGCGCGACCACACCTCGGGCAGCTCGCTGTAACGGGCGTTCTCGTCGTGCCCGGAGCCGCGGGTGAAGTAGCCCGATGCCTGGTGCTCGGTGCCCGGCAGCGTGCGCCACGGGATGCCGTCGTCGTCCACGTCGCGGTAGCGTCCCCACTCGCCATTGAGCTTGTTCAGGTCGTCGGCCGTCAGCACCTTGCCGCGGTCGAACTTGCGCTCCGGGTATTTGAACGGGTCCGCCATCCACAGGTTCATGCCCAGATCCAGGTCGCTCATCACGAAGATGGGCGTCTGCAGCCGCTCCGCCAGGTCGAAGGCCAGCTGACCGAACTCGTACACCTCCTCAACTGTGCCGGGCAGCAGTAGCGGGTGCTTGGTGTCGCCGTGGGACAGTCCGTTGGCGAAGGTGATATCGCCCTGGTTGGTGCGCGTGGGCAGGCCCGTTGAGGGGCCCATGCGCTGAATGTCGCAGATGACGGCCGGGATCTCGGCGAAGTAGCCCAGCCCGGTGAACTCGGCCATCAGCGAGATGCCGGGGCCAGAGGTCGAGGTCATGGCTCGCGCTCCCGCCCAGCCCGCGCCGATGGTCATGCCGGCCGCGGCCAGCTCGTCCTCAGCCTGGATGATGGCGATGTTGCGCGTGCCGTCCTCGTTCTTGCGCAGCCGGGTGGCGTAGCCTTCCAGGTACTCGCACACGCTGGACGAGGGGGTAATGGGGTACCAGGCCGCTACGGTGCAGCCGCCCATCAGCGCGCCCAGCGCCAGCGCCTGGTTGCCCTCGATCAGGATCTTGCCCTCGGTCTTGCCCTTCAGCGGCTTGACCTTGTAACCGTCCTGCTTCTTGTGGTTGGCCACCATGTAGTCGTAGCCCATCTGGATCGACTTCATGTTCATCGGCACGGCCTTGGGCTTGCGCCGGAACTGGTGCGCCACCGCCGCCTCGATGACGTCCATCGGGATGTCCAGCAGCCAGGCCACCGATCCCACGTAGATCATGTTGGTCAGGTACTTGCGCAGATCGGCGTTCTCGATGTTGTCCCGCCCCATCTTGTGGAACGGCACCGGATAGTAGACGCAGTCGTCGCGCTTGGTTGGCCCGGCCACCGGGTACGTGGCCTCATGGATGATCGCTCCACGCGGGTTCACGCTCGAGACGTCGCGCTGCCAGGTGGTGGGATTCAGCGCCACCAGCACGTGCACGTCGTCGGTGCGGGCCATGTAGCCCTCCGGGCTGGTGCGGATGTAGTACCACGTCGGCAGGCCCTCGATGTTCGACGGGAACACGTTCTTGGGCGCCACGGGGATGCCCATCATGAACAGAGCCCGGGTAATCACCAGGTTGGAGGACTGGCTGCCCGAGCCGTTGATGGTCGCCGCCATGAATGTGAAGTCGTTCACCACCGGCTTCACGTGGTGGGCTTCTTTGAGCTCATCGGTCGCAAGCACGCGCAATGACCCCTTTGTCCGCAGTGACCCCTTTGTCAGGATGGCCCCCGAATTCTGGCACCCGGAATTATTCGCTTCAATAGCCACCTAGCTATAGAATTAATTGAACTGAGCTATTAATCGTGCAACTCGACCAGCTCCGCTACTTCCTGGCCGTTGCGCGGCATCTGTCGTTCACGCGCGCGGCCGAGGCACTGCCGCTGTCGCAGCCGAGCCTGACCAACCAGATCCGCAAGCTGGAGCGTGAGCTGGGGGTCGAGCTGTTCGAGCGGACGACGAGGCGCGTTCGTCTCACGCCGGCCGGCGAGGACTTCGTGGGCGCCGCTCAGCAGATCCTCAACCTCGTGGAAAGCGCCGAGATCGAGATGCACGAGTTCAGCGGCCTCAAGCGCGGACGCGTGCTGATGGGCACCATCCCCACCGTCGGCGCCTTCAGCCTGCCGCCGCTGCTGGCCGACTTCCACCGCCGCTTTCAGGGCATCGAGCTAGCCATCCAGGAGGAGGGCAGCGACGTCCTGCTGCAGCTGCTGCTGGAGGAAGCCTTGGACCTGGCGATCATCACCGCCGCCGAGGCCCACCCCAGCGGCGCTCTCGAACGTCGCTGCCTGGTGGTGGACGAGATGATCGTGCTGCTGCCGCCCACACACCGCCTGGCCGATCGCCAGGTTGTCAGCCTGGGCGAGCTGCGCGACGAGCAGTTCGTGCTGTTCAAGCCTGGCTATGGCTTGCGGCGCGTCGTGCTCGACGCCTGCGCCGAGGCGGGCTTCAGCCCGACCATCGCCTTCGAGAGCAACCAGCGCGAGACCATCTACGGAATGGTCCAGGAGGGCCTCGGCATCGCGCTGTTGCCGCGCTCCGGCATCCACCGCGGCGAGTACACCTGGCGGCTGGTTCCGCTCGACCCGCCCAACGTCACCCGCGAGCTGTCCCTGGCGTGGAAGGCCACGCGCCGCCAATCCGAAGCGGCCAAAGCCTTCCGCGAGTTCCTGCTGGCCCAGTTCGAATAGGGCTAGGCTCGCTCCTGGCCGAACTGCGCCAAGGCGATCTTCACCGACACCTCAACCAGCTCGTCAATGTCCTTCCAGCGCTGGGTCACCACCCGCATGATGGCCAGGAGGACCTCAGAGTCCTGCTGGAACAGCTGCTTCAGGAACCCGGCCTTGACCTCGAAGGTGTCGACGCCGGTCAGCGCGGTGATGGTTGCCGAGCGGGGCCGGTTTTCGAGCACACCCATTTCCCCAACGACGTCCAGGGGGCCCAGCTCGGCCACGTGAAGCGGCTTCTTGATGCGCTCCACCGCGCGTTCGACCTTGACGCGCCCGCTGACGATGAGATCCATCGACTCGCTGGTAGCGCCCTGGCGCATCAGGATTTCGCCCTTCTTGAACGACCGCGGCTGGGCGTGCTGGGCGATCTCTTTCAGATGCGCCAGCTGGGCGTGATTGAAGACGGGACTGCGCAAGAAGGCTCGCAGCGCGACCGCGGCTTGCGTCGGGTCCGCGGGCGCGGGCTCGTCCGCCCTGCTCAGCTGCGCCTGCGTGATCTTGAGCGTCTGCTCCACCAGCTCGTCGATGTTCCTCCAGCGCTGGGTGACCAGCCGCATGATCGCCAGCAGCACGTCGTTGTCTTCTTGGAACACCTTCTTGAGGAAGTCGGCCTTGAGCTCCAGCGTCTCCAGGTCCTCGAGCGCCGCCACCGTGGCGGATCGCGGCCGGTCCTCGAGAACGCCCATCTCGCCGACGACCTCGCCGGGCCCCAGATCCGCGAGGTGGACGATGGTCGGCGGATCGCCAATTGCCCGCTCGACCCTCGCCTGGCCGCTGACGAGCAAGTGCATGGACTCGCTGACGGAGCCCTGGGCCATCATCGTGCTCGCTCGCGCGAAGGATCGAGGCCGGGCATGTTCGGCCAGCTCTTTCAGATGCGCCGGCGACACGCCCCGGAACACGGGGCTCCCTGAAAAGAGTTCAAGCGCCCGCGCTGGGGTCACAAAAAGAATTTAAGCCTGCTTGCCAAATCCAGCCTTCGCCGCTAGCCCATTAGAGCTATCTCGAAGTCGAAGCTCCTAGCCCTCAGGCCCGAGCATCAGCTCCGGCCGGACCACCCGGTCGTACTCCTCGGCTGTCACGTAGCCCAGCGCCAATGCTGCTTCGCGCAGCGTGGTGCCCTCGTGGTGCGCCTTCTTGGCCACCTGGGCGGCCTTGTCGTAGCCGATCTTGGGCGACAGCGCCGTCACCAGCATCAGCGAGCTGTTGACGTACTCCTCGCAGCGGGCGCGGTTGGCCTCGATGCCCTCCACGCAGTGCTCGCGGAACGAGCGGCAGGCATCAGTCAGCAGCCGGACCGAGTGCAGGAAGTTGTGGATCATGACCGGCTTGAAGACGTTCAGCTCGAAGTTGCCCTGCGAGCCCGCGAACCCGATGGCCGCGTCGTTACCCATGACCTGCACGCACACCATCGTCAGGGCCTCAGACTGCGTGGGGTTGACCTTGCCCGGCATGATCGACGAGCCCGGCTCGTTTTCGGGCAGGCTCAGCTCGGCCAGACCGGCCCGCGGCCCGGAGCCCAGCCAGCGCACGTCATTGGCGATCTTCATGAGCGAGCAGGCCAGCGTCTTGAGGACCCCGCTGGCGATCACCAGCGCGTCGTGCGAGGCCAGCGCCGCGAACTTATTGGGCGCCGACACGAACGGCATACCGGTCAGGTCAGCAATCTTCTTGGCTGCCCGCTCCGCGAACTCCGGCGGCGCGTTCAAGCCGGTGCCCACTGCCGTGCCGCCGATGGCCAGCTCCAGCAGCTGTGGCAGGACCCGCTCCAGGCGCTTCAGGTCGTCGTCGAGCTGGGACACGTAGCCCGAGAACTCCTGGCCCAGCGTCAGTGGCACCGCGTCCATCAGGTGGGTCCGTCCGATCTTGACGACGTCCTTGAACTCCTCGGACTTGCGCTGCAGCGCGTCCCGCAGCTCCTTTACCGCCGGCACGAGTGCGTGTTGCACCCGCTCCGCCGCGGCGACGTACATCGCCGTCGGGAACGTGTCGTTCGACGACTGGGACATGTTCACGTCGTCGTTGGGGTGGATGGGCTTCTTGGAGCCCAGGGCGCCGCCCGCCAGCTCAATAGCACGGTTGGAGATGACCTCGTTGGCGTTCATGTTGGACTGCGTGCCGCTACCCGTCTGCCAGATGCGCAGCGGGAAGTGCTCGTCCAGCTTGCCGTCGATGACCTCGTCGGCTGCCTGGACGATCAGCTGTTCCTTCTCGCGCGGCAGCTTGCCCAGCTCGGCGTTGACCTGGGCACAGGCTTTCTTGAGGATGCCCATGGCGCGGATGATCTCGCGGGGCATGGTGTCGTAGCCGATGTCGAAGTGGATCAGCGATCGCTGTGTCTGCGCTCCCCAGTAGCGGTCGTTCTCGACGGGGATCTCGCCCATCGAATCGGACTCCACGCGTTTTCCCTCTCCCTCTGGGAGAGGACTAGGGAGAGGGTCCGCCACTATCCCATCACCTGAGGCAGCAGATCCACCAGCTCCTTCACGGCGCCGGCGGACTTGTTCAGCGCTTCCTGCTCGGCCTGACTGAGCTTAATCTCGAACACGCCCTCCATGCCGTTGGCGCCCAGCTTGATGGGCACGCCCACGAACAGGTCCTTGACCCCGTACTCGCCTTTCAGGTAGACCGAGCAGGGCAGGATCTGCTTCTTGTCGTACACGATGGCGTCCACCATCTGGGCGAAGGCGGCGGCTGGCGCGTAGAAGGCGCTGCCGGTCTTGAGCAGGTTCACTATCTCGGCGCCGCCCTGGCGGGTGCGCTGCACGATGGCGTCGATGCGGTCCTGGGGCAGCAGCTCGGTGATAGGCACCCCGGCGACCGTTGAGTAGCGCGGCAGCGGCACCATTTCGTCGCCATGCCCGCCCAGCACGAACGCATGGACGCTCTCCACGGACACCTTCAGCTCGCGCGCGATGAACGTCCGGAAGCGGGCCGAGTCCAGCACGCCCGCCTGGCCGATGAGCCGCTCGCGCGGGAAGCCGGTGGCTTGCATGGCCACGTGGCACATCGCGTCCAGCGGGTTGGTCATCAGCAGCAGAATGCAGTTGGGCGCGTACTTGGCGATTGCTTCGGTGACGCCTTTGATGATCTTGGCGTTGGTGCCCAGCAGGTCGTCGCGGCTCATGCCCGGCTTGCGCGGCACGCCCGAGGTGACCAGCACGATGTCAGCCCCTTTGAGCGCCTCATAGTCGCCCGCGTCGGCGGTGGTCACGCCGAGCACGTGGCTGTCGTAGCCGACGACCGGCCCGGCTTCTTCCAAATCCAGCGCTTTGCCCGAGGGCATGCCCTCGACGATGTCCGTCAGGACGATGTCGGCATAGCCGCGCTCAGCCAGTTTTTGGGCGGTGGTGGCGCCGACCATTCCGGCGCCGATCACGCCGATCTTCTTTCGAGACATGGTGCTTCCTCCCCTATGTCATCCTGAGCGCAGCGAAGGACCTTCTTCGCCTGACGCAGAAAGGTTCTTCGTCGCCGCGGCTCCTCAGAATGACATTAAGCCGTTACCTTGCTGATGCGCTGTTCCAACGCTTGCTCTTGCTTGCGGATCTCGGCCGGCAGGCGGTCACCGAACTTGGCCAGGAATTCCTTCTGGCCGGCGACTTCCGTCTCCCACAGCTCGTGATCCACCGACAGCAGCTGGTCCATGTGCTTAGCGTCGATGCCCAGCTCCTCGCTGTGCAGCGCATCGGGCGTCGGCACGATGCCGATCGACATCTCTCGCGCAGGGCCGTTTCCGCGGTTGAGCGCCTGCTCCCGCACCCAGCGCAAGACGCGCATGTTCTGGCCGAAGCCCGGCCAGATGAACTGGCCGTTCTCGTCCCGCTGGAACCAATTCACCTGGAAGATGGCGGGCGGGTTCTTGATGCGGCGGCCCATTTCCAGCCAGTGGCCCCAGTAGTCGGCCATGTTGTAGCCGCAGAAGGGCAGCATGGCCATCGGGTCGCGGCGGACGACACCAACCTTGGTCTCGGCCGCGGCCGTGCCTTCGGAGGCCATCGTCGCCCCCACGTACACGCCGTGCTCCCAGCCGAACGACTGGTACACCAGCGGCACGGTGTCCGCCCGCCGGCCACCGAAAAGGATGGCCGAGATGGGCACGCCGCGCGGGTCTTCCCAGTGGGAGGAGATGGCTGGGTTGTTCACGGCAGGCGTGGTGAAGCGCGAGTTCGGGTGCGCTGCCGGAGCGGCCGTCTCTTCGTGCGGGCTCCAGTCGTTACCCAGCCAATCGATCAAGTGATCGGGCACCGGCCCGTCCATGCCTTCCCACCATGCGGTGCCGTCGTCCTTGAGCGCCACGTTGGTGAAGATGGTGTCGTGCATGACCGCGGCCATGGCATTGGGATTGGTCTTGGAGTTGGTGCCCGGGGCTACGCCGAAGTAGCCTGTCTCGGGGTTGATGGCCCACAGCCGGCCGTCGGGCCCGACGTTCAGCCAGGCGATGTCCTCGCCCACTGTCCAGACCTTCCAACCCTCGTTTTCGAAGGGCGACTTCAGCATGGCCAGGTTGGTCTTGCCGCACGCGCTGGGGAAGGCGCCGCAAATGTAAGTCACGTCCCCGTCGGGTGATTGGAGGCCGAGAATGAGCATGTGCTCAGCGAGCCAGCCTTGGTCCCGCGCCATGGTCGAGGCGATGCGCAGCGCGTAGCATTTCTTGCCCAGCAGGGCGTTGCCGCCGTAGCCGGAGCCGATGCTCCAAATCGTCCGTGTGTCGGGGAAGTGGACGATGAAGCGCCGCTTCGGCGACAGATCGCCGAGCGAGTGGAGGCCTGGCACCCAGTCGGAACCATCGTTCTGCAGGCGGTCCATGGCCACCTTGCCGATGCGGGTCATGATGCGCATGTTCAGCACCACGTAGGCGCTGTCGGTGATCTCGATGCCCACCTTTGAATATGGTGAATCGGCCGGCCCCATCAGATAGGGAATGACGTACATCGTCCGGCCCTTCATAGAGCCCTCGAATAGTGGCCACACGCGGCTCTTGGCGTCCTGGCGCGACATCCAGTTGTTGGTCGGTCCCACATCCTCCTGCTTGTCGGTGACGATGAACGTCAGCCGCTCCGTGCGCGCCACGTCGGACGGGTCGCTGCGGAAGAGGTAGCTGTTGGGATGGACGCTCTCGTTGAGCTTGATGAATTCTCTCTCGGAGAGCAGCAGCTGAGTCAGGCGCTCGGTTTCAGCGTCGCTGCCGTCGCACCAATGGATGGTGTCGGGCCGCGTAGTGCGCGCGATCTCATCAACCCACTGCTCTACAGCGGATGCCACGTTGGAAGTACCTCCTTGTTTCACCCCGCCTCGATAAACTCGGCGGGGACCCCAGTGACGAAGGCCGGCGTTGGCCAGTGTGTCCAATTTATCATGGGCTCCCCGTTAAACTTGCGCCGTGCCAAAGACCATCATCGACAAGATTTGGGACGACCACCTGGTCTACAGCCACGAGGGCGAGCCCGATCTGCTGTTTGTCGATCTGCACCTGATCCACGAGATCACGACTGCCCAGGCGTTCGACGGCTTGCGCCTGAACAACCGAACGGTGCGCCACCCCGAGCTGACGCTGGCCACGGTGGACCACAACGTGCCGACCACGCCGGGTAGGGCGCTTACCGACCCCATCGCCAAGAAGCAGATCGAGACGATCGGCCGCAACGTCGCCGACTTCCGCATCCACTTCGAGGATATGTTCAGCCAGCGCCAGGGCATCGTCCACGTGATCGGTCCCGAGCTGGGCGCCAGCCAGCCCGGAATGGTCATCGTCTGCGGCGACAGCCACACCTCGACGCATGGCGCGGTTGGCGCGCTGGCCATCGGTATCGGCACATCTGAGGTCGAGCACGTGCTCGCTACTCAGACGCTGCCCCAGAAGCGCCCCAAGACCCTCAAGATCGACGTCAATGGCGAGCTGCCCCTGGGTACCACGCCTAAGGACCTCATCCTGGGCATCATCCACAAGATTGGCGTCAGCGGGGCCGTGGGCCACGCCATCGAGTACTGCGGCGCGACGTTCCGCAAGCTCTCCATGGAAGGCCGTATGACGGTCTGCAACATGTCGATCGAGGCCGGCGGCCGGGCGGGCCTGGTGGCGCCCGATGATACAACCTTCGCCTATCTCGAGGGCCGTGAGTACGCGCCTACAGGCGCCGACTGGGAGCGCGCTCTGGATTACTGGCGCTCGCTGCCCAGCGACCCCGACGCCACGTTCGACCGTACCGTCACCATCGACGCCGCCACGGAGATCGAGCCGTTCGTGACCTGGGGCACCAACCCGGGCCAGTCGGTACCGGTGACCGGCCGCGTGCCGGACCCGGCCGAGTTCGCCGACGAGATGGTCCGCGGGAACGCCGAGCGCTCCCTCAAGTACCAGGCCCTCGAGCCCGGCACCGCCATCCAGGACATCAGCGTCGATAAGGTGTTCATCGGTTCGTGCACCAACTCGCGCCTCGAGGATCTGCGCCTGGCTGCGTCGGTCATCAAGGGCAAGAAGAAGCACCCGCACGTAACTGCGCTGGTGGTGCCTGGCTCAGGCCAGGTCAAGGCCGCGGCCGAGGCCGAGGGTCTGGACAAGGTGTTCACCGAAGCGGGCTTCGAGTGGCGGGAGGCCGGGTGCAGCATGTGCCTGGGCATGAACCCGGACGTGCTCGGCCCCGGCGAGCGCTGCGCCAGCACCTCCAACCGCAACTTCGAGGGCCGCCAAGGCCCCGGCGGCCGCACCCACCTGGTCAGCCCCGCGATGGCCGCCGCCGCCGCCATCGCCGGCCACTTCGTTGACGTCCGCGACTGGAACGGCTCCCGATGAAGGCCTTCATCAAAGAGGAAGGCCTGGTCGCTCCTTATGACAAGGCCAACGTCGATACCGACGAGATCATCCCCGCCTCCTGGCTGAAGCGGGTCGAGCGCACGGGCTTTGGCGCGGGCCTGTTCTACGCCAAGCGCTTCAAGCCTGACGGCTCACCCAATCCCGACTTCGTGCTGAACGAGCCGCGTTACGAGGGCGCCAGCGTCCTCGTAGCCGGCCCCAACTTCGGCTGCGGATCCTCACGCGAGCATGCCCCCTGGGCCCTAGAGGACTACGGCTTCCGCGCCATCATTGCGCCTTCGTTCGCGGACATCTTCACCAACAATTGCGCTCAGATTGGCCTGCTCAACGTCGTCCTGCCCGAGGATCGGGTGAAGCAGATCATGCGTGACGTCGGGGCCCGCGAGGGCTACGCCATGGCCATCGACCTGGAGAAGCAGACGGTGACCGACCCGTTCGGCCACGTCGATCACTTCGACATCGATACCTTCCGCAAGGACTGCTATCTAAGGGGGCTGGATGCCATCGGCATCACGTTCCAGCACGAGGACGCGATCCGCAAGTACGAGGGCCAGCGCAGCCAGCGCATGCCCTGGCTTCCGGTCTTCAGCCGCTCGTAGCGCGCGCCAGCCGCGGAAGCGGCCGTTGATTTTTCAGCAGCCCAGCAATATCGAGCCGCGAAAGCATGCGGGCGGTGGACGCCAGCTGCGCGCGTGGCGCGCCCTGAGCCAATCGCCGCCGTAGATAGCCAACCAGCTCCTCCAGCTCGGCCAGCCGCTGCGCGATGACCTGCTGCGGCTCCTCCGGGCTGGGCGGACGGCGCATCGACCGCTGCCGCAGCTCCGCCTCGCGCGCGGCGTGCTCTAGCGGATAGCCTTCGTTCAGGTAGCGCTTGATGAGCGCGATGCGCTCCAGCGCGCGAAGGTCGTAGCGCTTCTTGCCAGGCGTGCCCAGCGCGCGCACCAGGCCCTTCTGCGTCCAATAGCTGAGCTGCCGCACGGACACGCCGGTCACGCGGGCCGATTCGCCGATGCTGAGCCGGAGCTTGTCCAGCAAGTGGTCTTGCAGTGTTGGTGTCAAGGTTGTTGGCACGTCCCGCCGTCGGACAGGACATCCCGACTAGCATAACCTGGTCCGGTCACTCGCGACGTTACCCTTCATGCACATTGGCAAGTAGACCGCGCTCGGCGGTGAAGAACCGCCGCGTGCGCACCAGCCGGCGCAAGACCGGGGGCCTGGCCACAGTGGCCATCGGCCTGATGCTCGTCCTGGCGGTAGCCGGCGTGTTCGCCTTCAGCACCCCATTCGTGGCAGCCTTCGCCGCCTATGCCTACGCTTCGGACACGCTGGGCAAGCTCAACTTCACCAGCCACGAAGCCACCTTTCAGACCAGCCGCATCTATGACCGCAACGGCAAGCTGCTGTACGAGTTCGTCGATCCGCTTGCGGGCCGCCGGACCCAGGTGCCGCTGGCCCAGATCCCGGAAACGCTGCGCGACGCCACCATCGCCATCGAGGACAAGGACTTCTACACCAACCCCGGCTTCGACGTCC
>WNFB01003806.1_pt1 | contig 13347 bp, 13 predicted proteins | sample 5400501 | NCBI WGS metagenome assembly WNFB01 (sample SAMN13153341, study PRJNA577476) | soil metagenome | isolation source: 200 cm saprolite under Douglas fir tree site 2 hole 1 | place: USA:California | collected 2015-04-18
CCAAGGGCGGCGGGACGGGCGGGGGCCACGCCCAGGTCGCCCCGATGGAGGACATCAACCTGCACTTCACCGGCGACATGCACGCGATCGGCGCCGCCCACAACCTGCTCGCGGCGATGCTCGACAACCACCTGGCACAGGGCAACGCCCTCGGCCTCGACACTCGCCGCGTCCTCTGGAAGCGCGTGCTCGACATGAACGACCGCGCGCTCCGGAACGTCGTCGCCGGCCTCGGGGGCCCCGCCCACGGCGTGCCGCGCGAGACGGGCTTCGAGATCACCGTCGCCTCCGAGGTCATGGCGATCCTCTGCCTGGCGCGCGACCTCCACGACTTCCGGGCGCGCGCCGAGCGCGTCGTCGTCGGCGAGACGGCCGCCGGCGCGCTCGTCACGGCGCGCGAGCTCCGCGCCTCCGGCGCCATGGCGGTGCTCATGAAGGACGCGATCAAGCCGAATCTGGTCCAGACCCTCGAGGCCACGCCGGCTCTCGTCCACGGCGGGCCCTTTGGCAACATCGCCCACGGCTGCAACACCCTCATCGCGACGCGCCTCGGGCTGAAGCTCGGCGAGATCCTCGTGACCGAGGCCGGCTTCGCGAGCGAGCTCGGGATGGAGAAGTTCCTCGACATCAAGTGCCGCGCGGGCGCCCCCGTCCCCGCGCTCGTCGTGGTCGTCGCGACGGTGCGCGCCCTCAAGCTCCACGGCGGCGTCGCCCTCGCTGCGCTCGAGCGCGAGGACGTCGAGGCGGTGCGGCGCGGGTTCGACAACCTGGCCAAGCACCTCGAAAACGCGCGCGCCTTCGGCCTGACGCCGATCGTTGCGCTGAACCACTTCGCGGGCGACACGGAGGCGGAGGTCACGGCCGTGCGGGACCTGTGCCGGACCGCGGGCGCCGCCGTCGGAGTCTCGCGGGCCTGGGCGGAGGGCGGCGCGGGGACGACGGAGCTCGCGCGTCTGGTCCGCGACGCGATCCACGGCGGAGCGCGGGGACGCTTCAGTTATCTGTATCCGGACGACATGGGGCTCCGCCAGAAGATCGAGACGATCGTCACGCGGATGTACGGCGCCGACGGCGTGGAGCTGGCCCCCGCCGCCCAGGCCAAGCTCGAGCGCTGGGAGGCCCTCGGCCACGGCCGGCTCCCGGTCTGCATGGCGAAGACGCAGAACTCGCTCTCCGACGACCCGAAGAAGCGGGGCCGCCCGCGTGGCTTCAGCGTGAGCGTGCGCGACGCGAAGCTCTGCGCCGGCGCCGGCTTCGTCGTGGCCTACGCGGGCGACGTCCTCACGATGCCGGGGCTCCCGAAGGCGCCGGGAGCCGAGACGATCGACATCGACGCGGACGGCAACGTCGTCGGCCTGTTCTGAGTCCGGCGGTGGCGACGACCGTGTTCGACGCGTTCCTCGCGACGGCCGAGGCCGCGCCCGGCAACGCGTTCCTCTGCGCGCCGCCGGCCCCCGGGCGCGCCTACCATCCCGACGGCGTCGAGTACACGTACGCAGAGACGAAGGCGCAGGTGCTGCGGCGGCGCGACCTCTACCGCGCCGCGGGCTACGGCCACGGCCATCGCGTGGCGCTGCTCCTCGAGAACCGGCCGGAGTTCTTCTTCCACTACCTCGCCCTGAACGCGCTCGGATGCGGGATCGTGCCGATCAACCCCGATTACCGGCACGACGAGATGCTCTACCAGATGGACCACTCGGAGGCGGACCTCGCGGTGTCGATCGCGGGGCGCGTCGCCGATCTGGAGGCGGTCGCGCGCGAGCGGACGAAGCCCCTGCCCGTCGTCGCCGTCGAGGCGATGCCCGCGGCGCTCCCGAAGCCCGGGCCGGCGCCGAGGGCCGGCGCGCCGGGGCTCGACACGGAGTGCAGCCTCCTCTACACGTCCGGCACGACGGGTCGGCCGAAGGGCTGCATCCTCACGAACTTCTACTATCTGAACGCCGGCGCCTGGTACCGCGACCTCGGCGGGCTCGTGCGCTTCGAGCGCGGCGGCGACCGCGTCCTGAACCCGCTCCCGCTCTTCCACATGAACTGCCAGGCTGTGACGGCGACCGGCGTGATCCTCACCGCGAACTGTCTGATCCTGCCCGAGCGCTTCAGCCCGGGGCGCTGGTGGAAGGACGTCGTCGCGACGCGCGCGACGGTCATCCACTATCTCGGCGTCGTGCCGCCGCTGCTCCTGAACCAGCCGGAGACGCCCGAGGAGCGCCGGCACCGTGTGAGGTTCGGCTTCGGCGCGGGCGTCGAGCCCGAGCTCCACGCGGCCTTCGAGAAGCGCTTCGGCTTCCCGCTGGTCGAGGTGTGGGGCATGACCGAGACGGGACGCATCTACGGCGACTGCGTCGAGCCGCGCCAGACCCGGACGCGCGCCTTCGGCCGGCCCTTCGGCGGGTTCGAGGCCAAGGTGCTGGACGACACGGACGAGGAGGTACCGCGCGGGACCGAGGGCGAGCTGGTCGTGCGTTTCGCCGGGCCCGACCCACGCCGCGGGTTCTTCTCCGGCTACCTGAAGAACCCGGAGGCGACGGAGGAGGCGTGGCGCGGCGGCTGGTTCCACACGGGCGACGTCGTGCGCCAGGCCGGGGACGGCATGCTCTACTTCGTCGACCGGAAGAAGAACATCATCCGGCGCTCGGGCGAGAACATCGCCGCGGCGGAGGTCGAGGCCTGCCTCCAGGCGCACGACGCGGTCGCCCAGGTGGCGGTCCTCGCCGCGCCCGACGAGATCCGCGAGGAGGAAGTGATGGCGTGCGTCGTCCCAATGGCCGGCGTCGCTGCGGACGCCGCCCTGGCCTCGGCGCTCTTCGACTGGTGCATGGCGCGGCTCGCCTATTTCAAGGCGCCCGGCTGGATCCTCTTCGTCCCGAGCCTGCCGACCACGGGGACCCAGAAGGTGCAGAAAGCACAGATCTTTCCGCGCGGCGAGGACCCGCGCCGGTGCCCCGGCGCGATCGACCTCCGCGCGCGCAAGAAGCGCCGCTCGCCCGGCGCCGGGGCGGGGGGGGGCTTGTGCTAGTATCCGTCGGAAGCTCACTCTGGAGGAGCCCATGCTCCGCGCCGTTCTCCTCGGCACCGGATCGCCGCCCCCCAACCCGCAACGGCGCGGGCCCGCGACCCTCCTGTCCCTCGACGACGAGCGCTTCCTCGTGGACGCCGGCTCCGGCGCCGGCGTGCAGCTCGTCCAGGCGGGCGTGCGCCCGTACGAGTGGCCGCGCGTGCTCATCACGCACCAGCACTCCGACCACACGATCGACCTCGGCCACCTGCTGATCACGCGCTGGATCGTCGGGCAGAACGCGCCGTTCGAGGTCTGGGGCCCGGCCGGCACGCGCCGGCAGGTCGAGAAGCTCCTCGACTATCTCGCCGTGGACGTCGAGCTGCGCCGCGCCCACATGCACGACCGCGAGCCGCCGCGGGTCAGCGTGACGGAGATCGACGAAGGCAAGGTGATGGAGGCCGGCGGCGTCCGGGTGAGCGCCTTCCTCGTCGAGCACGATCCGGTCAAGCCCGCCTTCGGCTTCCACTTCGAGGGCGGCGGGCGCCGCATCGTCGTCTCCGGCGACACGCGGCCGTGCGAGAACCTCATGCGCTGGAGCCACAACGCCGACCTCCTCGTCCACGAGTGCTGCGAGATGGCGAAGACGTCGTGGTCGCCGGGGTGCGGCTGGCCGACGATCGAGGAGAAGATCCGCGACCTCGCCTCGTACCACACGCAGCCCGACCAGATCGGGCGCGTCGCGCAGGAGGCGCGCGCGAAGAAGCTCGTGCTGACCCACCTCATGCCGGGCTCGGACCCCGCCGAGCTCAAGACGGCGGCCGCGAAGCACTACGCCGGGCCCGTCGTCGTCGGCGAAGACCTGATGGAGGCCTGATGGCCGCGGAGCCCGTGGACCTCGCCGCGGCGCGCCGCTGGGTCGGCGGCGATCGGGCTCTCCTGCTCGAGCTCGTCGGGATCTTCGTCAGCGAGGCCTCCCCGCGGATGGGCGAGCTCCGCGACGCGCTCGCGACGCAGAACGCGAAGGAGCTCGAGCGCGTGGCCCACAGCCTCAAGGGCTCGGCGAGCATCCTCGGGGCGAGCGGCCTCCGCCAGCACTGCGCCGAGCTCGAGCTCGCCGCCGCCGCGAAGCGCTTCGAGGTGGCCCCCGACCTCCTCGTGCGGATCGACGCGGAGCTCGGCCGGGTCGTCGCCTTCTTCCGCGATCCGGCATGGCAGAGCCGCGCGGGTGAGCCGTGAGGGTCCTGATCGTCGACGACGAGCCCGTCCTGCGCCGGCTCCTCGAGACGTCGCTGACGACCTGGGGCTACGAGGTGATCGCCGCCCCGGGCGGGGCCGAGGCCTGGGAGATCCTCAAGGCCGACGATGCCCCCTCGCTCGCGATCCTCGACTGGACGATGCCGGGCGTGGACGGCCTGGAGGTCTGCCGGCGCGTGCGCGCGCTCGAGAAGCCCACGAAGCCCTACCTCATCTTCGTCACCGCGAAGGCGCGGACCGTCGACATCGTCACGGGCCTCAGCGCGGGCGCCGACGACTACATCATCAAGCCTTTCAACCGCGACGAGCTGCGCGCGCGGATCCAGGTCGGCGTGCGGATGCTCGACCTCCAGGCGACCCTGGCCGAGCGCGTGCGCGAGCTGGAGGAGGCGCTCGCGCGCGTCAAGCAGCTGCAGGGCCTCCTCCCGATCTGCTCCTACTGCAAGAAGGTCCGCGACGACCGGAACTACTGGCAGCAGGTCGAGACCTACATCGAGGGCCACTCGGACGCGCAGTTCACCCACGGCATCTGCCCGGAGTGCCGCCAGAAGTACGTCGAGCCGGAGCTCGAGCGCCTGCGCCGGAAGCGGCGCGAGGGCGGGTAAGGCACCGGCGCCTCAGCCGAGGTCGAAGACCAGCACCTCCGCCCGCTCCACGGCCACGAGCGTCAGCGCGGGCTCGCGGCTCAGGGCGGCGCCGTCGCCCGCGCCGAGCGCCTCGCCGTTCAGCGTGACCGCGCCCCGCGCGACCTGCACCCACGCGTGGCGCCCGTCCGCGAGCGCCAGGGCGACACGCTCGCCAGGCGCCAGGACCGCCGCGTAGACGCTGGCGTCGAGGTGGATCGTCACGGAGCCGTCCCGCCCGTCGCGCGAGGCGATCAACCGGAGCCGGCCCCGCTTTTCCGCCTCGGGGAAGTGCTTCTGCTCGTAGCTCGGATCGAGACCGCGCGTGCCCGGCAGGATCCAGATTTGCAGGAAGTGGACGGGCTCCGCGCGCGAGGGGTTGAACCACTGTGCATCACGCCGGTGCCGGCGCTCATGCGCTGGACGTCGCCCGGCCGGATGACGGAGCCCGTCCCCATGCTGTCCTCGTGCTCGAGGGCGCCCGCGAGGACGTACGAGAGGATCTCCATGTCCCGATGGCCGTGGGTGGGAAAGCCCCGGCCGGGCTGGACGCGGTCCTCGTTGATGACGCGCAGCCCGCGGAAGCCCATCTGGGCCGCGTCGTAGTAGTCGGCGAACGAGAACGTGTGGCGCGTGTCGAGCCAGCCGTGGTCCCCGCCGCCGCGATCCCCGGCCTTCCTGACCGTGATCATCCGTCCTCCCGCGTCGATTGGATGCTCGAGCGTGCTGCCACGCTTCTAGCCAGCCTGGCCGCCGGCCGGCCCAGAAACGAGCCGGGACCGCCCACCGTCTCAAGGGCACCAGGGATGTACCTATCGGAAATTCCGGTGCTTTCCGAATCGCCGGCGTGGCAGAGTGCTTGCTACAATGAAGCTCGAGATGGGAGACTTGCTGCAGCGCGCGATGGGCTTCTGGCGCCCCCGGCGTCAGCCCCGGCACGCGCTCGCGCTCGCCGGCGGGGGTGTGATCGGCGGGATGTACGAGGTCGGCGCCGTCTCGGCCCTCGAGGAACGGCTCACCGGTGAGGGCGGCTTCCACATCTATATCGGCTGCAGCGCGGGCGCGGTCGTCGCCGCGCTCCTCGCCAACGGCGTGCGCGCCTCGGAGATCTTCCGCGTCGTCGATCAGGACCTCGACGACCCGCTGAACTTCCGCCGGAACGCCGTGTACGCGCCCGACTCGTTCCGCCACGCCGCGGGACGGTTCGGGCGGCTCGTCTGGGCCGTGGGCAAGAACGCGGTGCGGGGCTGGCGCGGCTCGGTCCCCGACATGCTCGCCCACGCCGAGCCCGACCTGCCCGCCGGCTTCTTCTCGCTCGAGGCGCTCGAGCGGTTCATGCGCCGGGCCTTCGAGTCGCGCGGCCTCCGGAACGCCTTCGGCGAGCTCGAGCGCACGCTCCTCATCCCGGCGATCGAGCTCGAGCGCGCCCAGCGCGTGGTTTTCGGCCGGGACGAGCTCCGCGGCGTGCCGATCAGCCAGGCCGTCGCCGCCTCGTCGGCGATCCCCGGCTTCTTCGAGCCCTACGAGATCAACGGCCGCGACTACGTGGACGGCGGCGTCGGCTTCAGCGGTCACGCCGACCTCGCCGCCGAGGAGGGCGCGAGCGTGGTCATCGTCGTCAACCCGCTCGTGCCGAACTACGAGCAGGGCGCGACGCCGCTCCGGAGCCGCGGTCTCTACGCGATCATGGAGCAGGCCGGCCGCATCTACAGCCAGAACCTCCTGCAGCTCGGCCTCGCGGCGCTCCGGGTGAAGTACCCGCGGACCGAGTTCTGCCTGATCCAGCCCTCGCAAGCCGACGCGCCGATGTTCGGGCCGTCCATGGGCTTCGAGGCGAGCCGCGCCGCGCTCCGGTTCGGCTACGAGTCCACGCGCGCGTGGCTCGAGGGCGAGGGCGGCGTGCTGCTCCGCCGGCTCCAGACCGAGCTCCCGGTCGCCGCGGGCTAGCCGCCCGCCGCGCGCCGCTGCACCGCGCCGAGCCCGTCGTACGCCGCGTACTTGTACGCGTCGCCGAGCGTCGGGTAGTTGAAGACCGCGTTGATGAAGGTGTCGATCGTCCCGCCGGCCAGCAGCACCATGAGCCCGACGTGCACCAGCTCCGAGGCCGACTCGCCGATGACGTGGACGCCGAGGAGCGTCTTGTCGGGGTAGCGGAAGACGAGCTTGACCTGGCCGTTGAGGTCGCCGGTGATCTGGCCGCGCGCGTTCGTCCGGTAGGCGGCGCGCCCGACGCAGTGGTCGATGCCCTTCTCGCGGCACGACTCCTCCGTCTCCCCGACCATCGCGACCTCGGGGATCGTGTACACGGCGAGCGGGAAGATCGGCGCGACGCGCGTCTTGTACTTGAGGTCGAAGGCGTGGCACATCGCGACGCGGGCCTGCTCCATGGACGTCGCGGCGAGAGCCGGGAAGCCGATCACGTCGCCCGCCGCGTAGACGTGCGCGACCGCGGTCTGGTAGTGCTCGTTCACCGGGATGAGGCCGCGGTCGTTCACGTCGACCCCGGCCTTCTCGAGGGCGAGCCCCCGCGTGTTGCCGACGCGCCCCGCGGCGAAGAGGACCGCGTCCACCGCGAGGCGGTCGCCGCTCTTGAGGTCGAGGTTCACGACGTCCGGCCGGGCGTCCACGCGCGTCACCCCGTCGCGGAGCCGCACGTCCACGCCGAGCAGCTCCATCTGCATCCGGAGCCGGTCGGCGGTCTCGGCGTCGAGGAAGGCGAGGAGGCGGTCGCGCCCGTCGACGAGCGTGACGTGGATGCCGAGCGCCGCGAAGATGGTCGTGTACTCGCAGCCGATCACGCCGGCGCCGACGACGACGAGCGTCCGCGGCAGGTGCCGCATCTGGAGGATCTCGTCGCTGTCGTAGACGCGCTCGTCCTCGAAGGGAATGTTCTTCGGCTGGGTCGGCGCCGAGCCCGTGGCGATCAGCACGACGTCGCCCTGGATCCGGCGCACGAAGTCGGCGTCCGTCGGCTCGACGGCGATCGTGTGCGGGTCCTCGAAGCGCGCGGCGCCCTGGATCAGGTCGATCCGGTGGCGCTCGATGTTCTGCCGGACGACCTCGCGCAGCGCCTTCACGACCTCCTGCTCGCGGTACATGAAGTCACGCACCGTCAGGTCCTGCTTGATCGTGTAGTCCACGCCGTAGAGGCCGCGCTGGCCGAGGCCCGAGAAGTAGAGCGCGCTCTCGCGGAGGGTCTTGGAGGGAACGGTGCCCGTGTTGATGCCGGCGCCGCCGACCTGGAACGTCTTCTCGACGATCGCGACGCGCTTGCCGAAGTACGCCGCCTGCGCGGCGCCCTTCTCGCCCGCCGGTCCGGACCCGATGACGACGAGGTCGTAGCGTTCCATCTATCGGCGGCCCCCCGCGAGCTTCGCCGATTCCGGCAGCGTGCGCAACCGCGCCATCGCCACGACGCCGAGCGCGGGCCCGACGGCCAGCGCCGCGAACGCCCAGGGCCAGCCGGCCCAGCGCACGAGCGGCGGGACCAGCCAGATCGAGACCATCGTGAGCGCGAACCCGGCGCACGTCTGCGTCGTGAGCGCGGTGCCGACGTAGGCCGCGGGCGACAGCTCGGTGATCGCCGTCGAGAACTGGGCGGAGTCGGCGATGACCGCGACGCCCCAGACGAGCGCCACGCCGAGCGTGAGGAGCGGCGGCCCGCCGAACGTGAAGCCTGTGACGAGCGCGCACGCGCCGGATACCGCCATCGCCGCGATCGTGAGGGCCGTGCGTCCCCAGCGGTCCGAGGCGAGGCCGCCGGCCCAGCAGCCGAGGGCGCCCGCCGCGATCACCACGAAGGTCGCCGCGCTCGCGTTGAGCCCGGCGTAGCCGCCGCCGCCGCGCGCCGCGAGGCTCTCGGCGAGGAAGGCGCCGATCCACGCCCACATCGCGTAGAGCTCCCACATGTGGCCGAGGTAGCCGAAGCACGCGAGCCGCGGGCCGCGCTCGCGGAAGACGGCCCACGCCATCCGGAGGTCGAAGCGCGCCGACGGGAAGCGGTGGGGGCCCTCGGTCACGAAGAGCTGGACGATCGCGGCGCCGGCCGCGGCCAGCGCCGACGCGACGAGCAGGGTCCCGCGCCAGGGCAGCTCGGTCGTGCCGCGCACGAGGTGGGGCGTCGCCGAGCCCACGGTGAGCGCGCCGATCAGGATCCCGATCGCGAGGCCGCGCCCCTCCCGGAACCACGTCGCCATGATCTTCATGGCCGGCGGGTAGGCGCCCGCCATCGCGACGCCCGTCAGGAAGCGGAGGGCGAGCGCGGGCGCGAGGCTCTCGATCCAGAGCGCGAGCACGCCGTTGGCGACGACGCCGAGGCCGATGCCGGCCGTCATGAGCGCGCGGGACGACCAGACGTCGGGGAGGTTGCCGAGGGCGCTCGCGAGCGTGCCCGCGATGAAGCCCGCCTGGACCGCGATCGTGAGCCCGGCGCGGCCCCCGTCGCCGAGCTGCCACTCGCGGGACAGGGCGGGAAGAACAGCGGAGGCGCTGAACCAGAGGCTCAGGGCGGCGAGCTCGGCGAGGGAGAGGAGCGTGAGCTGCCGCCAGGCCGGGGTCACCGCGCCGCTACTCGATGACGCCCTTCTCCCGGAGCCGTGCGATGTCGCCCGCGCCGAGGCCGAGGTCCTTCAACACCGCCTCGGTGTGCTCGCCCGCGAGCGGCGCCGCGCTCCGGATCGAGCCCGGCGTGTCGGAGAGCTTGATCGCGATCCCGACCTGCCGGACGCGGCCCTGGGTCGGGTGCTCGACGTCCACGATCATCCGGCGGTGGTTGATCTGGGGATCCCGGACCATCTCGTCGATCTCGTACACCTTGCCGACGCACACGTCGGCCCGGACGAGGAGCTCGTACCACTCGTCGCGGTCGCGCGTCTGGATCAGCGCCTCGATCTCGCGGCGCGCCGCCTCCTCCTCGGCGTTGGCGGCGCGCACGAACTGGTCGGGCTGCCGCGCGAAGCGCTTGAACTCGGGCCGGCCGATCGCGTTGCAGAAGTTCTCCCAGAGCCAGGGCTCGGTGCAGCCGATCGTCAGGAGCTTGCCGTCGCGCGTCTCGTAGATCGCGTAGTAGGGGTACGAGCCCCCGAGGAACCCCTCGCCGCGGCGCGGGGCGAGGCCGTCCGAGAAGAAGTAGCGCATGTTCGGCGTCGCGGCGAGGAGCGACAGCGTCGTGTCGAGGTACGCGACGTCCACGTGCTGGCCGCGCCCGGTGCGCTCGCGCGCGAAGAGCGCCAGCACGATGCCGAGGGCGCCGTGCAGGCTCGCCCCCGCGTAGTCGGCGACCAGGTTGAGCGGGATCACGGGCTTCCGGCCGGGCTCGCCGATGAGGTTCAGCACGCCGGCGAGCGAGAGATAGTTCATGTCGTGGGCGGGGTAGTCCCGGTAGGGCCCGTCCTGGCCGAAGCCCGAGAGCGAGCAGTAGACCAGGCGCGGATTCGTCCGCGCGAGCGTCTCGTAGTCGGCGCCGAGGCGCTTCATCACGCCCGGCCGGAAGCCCTCGACGATGACGTCGGCGGTCGCCGCGAGCTTCCTGAAGATCTCCTGGCCCTCGGCCGACTTCATGTTGAGGGCCATCGAGCGCTTGTTGCGGTTGGTGAAGGCGTGGATCGTCCGCCGCACCCAGTCGGGGCCGCTCGGGCGGTCGGGCTCGGGCGTCTCGATCTTCAGGACGTCCGCGCCCATGTCGGCCAGCATCATCCCCGGCATCTCCGCCGGCGGCACCCGCGCCAGCTCGAGAATCTTGATCCCGTCGAGCACGCCCATGCGGTTCACTCCTCCGTCGGGGGACGCCGGCTCAGTCCAGGTCGCCGGCGAGGCGCGAGGTCAGAGCGCGGATGTCGGGAATGTCCTCGAGATGCTCGAGCTGTGCGGCGACCGCCTCGGCCTCGTCGCGCGGGATCGCGCGTGTCGCGCAGGCGAGGAACTTGGCGTGGAGCGCCTCGGCGGAGAGCGGCGCGTCGGGGTGGCCCTGCGCGCCGCGCGGCGCCGAGGCGAGCGTCCGCCCGTCGGCGAGGCGCAGCGTCACGCGCGTCCACGCGTGCTGCTCGAGGCCGTCCGGCAGCGCCGGATCCACGACCATCGTGACGCGCTCCATGAGTCGGCGCACCTCGGCGTCCCGCACGGGCCCGTCCTCGAAGGACGCGATCTCCACGCGGCCCGTGGCGAGGGCGGCGGCAGCGCAGAACTGCATCGAGAACTTGCGCTCGAGTGCCGTGGCCGGCCGCGCGTGAGCGAGGACGTCGGGGACGACGCGGTTCACGCCGACCTCGACCGCGGCGACGTCGCCGGGGCGCAGACGATGCCGCGCGCGCAGCTCGATAAGCGCGTCGATCGCCGAGTGGGTGAGGGCGCACGAGGGGTAGGGCTTCACCGCGATCCCCGAGGCGAGGAGCTGCCAGGTGCGGCCGAGCTCGTCGAGCGCGGCCTCGAGGCGCGGGCCGCCGCCGAACGCGGCGACGTAGCCCTGCTTGCCCTCGAGCGCCGTCTCCGACGCCGTGAGCCCCTCGCGCGCGAGCTGGGCGGCGAGGATCCCGTTTCGCGCCGCGTGGCCCGCGTGATAGGGCTTCGTCATCGAGCCGAAGTTCTCCTTGAGCCCGGAGGCGTGCGAGGCCGCGAGTGCTATGGCGTGGCGCGTCTGCGTCACGTCGAGCCTCAGGAGGCGCGCGGCCGCGGCCGCGCAGCCGAGCGTGCCGATGGACGAGGTCGCGTGCCAGCCCCGCGTGTAGTGCTCGGGGTTGAGCGCCCGGCCGAGCGCCGTGGAGACCTCGAAGCCGAGGATGTAGGCGAGGGTTACCGCGCGGCCGTCGGCCATTTCCGCCTCGCCCGCGGCGAGGGCGGTCGCGAGGAGCGGCACGCTCGGGTGGCCCATGAGGGCGAAGTTCGTGTCGTCGAAATCGTGGGCGTGGCCCGCGGTGCCGTTGGCGAGCGCCGCCCAGCCCGGCGAGGTCGTGAGCCGCGTGCCGATGACGGTCGCCAGCGCGGCGCCGCCCTCGACGCGGGCGACCTGCCGGACCGCGCGCGCGGCGGGCTCGGCGGCGCCGGCGAGCATCACGCCGAGCGTGTCGAGCGCGGCGAGCCGCGTCCGGGCGACGGCCTCGGCCGGACAGTCCTCGAGCGACGTCTTGACGGCGAACTCGGCGAGCCGGGTCGTGGCGCTCATGGGGGGCACGATATCATGAGTGCCGTCACGGGGGTGACCGGTGAACGTCCGCTTCCTCGGCTCCGGCGACGCGTTCGGCAGCGGCGGGAGGTTCCAGACGTGCATCCACGTGGAGACCGGCCGCGGGCAAGTGCTCGTGGACTGCGGGGCGTCGTCGCTCGTCGCGATGCGGCGGTTCGGCGTGGACCCGAACGACGTGGACGCGGTGCTCCTGACGCATCTTCACGGCGACCACTTCGCGGGCGTGCCGTTCCTCGTCCTCGACGGCCGGTTCCGCCGGCGCTCGCGGCCGCTGACGGTGGTGGGACCTCCGGGAGTCGAGGACCGTGTCCGCGAGGCGATGGAGGTGCTGTTCGCGGGCGCGTCACGCGTCGAGAGGAAGTTCGCCGTGAGCTTCGTCGAGTGGCGGGACCGCGCCCCGCAGACGCTCGGCGCGTTCACCGCGACGCCCTTCGAGGTCGTCCACGCGAGCGGCGCGCCGCCGTACGCGCTGCGGATCGCCTGCGACGGCAAGACGCTCGCGTACTCGGGCGACACCGAGTGGACGGACGCGCTCGTGGACGCGGCGCGCGGCGCCGACCTCTTCGTCGCCGAGGCGTACTTCTACGAGAAGAAGATCAAGTACCACCTCGACCTCGCGACCCTGCTGGCGCAGCGCGAGCGCCTCGCGTGCCGGCGGCTCGTCGTGACCCACATGAACGACGACATGCTTCGGCGCCTCCCCGGGCTCGCCGTCGAGGCCGCCCACGACGGCAAGGTCATCGCCCTCTAGAAGAGGCTCCGCATCCGCACGAGGCCCCACGCCCAGTCCACGAGGTCGGTCGTGGCGAGCGTGCCGACGATCCAGCCGAGGAGGAGCACGCTCGCGATGAGGAGCGGGACGATCAGCCAGTAGTTCGGCGAACCGGGCGGCCGCAGCCGGTCCCCGAGCCGCCGCCTCAATCGCTGCCGGTGTCGCGGCAGGCTCATTTCGCGTCGTGGAAGATGATGCCGAGGGTGTAGCGCGAGCCCGAGCGCACGCGGCTCACGCCGTGGCGCATCGTCGCGCGATAGAAGCCGCGGGCGCCCTCGGCCGGACGGTGGCGGGTGGTGAAGATCACGACCTCGCCCTGCTCCGTGACGATCGCCTCGCCGCGTGACTGGGCGCGCGGTCGCTGCTCGACGAGCAGGAACTCGCCGCCGGTGTAATCCACGTCGCGCCGCGAGAGGAAGCACGTGAGCTGGAGCGGGAAGACCACGTCGCCGTAGAGGTCCTGGTGGAGGCAGTTGTAGCCGCCGGCCTCGTAGTGGAGCAGGAGCGGGGTGGGCTTGTCCTG
>WNFB01003809.1_pt1 | contig 13346 bp, 16 predicted proteins | sample 5400501 | NCBI WGS metagenome assembly WNFB01 (sample SAMN13153341, study PRJNA577476) | soil metagenome | isolation source: 200 cm saprolite under Douglas fir tree site 2 hole 1 | place: USA:California | collected 2015-04-18
TCCTTCCCTTGTTCTACGGAAGGTGTGCGGTTACCTCCGAAAGGTGTGCCGTTGACCGGTTCTATTGGACCGTATACCTGCCGGGGCTCGTCGGCCAGAGGGTTGCCGGCTGTGCCCCGCTCCCGGAACTCCGACCTGACGGGTGCGGCCAGATGCCACCGCAGAAGCCAGCTCGCCCGGTCCATGTTGGCGGGGACGTGCGCTCCCATCACCGACCTGCACCGGCCCGGTAAGCGGCCAGGGACCGGTCCGCTCAGGGCTGCTGCCGCCATCTCTGGAACGCAGCCGGGTGACGCTAGTCCGCGAATGCTCTCAGATCACCCGGCTCTGCAGCGATCGCAAGCCGCACTGTCGGGCGCCGATTGCCGTCCAGAACGGCGGCGCTGCGCGCTCGTAGCGGGCGAAACCGATCACGCGGCGTAGCGCACCACGTGGTAGCCGATGTGGCCGCCGGTCTCGGCCAGTTCCGGCGTGAGCTCATGGCGGATGACGAGCGTTCCCAGGTAGTACGCGCCCGAGATGTACCAGAAGATCGTGGACGGCACGTCCCAGCGGATCTGGACCCCGCGCCGGGCGGCAACGAACCCGGCGAAATCCTCGCTGGCCGCCTCCAGCCACTGCGTCGGCGTGCCGCGCAGCAGGCAGTCGGCTTGTTCTCCCACGAGGTAAGACACCCTGACGTCCTCGGTTGGCCATGCCAGCCGCGGCGGCTGGAGGAGACGGATCACTAGTCCAGTCTCTACAGTTCCTGAATCGGGTGTCACGCGAAATGTGACCCGCGGGATGTCGTCGCGGCACGCGCCAGTCGCGGCAGAAGCGGACGCCGATGCTCGCTGCTAGAGGTTTCGGAGCCGTCGTATCTCGGCGATTAGCCGCGGGAGAGCGTCGCTGGCGTGGGCAATGAAGTCGACAACTGCATCGAGGCCGACGTCAGGCGAGGCGATCTCGCTCGCCCCCGTATACAGCCTGATGTACAGCTCCTGATCAACAGCCGGGTCATCGCCGAGCTGTATGAAGGTTTCGCCGCCGATCGGTTGACGCGTCTCGAGCCGCGCGATCCACGGCGTCGGCGCGACTGCGAATGCTCGCGTCGCGCGCTGCTCGATCTCGGCTAGTTCGGCCTCTTCGATGTCATTGCTCATGACTGCATTCTCATGGGGGTCGCGAAGTCACCGCCCGCGGTGCGGCAGATCCGCATGGGTCAGAATGTGCCGATGACGATCTCCGCTGACGACTCCGGTCCGGTCCGGATTGTGACGGCCGTTCTTCGCGACGGCGATCGGGTGTTGCTGTGTCATCGAAGCGCCGGACGCCGTTGGTATCCCGACGTGTGGGACCTGCCGGGCGGTCATGTTGAGGAGGGGGAGGATCCGAAAGAGAGCCTTGTCCGCGAGCTTCGGGAGGAGTTGGGAGTCACGGCATCGGAGCCGTCCAGCCCGCCGATGCATGAGATCCGGACCGCGACGTTCGACATGCAGATCTGGTTGATCGACAGGTGGACCGGAACACCCGTTAACGCCGCGCCGGACGAGCACGACGCTGTGGCGTGGTTCGAGACGTCCGACCTTGACAGCCTGCGTCTCGCCCACGAGTCGTATCTCTCGATGCTCACCGCCGTGCTCGTCACGTGATGTCGCTCCGGAAGCCAGGGTGCGCGCTCATCGGCATGTGCGGTCGCCCTCAAGTGCTCGCGACGGTGTCGCCCGCGCGCAGAACGACCTTGATCTGCGCGCCTCGCTGATGAGTGCCGAGTAGCCCCCATCCGCGCCGAACGGCGGTGCGGCGCGCCACGGCTACCTCCATCGCCGATTACGCACAGTTACCGATGTTGCCCACGGAGCGATAGCCGCGCGCCAACTATGAATATCTACTAAATTAGTAGGCTTTAACTAGGCGGCCACGCGTAATACCCGTTCGAGTGTCGCGGATCGGACCCGTGGGTTCTTGGACAAGCGCTACTGGATGCTGCTCCAGCGCCCGGAATCAGAAGTCTGCATCAAGAACCCCGGCTTCGATGAGGACCTCGTGGTAACCACGGATTCGGTCACACTGACCGACGTCCACCGCGGGAGGCTGGACTTCGCTCGGGCCACCAAGAGCGGCCGGCTCGCCTTCTCCGGGCCACTGGACCTCGCCCGGGCCTTCCCTACCTGGGGCGGCCTTAGCCGCTGCGCCAACGTGAGACCGGCCCGGCCACCCAACGGCTAAGCCGGGCTTGCACTCGTGTTTCCCTCAGGTAGGGCGGCCGCGGTCAGGACTGGGCGGCCGGGCCATGCTCAGTGGCGAGCCGGCTGCCCGGCCCCGGCTGGCTGTGAGTGTTGGCGGGGTTGACCTCGCGATGGCAATGCGGGCAGGTCAGGACCGGCTTGGTGATCTTCCCGCAGGCGTCGTGGACGAACTCGACCGGCGGGCCGTTCCCCGTGGGCGCCCAGTGGTCGCCCCAGGCGATCAGCGCCGCGATGACCGGGAAGAGCGCCAGGCCCTTCTCGGTGAGGTGGTACTCGTACCGGGGCGGGTGCGCAGAGTAGGCGCGCCGCTCGAGCACGCCGTTGTCGGTGAGCTTCAGCAGCCGGGCGGTGAGCACGCTGCGGGCCAGGCCCAGGCTGGCCTGGAAGTCGTCGAACCGGTGCGTGCCGCGGAACACGTCTCGCAGGATCAGCAAGCTCCACCACTCGCCCACCACGTCCAGCGTGCGGGCGATCGAGCAGTTCCAGTCCGCCAGCCTCGTCAGCTGCATGCCAGTAAGCATATCTCCAGTTAGTCTCTTGACAAGACTCACTGCGCCGTGAGAGCGTCGATGCAGCCAGTCTTTTCAAGCGACTAACCGACCGGGTGAGGCTGCACCGCATTTCCGCGCCTTCGTCCCAGCCAAGGCCGGGCACGGCGGCCCCGGTACGGCGGCCAGCGAGCAGGCACTCCCTACCGCAGTACCCGACGGCAGGCGGCTGGTTCTTGTGACGGAGCTCGCGGCAAGGCCGGCGGGAAGAGGAGCACGACAATGACCGAGCAGATCATCAAGGACCGCGGGATCGAGGCGCTCAAGGTGGCGGCCGGGTGGCCGGGCGCGGAACGCGCGACTCTCGTCACCCTGGCCACGGTGCTCGCGGGCACCGGCGCCGACGCGGAGGGATTCCGCTATTTCGAGCAGCTGGCGGCCGGCCAGCCCGACCAGGCGCTTCCCCTGGCCCTGGCCGGGTTCTTCGGCGTGCGGGCCGGGCAGGACATCCAAGCGAGCCTGGCGAGCCTGGATGAGGCGGCAACGCGGGATCTCGGCCTGCCGCAGTATTACCGTGGCCTCGCCCTGGCCGGGCTGCCCGCCGAGGCCGGCAAGGCCGGGCAGGCGGTGGCCGACCTGGAATTCGTGCTGGCCGTCCGCGACCAGTTCCCGGCCGGGATGATGCGAGCGGTCCACCACGGGCTGGCAGCCGCCCGCGCCGCGCTCGGCGACGCCGACCAGGCCGCCCGCCACGCCGCCGACGCCGGCCTCGGGGCCGTGCCGGCCGGGACCCGGCTGGAGTTCACCGGCTTCTGGGTGAACCCTGCAGACGGATTCCATTTCGCCACACCCAGGATCATCGAGCCAGCGCCGGGCATCCGGGTGGCGCAGGGGTATGACTTCGGCGACTTCGCCTTCGTCACCACCAGCGATGGCGTGATCGCCGTCGACGCCGGCACCGCCGCGTACCGCGTCGCCGCCGCGCTGGCCGACGCGGACCTGGAGGTCAGCCAGATCAGCCACGTCATCATGACCCACTCCCACTTCGACCACGCCGGCGGCATTAGCGCACTGCTCGGGCCAGGCACGACGGTGATTGCCCAGGCCGGCTTCGCAGCCGAGCTGGACCGTCAGCACGCCAACGTCTTGCCGTTCCATCACTTCACCGGGCAGGGGGCCGGGTTCGGCGACGGCCAGCCGGCCGAACCGGCGAGCATAGTGGTGGACCAGCCTGTCTCCGAGCCCACCACGGTCACGATCGGCGGAACTGAGCTCGTCCTCTACCCGGCCGCCGGCGGCGAAACCAGCGACGCGTTGATGGCCTACCTCCCAGAAAGCGGCGTCCTGTTCACCGGGGACGTGATGATGCCCTACCTCGGCGCACCCTTCTTCGCCGAAGGATCACCCGAAGGGCTGATCGAAACCCTGAGATTCATCGCCGAGCTCCGGCCCCGCACCCTGGTCCACGGCCACCCGGTCCTGACCGAGCTGTTCACCACCGAGGCCATCGCCGGGCTCCTTGCCGCCCTCACCGAACTGCGCGAGCACGCCCTTGCCAGTATCCGCGGCGGGACGACCCTGACCAAGCTCCTCGACACCAGCCACCTGCCTGAGGTCCTCCGCGAGCACCCAGCCGCCGTCGGCCCTTACCTGGCCGTGCGCGACCACTTCCTGGAACGCCTCTACCATCAGCGCACCGGCTACTGGCACAGCGACGGGCAGGGCTTGGAGCCCGTCGCCCCGGTCGAGCGGGCAGCCGCGCTCGACCTGCTGGCCGGCGGCAAGCCAGAGCCGTTCGCCGACGCGGCCCGGTCCCTGCTCGCGCAGCGCGATTACGCGCTGGCCCTGGAAATTGCCACCGCCGGCCTTGGTCGCCACCCGCAGGCTGAAGAACTGGCCCGGCTGCGCCAGGAGGCGCTCCACCGGCTGATGGAGCGCTACCAGCTGCAAGACCCGTTCCGCTTCCTGATCTACGCAGAAATGGCCGGCATGGAAATCGGCCCGGCCGCCTGACCGCGGCCTCAGCTCAGTCGCAATCCGCCGTCGCACGGGATCACCGCGCCGGTAACGTAACCGCTGTCGATCAGCATTGCCACGACGGCGGCGACGTCGTCCGGCGTGCCGGTCCGGCCCGCTGGGGCCGCGGTGGCCCGGGCGAACACTCCGTCGCGCACCGGCGCGGGCATCGCGGCCCACCACGGGGTCTGGATCACTCCGGGTGCCACGACATTCACCCGCATGGGAGCTGTCGAGGTAAGAGACAAAGAACTCTGGATTATCTGCACTGTCCACTGCTTGCCACCGGCGGCTGTTCAACCCGGGCGCGTCGTCTGGCATGTCAGGAAGGTAGCAGGACAAAGCGCCGATGTGGGCAGATCGAAACGGGCAGGAAGTGCAGCGGTATATTCGGCCGTCACCTTGATCAGGGAACCGGGAGCAGACTGATGGCGGGATCCGTAGCGGACGGGGCGGCAGAGTTCGAGGCGAAACTGGCGTCGTTCGTCCGGGAGAACCGGCTGTACGGAGCGGTCGCTGGCGTCGTGCACGGCGACGAGCTTGCCTGGTCCGCAGGTGCGGGATTCGCTGACATGGCCGCCCGCCGGCCTGCTGGGCCGGACGTGCTCTACCGGGTCGCGTCTATCACCAAGACCTTCACCGGTACGGCGATCATGCAGCTGCGCGATGCGGGCAAGCTCGACCTCGACGATCCGGTTGTCAAATGGGTGCCCGAACTTGCCGGCAGCGCTACCCCGCAGACCATCGGCGGTGTCACGATCAGGCGCCTGTTGTCGCACGAGTCGGGGCTCGTCAGCGAGCCGCCGGGTACCGACTTCATGGCCAAGCAGCCGAGCTACCAGGGTGTGGCGGCCCGGAACCTCGCGCGGGTCAGCGAGATCTTCACGGCTGTGCCGCCGAATACCCAGCTCAAGTACTGCAATCTCGGGTACCAGCTGCTCGGCGAGATCGTCACTAGGATCAGCGAGACTCCGTATCCGCAGTATGTGGAAGAGCAGATCCTGGCGCCGCTGGCGATGACCTCGACGGGATTCGAGCCGCTCGGCCCGGAGCTGGCCAGCCGGTGCGCGGTCGGGTACGCGGGCCGGGCGTTCTCCGACGAGCTGGCAATCGCGCCGTCGATACGGCCAATGTGGGCCGAGGGCGGGCTCTGGTCGACGGTATCTGACCTCGCCAGGTGGCTGTCGTTCCAGCTCGCCGCACACCCCGCCGTGGCTGAAGACAGCGCGCAGACCAGGTCGCCAGTGCTCGCCCCGGCCACGCGCCGGGAGATGCACAAGCCGCGGTACCTCAGCGACGAGGAATGGTCGAGCGCCTGGGGGATCTCCTGGTACTCGGCCCGCCAGAACGATGTCACCTGGGTTCAGCACTCGGGCGGGCTGCCCGGCTTCGAGTCGAACGCGTGCTTCGACCTCGAGTCGCGGGTCGGCGCGATCGTGCTGGTGAACGGGGGAGCGGCGCCCGCGGAATTGGCCATGAGGATGGCCGCGCAGGCCCGCGAACTCGCCAAAGCGGCCGCCCCGAAGCTGACCGCGCCCGCGTCGGCACCCGCTGACCTGCTCCCACTGCTCGGTGTTTATGCGCCCGCCGACATGAGCTTCCTGGTCAGGGTCGAGTGGCGGGACGGGAAGCTGACGATCGTGGAGGGCCAAGGGCCCGGCGAGACGATGCCGCTCGAACGCGGGAGCGAGGCGGCCAGCTTCAAAGTCGCTCCAGGGTTTCGGGCGTCGGGCGAGCCGGTTGTCTTCCGGTCCCGCGCTAACGGCACGGTGACGTCCATGCTGACCGCTGCCGGCTCCCTCGTGCGGCTCGGCCCGGTGTCATGACGCCAGGACCGGACAAAAGTTGGCTCTTCAGCCGGGTCCGTTAGCTGACTCATCGGCGGCAGGCGTGTCCTCGCACAGCGCTGGCCGCTCCAGCGGTACTCGCGCTGGCTTGCCCACGCCATCGCCAGCGCGATCTGCCCGTAACGTCGGCCTGCCAGACCGGCTGCCGGCAGCCGGCAGCCAATTGGTGGCTCAGCCAGCAGGCTTCTGCCAGATGCCGCCGAACGGCGTGACGGCTTTGGCGCTGCCGAGGTAACCATCCAGGCCGAACGCGTCCTCGAGGGTGCGCAGCAGGCTGTAATGGTAGTACTTCTGGTCGTACGAGCCGGGCGCCGCCAGCGGGCTGAGGATCGCGCACACGACGTGGCCGCCAGAGCCCAGCCCATTCTTGGCCGCGATTCCCCCGGCGCGCTCATCCTCGTCATAGACGATGATGATGACCCCGTCGGTGCCGAATGCGGGCGACGCTTCAATCTTCGGCACTTCCTGGGCGAGGAAGTCATCGAACTGGGTGAAGCGGTTGTTTACCGGCTTGCAGTTCGCCTCGCCGTCCTGGCAGCCGTTGGGGATGACCATATTGAAGCGGGCCACCTGCCCGCTGGCCAGGTCGGCGTTGAAGACCGACATTCCGGCGCTGGGGGTCCCGGCTGGGATGTCGTTGGCGAGGCATTCCGCGGACGGAGTGTTCGGTGACCAGATGCCGCCGGGACCTTCGATGTCGTCGAACAAGATCGGAGGGTTCCCGGTGGTGTAGAACCCCGTCAGCGGGCACGCGATGTTGCTGGCGCAGGTGCCGCCAGAGCCGGTGTCGCACTTGGCCGCGCCCGCTTCCAGCCACACCTTCCAGCTCAAACCAGCCTGGTCCATCTGGTGGAACAGGCTGTCGACATTCTGGTGGCAGGCAATGCCGCCGTCCTTTTGCTCACAACCGGTGAACTGTCCGGTCGTCAGCGCCACGTAGTTGGCCTGCGACCAGTGAGTGGCGGCGTAGTAGTTCATCAGCCAGGCCGCATGCGGCCGGATCGTGCCCATCAGGTAGGGCGCATTGACGTCGGTCAGGTGTGAGTACGTGGTGTTCTCGCCGATGATCAAGAAGGTGTGCCCGAACGTCGGCACACCCTCGCTCCGCTGGGCAGATGAAGCCGACCGGCTCGCGGCGGTGGCGGACCCAGCCGCCGCTGCCAACGGCATGGCCGCGGCGGCAGCCAGCGCCATCGCCGGCATCATGACAAGGCCCGCTCTGATACGCACGCGACACCTGCCCTCCCGGCCATGAAGGCCCGGTCCCGGCTGTAGCACACGGCCCACCACGGGCCAGTATCCACCAGTTGGCCGACGTGGTGAAGGATTGCTGGCTGTCCGGTCAGCCGTGCTGGCTCGTGGACACTGGCCGCGCCGCGCGCGCATGCACGGGTTCGCCGCAGGCCTCGCACACGACCGCCGCGACCAGCCGGTGGCCGCAGGCATGCTCGAGCACCAGCGGCGGCCCGTCGCCGCCAGCGAGGTACTTGTCACCCCAGCGCATCAGCGTCAGGACCACCGGGTAGAGGTCCTGGCCAGCCTCCGTCAGGCGGTACTCATGCCTGGCGGGGTGCGCGCTGTATTGGCGCCGCTCCAGGATGCCGCCGCTGACCAGCGAGCGAAGGCGCGCCGCCAGCGTGTCCCGCGGCGCTCCAGTCCGGCGGATCATCTCGTCGAAGCGGCGGTTACCCAGGAACACTTCGCGCACCGCCAGCAGGGCCCACTTCTCCCCGACGATCTCCAGTGTCCGCGCCACGGAACACTCCCGTGGCTGGGCCATGACTGCTGTCATACGGTCAGGATACCTCGTTAGTCCGAAAACTGGACGGAGTTGGCGCCGGCGCGATAAGGTGAGTCCAGATTTCGGACTAACCCAGGGGTGATCATGAGCGTCCGCGCAGCCGATGCCGGTGTCCAGCCCGCCGCCGGGCTTGAGTCTGCGCCCGCTCAGAACGGAGCGGACCGCCAGACCGCCCGGCGTGTCACCGCCATCGTCGGAGTCCTGGCGCTCGCGGTCTTCATGTCAAGCCTCGACTTGTTCATCGTGAACCTGGCGTTCCCGTACATCGGCAGCGAGTATCACGGCACTAGCCTTGGCTCACTCTCCTGGGTGCTGAATGCGTACACGATCGTGTTCGCGGCCGTGCTGGTCCCGGCCGGCCGGTGGGCGGACCGGGTCGGCCGTCGCCGGATCTTCGTAGCCGGCCTGATCGGATTCAGCCTCGGCTCGGCGCTCTGCGGCTTGGCTCCGGGCGTGCCCGAGCTGATCGCGGCTCGGATCGTCCAGGCAGCAGGGGCAGGCCTGATGGTGCCCGCCTCGCTGTCGCTGCTGCTGGCCAGCGTGCCAGCGGCCGGGCGCGCGAAGGCGATCGGCACATGGTCGGCGTTCGGCGCGCTCGGTGCTGCCCTCGGGCCGGTGATCGGCGGCAGCCTCGTCCAGCTGAGCTGGCGCTGGGTGTTCTGGATCAACATCCCCGTCGGCGTGCTTACTGTGCTGCTTGCCGCACGAGTGGTGCCGGAGAGCAAGGACCAGCACACCCGCGGCAGGCCGGACCTGGCCGGCGCCGCGCTGCTCGCCGCCGCGGTCGGCCTGGTCGCATTCGCCCTGGTGAAGGCACCCGACTGGGGATGGGGCTCGGCCCGGTTCATCGTGACGCTTGGCGTCGCGGTGGCATGCGGCGCCGTCATGATCTGGCGTTCGCGCCAGCACCACGCGGCAGTGATCGAGCTGGGCCTGCTGCGGTCGCGTACGTTCAGCGGCGCGTTCGCCGCGTCGATCCTGTACTACGCGGCGTTCGGAGCGTTCGTGCTGAACTCGGTCGAGTTCCTCACCGGAGTCTGGCATTACTCGGCGATCCAGGCGGGGCTGGCCATCGGCCCTGGCCCGCTGATGGTCCTGCCGTTCGCCCGGGTCATCGCTCCGCAGTTGACTGCCAGGCTGGGCGGCCCCGGCCGTGTCGCCGTGATCGGCTGCCTGGTCAACGCCGGAGCCATGGCGCTCTGGCTGACCCAGATCCAGGCGCAGTCCGCCTACCTGACGCACCTGCTGCCTGCTCAGTTGCTCGGCGGCGCCGGGGTGGGCCTGGCGATCCCCTCGCTGCTCGGCGCGGGGAGTCTGTCGCTCAGCCCGGACCGGTTCGGAACGGGCAGCGGGATCCTGAACATGGCCCGCCAGGTTGGCACGGTTCTCGGCGTCGCGGCCCTGGTCGCGATCCTTGTGCACGCCGGCCCTGACCCGATCACCTCCTTCCGGCACGCGATCGTTCTCATCATCGGATTCTTCGCCGCGGCCGGTGTCGCCGCCGCCATGCTGCTAACCGGCAGGACTATCGTGCCGCCGGTCGCCGCCGCGGCTCCGGTTCGCGCGGAGCGGGCCCGGTGACCGACCCTCCGCCGCCCGCGGCGTGGGGAGAGCCGCGTTCCAAGCTGGTCAGCTGGTATGACCAGGCCGCCACGGTAGCGGGTGGCGCGGGCCTGCCGGGCCTCGACTTCATGCGGGCGCTGATGGACGGTCAGATCCCGCCGCCACCGATCGCGCTGCTGCTGAACATGCGCCCGGTCAAGGTGGACCTTGGCCTCGTGGTCTTCGAATGCACCCCCGACGAGTCGGTCTACAACCCGATCGGCCTCGTCCATGGCGGCCTGGTGTGCACACTCGCCGATTCGGCGGCCGGCTGTGCGGTGCATACCACGCTGGGTCCCGGCGTCGGCTATACCTCGATCGACATCACCGTCAACTACCTCCGGCCAGTCACGCTGGCCAGCGGCCCGCTGACAGCCACCGGCCGGGTTACCAAGCCGGGCCGTCGGGTCGCAAGCGCGTCCGCCGAGGTAATCGATGCGGCGGGCCGACTGGTCGCCACCGCCACGAGCAACTGCCTGATCCTGCCTGCCGGACAATGACCTGAATCGAGCGCATCACTGCTGCCTGACAAGCTGGTCCCAGTTGGGCTCGGCGTTGCTCATCGGTCCGCCGGGTGTTGACAGGACGAGAGATTTTCTGTTACATAGTCATGTAACTGTTACCGTTGAGTGTTCCAGATGGAGAGGGCCGCCGAGATGACAGACACGCCGGACCCGGGCGCGGCCCTGCTGGACCGTCTGGCTGCGGCCACCAACCGCCGCGACTTGGACGCCCTAGTTGACTGTTTCGCCCCGGATTACCGCAATGAGACCCCGGCCCACCCGGCCCGTGGCTTCACCGGCCGCGGCCAGGTGCGGAGCAACTGGGAGCAGATCTTCACGTTCATGCCCGACATCACCGCGACGGTGCTGCGGTCCGCCAGCGACGGCGACGTGGTGTGGTCGGAGTGGGAGATGACTGGCACCCGCGCGGATGGCGTCGCGCAGCAGATGGCCGGAGTGATCATCTTCGGCGTCCGCGACGGGCGGTTCAGCTGGGCGCGGTTCTACCTGGAGCCGGTGCAGGCCGGAGGGCCCGACGCCAACCAGGCGCTGCGCCAGCACGTCGGGGCCGGCGCCCGGCCCGCAGCCGGGGCAGGGCCCGGCTCCCCGGGATGATCGTTGTCGCAGGGGGCACCGGCACCCTCGGCAGCCGGCTGGTTCCCCTTCTATCCGAGGCGGGCCACCCGGTGCGGGTGCTGACCCGCGACCCGGTCCGGGCCGGCGGCCTGGCCGGCCCCGGGGTGGAGGTGGCCCGCGGAGACGTCCGCGACCCCGCCAGCATCGCCAGGGCGTTGCGCGGTGCGGCCACGGTGATCTCCGCGGTGAACGGCTTCGCCGGCCCCGGCGTGTCCCCGGCGTCGGTGGACCGGGCCGGCAACGCACACCTGATCGCCGCCGCCGCCCGCACTGGCGCCGGATTCGTCCTCGTGTCTATCGTCGGTGCATCCTCTTCCCACCCCATCGGGCTGTTCCGGGCCAAGCACGCCGCCGAGGAGACGTTGCGGGCCAGCGGCGTTCCGTGGACCATCGTGCGCGCCACCGCGTTCATGGAGACCTGGGCCACGATCATGGGCCAGATGCTGCAGGCCTCAGGAAAGGTCCTGGTCTTCGGCCGGGGCAATAATCCCATCAACTTTGTCTCCGCCACGGACGTCGCCTGCCTCGTCGCTCGGGTCACAACCGACCCCGGACTGCGCGGCCATGTCCTGGAACTCGGCGGTCCGGGCAACCTGACCTTCAATCAGCTCGCCGCCCTGCTGCAGGAAACTGCCGGGCGGCGCGGTGCGGTGCGGCACGTCCCGCGCCCCGCGCTGAGTGCGATCGCGTGGCTGGCCGCCGCCATTAACCCGGCGCTGGCCCGCCAGGCTCGCGCCGCGCTCGCTATGGACACCCTCGACATGACCTTCGACTCCGCTGCGACCAGGCAGGCGTTCCCGGACCTGCCAAGCACCAGCATTCCATCCGCGCTTGAACAACTGCTGGCCTGACGGGGCGGTTAAAGCTGCGCGCTCCTGTACCCCAGCGGTCCGGCCCGCCCGCCGCGGGCTGGTAGCGGCACGCGTTGCCGGTGCGGATCGAGGCCTGCAGGTGCGCCCCCGCGATCGGGGCGTTCACGCTGATGCGGTCGATGGTCGCCCGGATAGTTCGCATGACGTTGACCCGGGCTCGCTCGGCATCGTCGGCTCTCCCGGCGGCAAGCGCGCGGGCAGCCGCGTCGAGGTCAAGCGGCTCGGCCCCACCCAGCGCGCGCGGCGAGGTCATCGGGAGCGCCGGCGTCGCGCAATAGCTGCGCCCACACGAACTGGCCTGGCTGGCCCCGCATTCCGGCCGTACGCAGCACCTGGAACCCGCGCCGGGTGCCCTCCCGTGCCGCGGCAGCCGCTAGCTCGGTCCGGCCCGACCCTGGCGGTCCCGACAGGGCCAGAACGCCGCCCTGGCCGCCCGCGGCGCCGGCCCGAGGTCGAGCGCGCCGGGGAGGCCGCCCAGATCAGCCAGTATGAACTGCTCAGCTGCGGATAACGGGGGTCGGGCGTGCGGCAACGAGGTGGGCCTGGCACCCTTGATCTGATGGTGGGGTTAGCGGGTCCGGATTCCTCGGAGGGGGCGTCGCATGCCGGGCGAGATTATGACCGAGGTCAGCGCGGTTATCGCCGCGGAGCGCGCCGATGAGGGTGCCGTGGCGTTCGCTGGGCTCACGGAGCGACCGCTGCCAGACGGGCTGCTGCGGACTGAGCTGCTAGCCGGCCGGGACGGTGAGTGGAGGATCCAGTCGCTGTGGCGCGATCAGGCCGCCCTGGATGCGATGCGGGCTGGCGCCGAGCCACCGGCCGCGCCCGCTCTGTTCCGGCAGCTCGGCGCGGAGCCGGTCTTGCGGATCTACCAGCTTCGGGCGCGTCACACCGCCCTGCCATGACCTTGGCGCGGATAGCATCCCTTGCCGGCCCGCCCAACCTGGCCTTATCGTCCTTGTCATGCGCCGCGCGCCTGGCAATGCGCGGTAGCCGTAGATGCTGCCAGGCTGGAGCGCTGACCAACATGGGATCGGTGCAGCCGGGGCCGCGCCGGAGAGGCCCTGTCCGCGTCATAAACGTTGTCATCTGGGCGGTCGTCGCGGCGATTTGCGCCGCCGGCGGTGTCGGCGAGTTGACGATCGGTAACACCGGCGGAGCCGTGTTGGTCTTTGTTATCGGGGCGTTCGCGGCCTGGTACGGCTTCCGGGTCTGGACCTTCCGGGCGCGCTGGTTGTTGGGACCGTGGGACCGGCCTCGCTGAGCCCGTGATCCGCGCGCTGAATACAGCCTGGCCTCATTTGAGCAAGACGCCGGCCGGGAGCTTGATTGCCTGGTCAATGGGTCTCGCCC
>WNFB01003810.1_pt1 | contig 13341 bp, 16 predicted proteins | sample 5400501 | NCBI WGS metagenome assembly WNFB01 (sample SAMN13153341, study PRJNA577476) | soil metagenome | isolation source: 200 cm saprolite under Douglas fir tree site 2 hole 1 | place: USA:California | collected 2015-04-18
TCCTGAGCTACGCCGATCTCGCGCCGCACCTGGCGCGCAACGTCCTCGCGCTGGAAAAACAAATCGAGGACGGTGAGTACGGCGAAGCCGCCCTCGACGACGCGCTTCTCCTTCAGTTTCATTCCCTCATCTGCGGCGATCTCGTACCGCAGCTTGCCGGCTGGAGGCGGGTTAACGTCACCGTCGGCGCTCACGCTCCGCTTGCTTTCTTCAAGGCGCCGATGAAAACGGCGTACAACGAATATGAACGACAAATATCTTTACGGCAAGCAGCCGGCCGAAGTCGAGTCGGCGGCGGGAGTGAAAGGCGTGCTCATTCGCACGTTCGACGGTGCCGTGGCGTTTCGCGTTTATCACAATCGCGAGCACTTTACGGACTACGAGGTCAGGCACGACGATCTGAGCGTAACGATCGACGCGGACGCGCTAGCGACGTTCTACAAAGTCGGCGAACGCAACATTCTCGACCACAGTCCGCAGGTATTAGGCTTGAAGAATCTCGGAGGACGGAATCACCAATGAGGGACTTGTCGCGTGACTGAAACCTTGATCGCCGCGATCGTCTTCACCGCCGGCGCCAGTCTGCTTTCACGACTTTCGCGTGATCCCCGGCACCTTGATGTCAAGGGCGTAAGCTCCGACGTTCTGGAGCGGATGCGGTTGCTCTATCTTCGTTACCTGCAGTTTCGGATGCACATTTCCGCGACACCGTCGCGGAAATCCGAAGCGCCGGAACCGACCCCCTTATCCGGTGAGCGGGTGGTGCAGGCGCCGAATCTTTCGTCGATACAGACAGACGAGAACAAGCAATGAGCTACGCAGAGTTCTTCAAACAGGCGACGCGTAGCGAGGCGATGCCACAGGGGCTGACTCCGCTACCGTATCAGAACCGGCTTGCGGAAGAGGATTGGCCGGACCTGCTCGACATTCCCACTGGGCTGGGCAAGACGGCAGCAGTCGTTCTCTCCTGGTTATGGAGGCGCCGCGGCGCAAAGCCCGACCCCGAAACGCCTCGTCGACTCGTGTACTGCCTGCCGATGCGGGTGCTTGTCGAACAGACGCGCGCTAACGTGGAGACGTGGCTAAAAAATCTCGACCTGCTCGGTGACGTGGGGAATGGAAAAGTTTCGGTGCATATCCTGATGGGTGGCGAAGATGACATAACTTCGTGGGCTGAATACCCCGAAGAAAACATGATTCTCATTGGCACCCAGGACATGCTGCTTTCGCGCGCATTGATGCGCGGTTACGGCATGAGCCGCTATCAATGGCCGGTGCACTTCGCTCTGCTTCACAACGACGCGCTATGGGTATTCGACGAAGTGCAATTGATGGGTGCCGGGCTCTCTACTTCCGCTCAGATCGAAGCGTTTCGCCGTGCCCGCCAAGACATGCCACTGGCTAAGGCAAACCGAACGCTCTGGGTCTCCGCGACGCTCAACAAGTCATGGCTCGGCACCGTAGATCTTGCGCCGCACCTTGAATCATTGCGCGTGGCATCGCTGGCTAGCGAAGACGACAAGAATGCTTCGGTCCTTAAACGAAAGCATGCGATAAAGGCGATTGCCAAAGCACAGACCGCGCTGAACACGGAAAACGTCGAGGCGAAGGCCGAGCAGCCCTACATTGAAAGTCTGGTGCAAGAGATCAAGAACCAGCACGTTGCGAACACCAATACCCTCGTCATCGTCAACCGCGTGGATCGCGCACAGGCCATCTACCGTGCGCTTGCCGAAACCGGAATTCCGCGCCTCTTGGTACACGCCCGCTTTCGCCCCGCCGAACGCGAGATACTGAACCGTAAGCTGCAAGATTCGCCTCTGTCAGAAGGCCGCATCCTTGTCGCCACACAAGCAGTTGAGGCGGGGGTGGACATCACTTCGAAAACGCTCTTCACCGAGCTTGCCCCGTGGACTTCACTGGTGCAGCGTTTCGGCCGCTGCAATCGCTACGGTGAGGAGAACGACTCCGGCGGTGGGCGAGTCTTCTGGATCGGCATCGAAGAGGACAAAGACCTCGTATTGCCTTACGGACCTGACGAACTCATTGCTGCAAAAGCGCAACTCCAAGAGCTTCTTAGCGCGAGTCCTAGCGATCTTCCGAAGGCAGAAGAGAGCGCGTTTTCGGGACAGGTTTTGCGCCGGAAAGATTTTATCGAGCTTTTCAACACCGATCCAGACCTCTCCGGTTTTGATGTGGACATTTCACCCTATATCCGCGACACGGGCGTGCCACAGCTTCAGGTTTTCTGGCGCAACTTTTCGAACAACCCCAACGATCCGTTGCAGTCACCGCCCGCACGCGCAGAGCTTTGCCACGTTTCAATCGGGCAGGCGCAGGGACTCAAGAAACGGTCGGTTCATCTGTGGGACAGCTTGAGCCGCCGCTGGCGTGAGTTGAAAGGTGATCCCCGCCCCGGCATGACGCTGCTGTTGAAAGCTTCCGAAGGCGGCTATCACGCCGAACTCGGATTCACCCTGGAAGGCAAGGAGGGGAAAGCAAAGGTTGATGTCATCGCTACACCACAGAGGGAAACCACCGAAGCCTATGACGAAGACTGGCGCTCACGCACGTCGCACCCAGTCACACTCGGAACGCACCTTTCCGACGTGGGGCACGAAGCGCAGGCACTTTGCGATGCGATGAACGAGCCTGCATATAAGGATGCCGTCGTCCGTGCAGCGCGCTGGCACGACGTCGGCAAGGCCCATCCAGTATTTCACGCAACGATGCACACGTGCCCAGAAGCACCAAGAGGCTGGCTCGCCAAATCGCCGTGCAAAGGGCGCCATAGCCGCAAGTACTTCCGCCACGAGCTCGCCTCGATGCTCGCCTGGCTCGAGCATGGGGAAAAGGACGAGGCCCACGATCTGATCGCCTACCTTATCGCCGCACATCACGGCAAAGTGCGCATGGGGTTGCGTGCGCTCCCTGACGAAGAGCCCCAGAAGGACAAGGCTTACCAAGGTCAGCGCTTCGCGCGCGGCATATGGGAAGGCGACGAACTTCCCGCGCTCGACTTCGACGGCGAGACCATCCCTCAAACACGTCTTAGACTCGCCATCATGGAGTTGGGAGAAGGCGAGCAAGGGCCCTCCTGGAGCGCCCGCACCCAGCGATTGCTCAAGCGGCATGGGCCCTTCAGGCTTGCGTGGTTGGAAACGCTCGTGCGCGTGGCCGACTGGCGCGCATCGCGAAAGGAACAGGAAGCGGCAGAAAAGGAGAACTCGTGAGCCACGAAATCATTCTTACCGGTTGCTCGCCTATCCCGCTTGCTTCTTATCTCAAGGCGCTAGGGATTCTCCGCTTGGTTGCCGCGCAGGACGAAGACGCGAAGGGCTTTTGGCGCGGCGAGCATTTTGTTCTGCAAAGTCGCTTCGAGACACCCGACCTAACCCACTGGTTTCTGAATAGCTACGAGCCAACACCGATCATATCTCCGTGGAACGGCCGCGCAGGTTTCCTGGAAGGCGTTGAAGAGGAGGAATTGGGTGAGGCGAACGAGGCCAGCACGGAAGACGAGGATGATAACTCTGACGACGGTGACGCAGAAGAGTCCACGCGAAAGGGTGCAGTGATGCTCGGAGTGTTTGCCGATGAGGCAGCCCACAAACGATTTGCATCACTTCGTAATCTAATTTGTGCGATTCATGAGCTTCCCTTAGTCAACGACTTTAATGTGACTCGCAGCAAGTGGAAATCTCTGAAGACCGAGTTCGACGCCCGCAAAAAACGCCGAGGCCTTCTCAGCGAGGAAGAAAAAGAAAGACTCAAGGATTTGGAAAGGCAAACTAAGCAAATCAAGGCGCGCACCCTAGAGGCGTTGCGTAATTCTGCCCCAGAACATTGGCTGGAGTGGTTTGACGCTTGCCAGGCTTTGGTGACGGCGAAAGATCGAAACGAGAACAAAGTTCAACATACCCCGCTGCTTGGCAAAGGCGGCGTGGATGGCAGTATGGATTTCGGCGTCAACTATTTGTCCTGGTTGAACGCGCTATTTGACGTTAAGTCTGGGCAAGCGAATTTCGAGGCCGGCGTTTTTCTCTCGCAAGCGCTGTTTGGAAACGCGATACCCGGGCTGATGAATGTCAAGCCGGGCCAGTTTAACCCGGGGGGGTCCAAGTCACCGAATTCCGGCGCGGGATTCGAGGGGCAGGAACTAGACAATCCCTGGAATTACATTTTCACTTTGGAGGGATCCCTGTTTCTCGCCGGAACTGTCACCAAGAGGCTGCAAAGCAACCAACCGGAACTGAGTTTCCCCTTTTCGGTACTAGCCGTGGACGCTGGCACGGGCGCGCTTGGGTCAAAAGATGCCAAGACAACCAATACCGAAATTTGGCTGCCACTCTGGCGTCAACCCGTCACGCAGGGGGAGCTGAAGACGTTGTTCGCTGAGGGTCGCGCCACGGTAGGACGGAAGGCGGCGCGCAACAGCCTGGAATTTACGCGAGCCATATCGCTGCTCGGTATCAACCGCGGGATAAGCCATTTCCAACGCTACGGATTCCTCAAACGCGCAGGCAAATCGTTTATCGCAGCGCCGCTCAACCGTTTTACAGTCTCGGACAAAGCACAAGATGATCTTATGGCCAATCTGGACAAAGACGCTTGGCTTGACCGCCTGCGAATCCATTCGCGGGGCAAAACCACTGCAAGCAGATTCGTGGCGCTTTTCTCGCGTCTCGAAAACGCCCTCTTCGATCTCACCCAGCACGGGAAACATCCCCCGACGGTACAGGCGGTCTTGATCGCCTTGGGCGAAATCCAACAAGCGCTCGCGGCAAGCGCCAAGGCGCGCGAAAGCGTCACACCAGTGCCGGTTCTTCCCGAGCAGTGGGTAATCGCCGCGGATGATCAAAGCATCGAGTTCCGCATCGCCTGTGCACTCGCGAGCCTGCGTGGATCGGAGGAACTCCCGTTGCCGCTGCGCGCGCACATGACGCCAGTACACCCGAAGAAGAACAATGCCTGGAAGGATGCTGCTTGTAAGGCACTTCAAAACGATCCCCTTTGTAGGCATCGGCTGCACGTCTGGCATCACGGGAGGCTGGTAGAAAATCTCTCAAACGTGATGAACCTCCGCTTACTACTCGCGCAGCAACTCGACTTCCAGGACAAACCACTCGCGGGCTACTGCGGCTGTGAACTGGAGGACGTTGGCGCGTTTCTCGCCGGCAGCGTCAACGATGAGCGGATCGCAGCGCTCGCTGCGGGGCTTGCGCTGTGCCGGATGCCTGAGAACCTTCCTCCGAGAGAACAGAACAGCACGCCGCTACCTGCGGCATACCTTCTTCTGAAAGCGCTCTTCACCCAAGATTCCGTACTGCGCACACTGAACGTGCTTTCAGCCGACAAATCATTACCGATCCCGCCAGGACTCCTGCGACTGCTTCAAGCCGACCGTGTGGATGTCGCGATCGAGCGCGCTACGCGCAGGCTGCGCGCTTCTGGTGTTCCCGCAATCTTTCACGCGAGAAACATGCCGAGCGGCCGACATCTTAGTGGACTGCGGCTCGCTGCATGCCTGGTGATCCCGCTTTCTTTCCGCGCCACTGCCCGCCTGGTTCGCAGTGTAACCGAAGGCGAAATCGAGGGCGCGTTAGAGACTGCGACTTCTGTTTGACTCAACCGTTTTCAACAAAGGGAAAATCATGACGCTCAACTTCGCAGCCCTCGACAACCAATCACGGTTACTCATGGAAGCGAGCTTGAAGCCGCTGCAGGGCACACGCTTTCAACCCACAGGCTTTCCCGAAATCGGTGCGGCGGAATACGAAGGTCCCGACGGAACGCCGACGCTACTTGTCGAATCGGCGCAGAGCATGGCCAACCGCCTGGAAGCCGTGTGCTGGGATGCGGTGAGCAACGATTGGGTGACACCGCTCAAGGATCTACCGGTCATCAAGGTCAAGGACAAGAACGGCGAGGCCCTCACCAATTCAGTGTTGGAGGCACACAGAATCAACTCGCCGTACGTCGTGAATTCGGCGAAGTTTGAAACGATCAGCAAAGAAATCGGTTTCGACAACGAGAAACCCTTTGATCCACGTGCCAAGCTCGCCCCGTTTCTTCTTAAGTACGACACGAACGCACTCATTCATGGCGCATTTCTTGAGAAGGTCGGTGGTGTTGTGCGGCTGCCGAGAACATTATCCGCGTTTATTGAAGCAGAGAACGTAAAAGTCGCCGCAAGCGGTGGCGTGAAGCTCGACCGGGTTAAACCGGGAAAGGGTGACGAAGGAGCAACCGCGAAAGAAGGGTACGGAAACGTTCCTTATCCCCGCGACGAGTATGTTTCCCCAAAAATAACCGCTTACTTCAATCTTGACCTCGCGCAAATGCGCGGATATGGCTTTAGCAAAAACATAAACGATCTGCTTATCGCCATTGCCCTTTTCAAAGTTAGGCGATTCCTGGAAACCAGTTTGCGGCTGCGGACAGCTTGTGACCTCGAAACAGTGGACGCGTTAGTCGTCAAGAGACCGGCGGGTTTCAGTGTGCCCGGATTAGCCGAGCTGGAGGCTGCGTTACCGGATTTGATCAAGAAGGCGGGCCCGCGACTTGCAATTCCACCTGCTACCGAGGTCACTTACGTCCCATCCAAGCTAAAGACCGAGAAAGGCAAGTCCAAGGAGCAGAGCCAGAACACAGGCGGATCAAAGGAGTAAACCATGCTCGCCATCGGCTTCAAATTCCTCGCCGGACGCTTCCATGCGAATCCCTGGGGCCGACATATCAACGAGGCGGACGTCGCTTGGCCGCCCGATCCGTGGCGGATACTGCGGGCGCTCATTGCTACATGGCACCACAAGGTCAAGCATGGGCAGCACCGGGAAGAAACGTTGCACAAGCTGATTGAGGCACTTTCTGTCTCGCTTCCGAGCTACGCGCTGCCGCCAGCCGTGCATACCCATACCCGCCACTACATGCCCCAGGGCACAATCGTAAGGAAGAAAGGTGAACCACCGCGAGAGAAGACTTCGCTCGTATTTGATGCTTTTGCGCGGGTGAACCCGGAAGACGAATTAGTCGCCAGTTGGCCCGATGTTTCGCTCGATGATGCTCAAGCGTTGTTGCTCGATGAGTTACTCGACAAGATGGGTTACCTCGGACGCGCGGAATCCTGGGTCGAGGCTCGCCGTGTCGAGGACACTCGCGACACCAATTGCCTGCCTGGAGACGAGCCATTGGATTCCGAGACTGGCGAGTTGCGTGAGGTGACGACCCTGTTAGCGCCGCTAGCGTCCGCCGATTACCGCCGCTGGCGCGAGGAATTCATGAGAACGGACTACGCGCGGCGAAAGAGAGCGGAGCAGGTCAAGCTTGATCCCACTCTTGGAGATAACCTCATCGCCGCGTTGAGCGCGGACACGGCCGATCTGCAAAGAGCCGGCTGGAGCCAGCCTCCTGCCGCGCGCCGGGTGCATTACATTCGCCCCGCGGATTGCCTCAAACCCAGGCGTCAACTGAAGCCGGCGCCGGCTCGATCCGCCACCACTGCCCGTTTTCTTCTCATCGCCAAGCCGTCCCCCCGCATTCAAGACGCCGTGCGCGTAGGCGAAGCGATCCGGCGTGCTCTTATGGGCAAGAGCCGATGGCTACTGGGCGAAGACTGCATTCCCTCTGAACTCTCGGGCCATGATCTCGCCAACGGAAACCGCCACGCTCACGCGTTCTATCTGCCAGAAGACGCGAACGGCGATGGTCGGGTTGATCACGTCCTCATTCACGCGCCGATGGGGTTGACTCCCGCCACCGTACGGGTGTTCGAAAGGCTGTCGATCGTCCGAGGTAAGGAGGGCATTGAATGGCGGCTTGTCCTGGAGTCGCTCGGCGATGCGGCAAGCGCGGGAAAGGTCAGCCCCCTTGTGAGAAACGCAACAATATGGGTCTCGCTCACGCCCTACCTTCACCCTTGGCACGCCAAGAAAAACTTCGGTGTCGAGGATCAGCTCCGTCGCGAATGCCACAGCCGTGGCTTGCCGGACATTTTCGAAATCCGCCGCTTGCCTTCGATAACTGTAAAAGGCAAATCTCTCCGTCCGCTGCACTTTCACCGTTTCAGAGACAAAGGAGGGCTGATCCAGCCTGACACTCACGGCAGCTTCATTGAGCTTGAATTCGCACAACCAGTCCGCGGCCCGCTCGCCCTCGGCTTCGCCTGCCACTTCGGCCTCGGTCTGTTCGTTCCGGTCGAATCGACCGACGGTCCTGCGCCCGCGCAGGTGTAAGATAAGCGCGCACGGGATTCTCGGAAGGCACTGCCATGAACGATACCGATCTCCTCAAGCGCATCACCGTCAACCCGAAGATCTTCGGCGGCAAGCCGATCGTTCGGGGACGGCGTCTCGCCGTCGAGCACGTCCTCGGCATGCTCGCCGCCGGCGATACGCCGGAGACGATCCTCGAGGGATACAGCTGGCTGGAGCCCGAGGATATTCGCGCCTGCCTCGTCTACGCCCACCGGGTCGTCGCGCATGAACGCGTCGAACCGCCGGTCGTGGATGCGGCGGTGTGAAGCTGCTGCTCGATAACTCGCATCTGGAACAGATCCCGGGAAGAGCTCGCGGCGGCGGGGCACGATGTCGTTCACATCGGCGACTGGCCTGAAGACCCCGGCGATGAAGAGCTCCTTCGACGCGCTCATTCGGAGGCCCGAGTGCTCGTCACGCTCGATAAGGACTTTGGCGAGCTGGCGGTCGTTCGCGATCAGCCTCACACGGGAATCATCCGGCTGGTGGAAATTCCCGCCCGGCGGCAAGGACCCGTGTGTGCAGCGGTCCTCGACCGCTACGGAATTGTGCTCGTCCGCGGCGCCATCGTGACCGTTGAGCCTGGGCGCGTGCGAGTGCGTCTTCCGGACAAAGAGGACGAGCCGGAATGATCAAGGAACACGACCGGGTAGTGCTTACGACTGACTTGCCGGGTGAGAAGCTCACCGCGGGAGATGTCGGCACCGTCGTGCATGTCCACCACGATGGAAAGGCGTACGAAGTGGAGTTCGTTTCGCTGGACGGCGAGACCGTTGCCGTCGTTACGTTGGAGCGCACTCAAGTCAGGCCGGTTGAACGCCGCGAGATCACCCACGCACGCAGCGTAGCGTAGGTGTCGAGTATAGGCCGTCGCCTGCGAGGGCCTGAACCACCCGATTACCACCGAGTTGTCGGTGACGAGGGCCACTACCTGCGCCCTTGCTCGATCGCCTTGCGCAGGTTGAAGGGTTTGGTCTTGACGGTCTTCGCGAAGGCTGCGATTGCGTCGAAGGCCGCCGCCCGCTCGGCTTTGCCGCGCCGCGCGCGCACGGGCACGAGCTTCGCCACCGCCTTGCCGTGCCGGGTGATGGTGACTTCCTTGCCGGTTTGCGCCCGCTCGATGAGCTCGGAAAGCCGCGATTTCGCCTCGTGGATGCCCACTCGTTCCATTTTCACGCCTCGCCAGAATCTGGCCAGTTAGATTCTACCTGGAGGGACGGCGTCCGCTATCCCCCTCCGCGCACTCGGCCTCTTCGCGCCGGAGCGAGGATCGCGGCCCACCGGGCGGCGGATTGCGCTCGCGCCGCTTCAGGCGTAGCATTCTTTACCTGACCAGCTAGTCAGATAGGGGTAAGTCATGGACCGCATCGGCATTTACGACGCCAAGGCGAAGCTGTCCCAGCTTGTCGAGGAAGTCAAGGCGGGGGGCGAAGTGGTGATCACCAAGCGCGGCAAGCCCGTCGCCCGATTGGTCGCGCCCGAGGCGCCGCGCAAGAGCTCGCCGGCGCGCGCGGCGAAGCGCATACGCGCGCTGTGCGAGCGGCTGAACATCCGCGGCGTCAAGCTCCGTGAGCTGATCGAGCAAGGCCGGGATTGATGGCCTTCGTGGCCGACAATTCCGTAATCGTGGCTTGGTTCGTGAAAAGCCAGGCAAACCCCTACACCTGGAGCATTCTCGAGCGCGCGGCAGCCGGCGAGGTGATCCATGTGCCGCTGCTGTGGCGCCAGGAATTCGTCAACACGATGGTGGTGCTCGAGCGGCGCCGCCGGCTCAAGGCTGCGGACGCCGCACAAGCCTTTGCGGAGCTTGCGGACATGAACCTGGCCACCGACCGCGAGCTGGTGGAACTTGATGCGTTGGCGGGCCTGGCGCGGCGCTTCAAGCTGAGCGCCTACGATGCCACCTACCTCGAGCTCGCGATGCGGCTGCGGTTGCCGTTCGCGTGCCGGGATGGGCCGCTCAAGGCAGCCCTGCCCAAGGCGGGCGTCGCACTCGCTTGAGTTTCCCCGCCGCTTGCCGCCTCATTGCCTGCCGCTCGCGCCGGAAACTTGTCGTCTTTTTTTCCCGAGAGGCGTTGCTTTTCTCGGGCGTTGCTCGGGATTGAGCAACGGTTCTATCGCGTCCTTCAATTTCTCCAGCTCCGACTCGATCACCTGCCACACGATCTCCTGGTCGACCTGCCAGTACTTGTGCGCGAGCCGGTCGCGCATGCCGGCGATGTCGCGCCAGGGGATCGCGGGCGCGAGCTGCGAAAGGCGCGCGCCCTCGGCCTGGGCGTCCTTGACGCACTGACCGATCTGCATCAGGCGCGCGGCGACCGCGTCCCGGATCATGGCGTTTTTCCCGAAAGCCGTCTTTCCGCCGCGCGTGTACTCGCGGATCTTTTCAATCGCCTCGAGGATATCCGCAAGAGGGTCGTACGGAGAGCGCGCCATCTCTAGACGATCCGGAGTTTTTCCTTCAACGCCGCTTTCAGGACCCTGGGCTTCAGGGAGTGCCGGGTCGCGACATCGACTTTCCGGCCGAACAGGTCGGTGAGATCGTTCTCCAGTCCGATGAGATCGAGGAGGCTGCGCCCGGGCTGGAGTTCCACCAGGAGGTCGATGTCGCTCTCCGGGCGGTCTTCGCCGCGGGCGACGGATCCGAACAGCTCGATCCCTTGCGCGCCGTGAGCGAGCGCAAGGGTGCGAACGAGATCGGCTTTCTGGAGCACCTCGTCGCGCAAACTGCGTGGGGGCGCGCCGCCCGCCCCCGGCGCCGGCTCCCCGGCGTCCATCCCGGAAATGACCGCGACGGGGCGGTTGTTCTTCATCACGACCAGGCGCGTCGCCGGATCCTTCTCCAGGCGCTCGACCACGGCGCGCGTCTTGCGGGCGAGCTCGGAAACGGCGATGAGGCTGGGCTTGTCCATGTGAGAATTATATGAAAATTTTATGAAAATAGGAACGCCGGCGTAGGGACGGCCAGCCCATGGCAGCGTGGCGCCGGCGCCCCGGCTTGGCTATGCTGTCGTCATGGCTGAGGACCCGCCCTCGCAACCGGAGCTTCCCCTCCCCTTCCCCGAGCTCGCGCAGGACCTGCCGCTCTTGCCTGCGCGCATGGTGAACGAGTATCAGTATTGCCCGCGTCTTGCCTACCTTGAATGGGTGCAGGGCGAATGGTCGGATTCGGCCGACACGGTCGAAGGCAGGCGGGTGCACCGCCGCACCGACAAGCCTTCGGGCGAGTTGCCCGCACCGGAAGAAATCGAGGAAGAGACCCGCCTTCACGCGCGCTCGATCACCCTCTCCAGCAACCGGCTGGGCCTCATCGCGAAGATGGACCTGATCGAGTCGGAGGGCGGTGCCGTCATCCCGGTCGACTACAAGCGCGGCAAGCGGCCGCACGTCCCGAAGGGCGCGTACGATCCGGAGCGCGTGCAGCTGTGCGTGCAGGGAATGATCTTGCAGGAGCATGGATACACCTGCGCCGAAGGCGTGTTGTATTTCGCCGCCAGCCGCGAGCGGGTGCAGGTTGTGTTCGATGAGGAATTGCGGCAGCTCGCGCAGAACGCCATCGACGGATTGCGCCTCATCGCCGCAGGCGGCCGGGCCCCGCCGCCGCTCGTCGACAGTCCGAAATGTCCGCGCTGCTCGCTCGTGGGGATCTGCCTCCCCGACGAGGTGAATTTCCTGAAGCGCGGCGAAACACCGCCGCGTCCTCTTGCCGTGCTGCGCGACGAAGCGCTGCCGGTGTACGTGCAGGCGCGCAGCGCCAAGGTCTCCAAGAACGGCGAGACGCTGGAGATCTCGGTCGACGAACGGCAGACCGCGACGGCGCGCCTCCCGGAGGTTTCGCAGCTGGTCTTGATGGGCAACATCTACGTCACTACACCCTGCCTGCACGATCTGATGGGGCGCGACATCACCATCTCCTGGCACAGCTTCGGCGGCTGGTTCATCGGACACACGGTCGGCACCGGCCACAAGAACGTGGAGCTGCGCACGGCTCAATACCGGGCGAGCTTCGACGCGAACACTTGTCTTCGCATCGCCAAGGGGCTGGTGATCGCGAAAATCCAGAATGCACGGACGCTGCTCCGCCGCAACTGGAAGACGGGCGAGGCACCGGAGCCGTTGCTGGACGCCTTTCGACAGGACATCGATCTTGCGCGCCGCGCTCGGGCGCTTCCGGACCTTCTGGGAGCGGAGGGGAACGCTGCTGCGCGCTACTTCCGCGAGTTTCGCAACATGATCCGCGGAGGCGAAGGCGACGAAGAATTCGCTTTCGACTTCACCAAGCGCAACCGCCGCCCACCGACCGACCCGGTGAATGCGCTGCTCTCGTATGCCTACAGTCTATTGGTGCGAACCTGGACCGTGACGCTGAGCGCGGTCGGCTTCGATCCTTATCGCGGCTACTACCATCAACCCCGCTACGGGCGTCCAGCCCTCGCTCTCGACATGATGGAGCCGTTCCGGCCGCTCGTCGCCGACTCGACGGTGATCCAGGCGATCAACAACGGCGAGGTTCGTCCTTCGGACTTTATTTCCGCGGCCGGCAGCGTCGCGCTCGACCCGGACGGAAGGAAGCGCTTCATCGCGGCGTTCGAACGGCGCCTGGGGCACGAGGTGACGCATCCGATCTTCGCGTACAAGGTATCCTACCGGCGGCTCCTGGAGCTGCAGGCGAGGCTCCTGGGGCGGTTTCTGCTCGGCGAGATCGACGACTATCCGAATTTTGTGACCCGATGAAAACTGACGAACGCTTGTACATCGTTAGCTACGACATCAGCGACCCGAAGCGCTGGCGCAAGATCTTCAGGCTGATGCACGGATACGGGGATTGGCTCCAGCTCTCGGTGTTCCAGTGCCGCCTCACGCGAAGGCGCCACGCAGAGCTCATTGCAATGCTCGATGAAATGATCCAACATAAAGAAGACCACGTGGTGCTCCTCGATCTCGGACTTGCGGACGAGGTCATACCCCACGTGGTGAGCCTCGGCAAGGATTTTCAGCCGATCGAGCGCGAGCCCGTCGTCGTGTAAAGGCCGCCGTTCGGACGCGAGCGCTCCTATGCGCGCGTCTGTCGCCTAAAGCGCTCGCG
>WNFB01005671.1_pt1 | contig 13341 bp, 12 predicted proteins | sample 5400501 | NCBI WGS metagenome assembly WNFB01 (sample SAMN13153341, study PRJNA577476) | soil metagenome | isolation source: 200 cm saprolite under Douglas fir tree site 2 hole 1 | place: USA:California | collected 2015-04-18
TAAGGGTGAAACGGTGAGGTAAGAGCTCACCAGCGGCGCGGGTGACCGCGCCGGCTCGGCAAACCCCACCCGGAGCAAGGCCAAATAGGAGAGCTATCGGGTCGCCCGCCCGCGCTCTCGGGTTAGGCCGCTTGAGGCGTGGGGTGACCCGCGCCCTAGAGAAATGACCGCCGCCCTGGGCTAACCACTCGGGGAACAGAACCCGGCTTACAGGCCTTCTCTGGCGCTTTCTTTTTTCTCCTTCACTTGGGGAGGCACAACTGCGAGAACGCGATGGGGGTTCTACGGGCTGACCTCTTGAGGGTAGGTAGATACGAGGAGGCGCGGCCATGAAGGTCGCAACCTGGCGAGGCGAAGCGCGCTTCACGATCGACGAGGTGCCCGATCCCGCCCCGGGGCCCGGGCAGGTCGTGGTCAACATCCGCGCCGCCGGCATTTGCGGCACCGACATCCACGCCACCCAGGGGCTCTTTCCGTGGAAGCCGCCTGTGGTGCTGGGCCACGAGTACACCGGCGTCGTGCGTGATGTCGCCCGAGGCGTCAGCCGCCGCCTCATCGGGCACGTGGTCGCCTGCGAGCCCTCGTACGGTTGCGGTGAGTGTGCCGAGTGCCACGCAGGGCGCGTCAGCCAGTGCCCACGCTGCGTCCGTGTCGGCGGCTTCGCCGAGCGCGTCGTGCTCCCTGCGCGCTGCGTGCATCCCCTGCCCCGTGCCCTCGATCCCGTCACCGCCGCGCTGACCGAGCCCGCCGCCTGCTGTCTCGCGGGCCTCGAGATGTTCCGCATGCCGCCCGGCGCGACGGTGCTCGTCATCGGCGGGGGCCTCATGGGGCTCCTCACCATGGTCCTGGCCCGCCGGCGTGGCGCCCGGCGCCTCATCCTCTCGGATCCCCTCGAGGAGCGCCGCTCGATCGCCCGGCGACTCGGGGCTCACACCGTCGTCGACCCGTCGCGCGGAGGCCTCAGCGATCGGGTGATGGCGCTCACGCGCGGCCGCGGAGCCGACGTCGTCTGCGAAGCCGTGGGCAAACCCGATCTCGTGGCCGAAGCCATGCGGCTCGTCAAGCCCACCGGCACGGTCCAGCTCGTCGGCGTGAGCCCACTGGGGAGCCATCTCCCGCTGGATCTCTGGGACATCCACTTCCGTGAGGTCAGGATCCTCGGCGCCTTCGGCCGCGGCGCCGCCTTTCGACGCGCGCTCGCCCTCATGCCGAAGCTCGGCGTCAAGCGGCTCGTCACCGCGCGCTTCCCGCTCCCGCGCATCACCGAAGCCTTCGCGCACGCCGCGGCCGGCAGGGGCGTCAAGACCGTCATCACGCCGGGCGGGGCATAGCCGCACGCCGAGCCGATCGTGTCCGGCCGCGCGTGCCGGCCACGGCCGTCTCCTTGCCTACTGTTTCCGCTGCCGCTCCTGCAGCGCCCGGAGGATCCGTTCCGCCTGGTCGATGTTCTTCTTGGCGTCGACGTGCTGGGAGTCGTACTCGAGCACCGCCTGCCACTTGGCGATGGCGGCCTCGAGCTGCTCCTCCCGGTAGAGGCGAATGCCCTCGCTGTAGTGCTGCTGGATCGCCTGCGCCCGCGCCTCGCGCAGCAGCGCGGCCGAGTCCTTGAAGTGGCGATCGAGCTCGACGAGCTGGGAGAACGTACGGTGGGCGTCGTCGTAATTCTTACGGTCGAAACTGTCCTTCCCGTCCTCGTACAGAATGGACTTCTTGAGGTCGAGCCACTCGGGGTTTCGCGGATTGCCCTCGAGGAGCTTGTCCACTCCGAGGAGCGCGACGTCGTACTCCTTCCGCTCGAGCGCTTCGCGGGTGTCCACCAGCAACGGATTGGACTCCGTGGTGAGTTCTTCCCGCGCCGACTCCTCCGCTTCAGCCGCCGGGGCCGGCGGCTCCGGTTGCGCCGGCTCCGCTTCCGGCGGCTCCGGCTGCGTCGGCTCCGGCTGCGTCGGCTCCGGCTGCGTCGGCTCCGACCGCGTCGGCTCCGGCCGCTTCGGCTCGGGCCGCCGGGCCGCCGCCGTCCGCTGCAGCGCCGCAGTCCGGAAAGGGACGCCCGGGATCTCCGGGATCTTCAGCTGGCTGCCCGCCCTTGGGCGAGAAGACAGGTGGTTCATCTCCCAGATGACCTCGGAGCGCAGGCGATCGCCGTAGTAGCGGTCCGCGATCGACGCCAGCGTCTCTCCGCGTGCCACCGTGTGGGAGACGAAGTGGATCTCTTTCACACGATCGCGCAGCGTCTCGAAGGCGACCTTGTTCCCGGGATCGAGCGCGAGCGCCACCAGGAAGTGGCGACGCGCCTCCAGTTGCGCGCCGCGGCGCAGCGCCTCCTGGCCCTGGCGGAGGCGGTTCGCCAGCAGACGTTGGAGCCGCGCCTCCAGCCGTGCCTGACCCTCCCGGGCCGCGGCGTTGCGCGGCTCGAGGGTCAGCGCGATCTGCCACTCGTCCAGCGCGCGCCGGAGATCACCGCTCCGCTCGAGCTTCAGCGCCTTCTCGCGGTGGCGGGCCACGAGCGGCCCGTAGGAGGAGGGCGTCCCCGCGACCGTGGCGCAGGCCCCGAGAATGAGGGCCAGCCCGAGCGTGACGAGCCGGCTGGCGCCGACGCGCGCCGTCACTGGAGTGCCTCCTTCTGGAAGACGTCGAGACTCTTGGCGAACTCCTCGATGGTCATGTCCGAGTAGATCTGGCTCCGGTGGATGCGGAGCGGGTGGACGAACGACGCATTGCCCTCCCGGCGCACGGAGAACGCGGCGATGTACCCGTGCTCGCGGACTTTCTTCACCAACGCGTCGTCGTGGGCGCCGTACGGATACGCAATGACCTGCGGCGCCTGCCCGAGCCGCCGCTCGAAGAGCGCGAGCGGCTCCGCCAGCTCGACCCGCATGCGGCGGGCGAACTCTTCGTCTGACTCGCCGGCGTGTCGCCGCAGATCGTTGTGGGTCTTCGAGTGCGCGCCGATCGGGAAGCCCTGCTTCACCAGTGACTTGAGGTCGTCCCAGTTGAGCGCATTGCGCCCGTTCCCGACGTAGTCGGTGTACACGAATAGCGTGGCGGTGAAGCCCAGCTCCTTGAGGATCGGATAGGCGTACTGGAGGAACGACTTGTAGCCGTCATCGAAGGTGAGGACGACGCTCCGGCGGGGGAGCTGGCGGCTCAGCTCCGTGTACTCGACCAAGTCGTCGAGGCTGATCACCCGGTAGCCGTGAGCCTTCAGATAGCGCATCTGTTGCTTGAACGTGCGGGCGGCCATGACGAGGCGGCCCTTGGCCTGGGGCCCGATGTTGTGGTAGACGAGCACGGGCACGAGCTGATAGCCGTTCGCATAGACGCCCGACGGGCTCCATGGCTTCTTCGGAATGACGACTTCTTGGCCGGGGGCGACGCGGGACAGCCCGTTGTAGTCCTCGATCATCCACGCCCTTCCGGGATCGCCGAGAAAGCGGTCGGCGAGGCTCTGCACGGTGTCGCCCTCCCGGGCGAAGGTGACGATGAAGTCGTCCGATTTGAAGACCTCACGGGGCTGCCAGGCCGCCGGCAGCGCGCACGCGGTCAGCGCCAGCGCGGCGCCGGTCAGGACGAGGGACCGCAGGCCTCGGGCGCCGCTCATTTGAGGCGGAGCACCTCGTAGACCTCGACGGCCTCTTCCTTGCCCTTCACCTTCACTTCGCCGAGTGGCCGCGCCTGCACGTGCGCCTTCACGTCCCGGTAGGTGCGCCCACTGATGAGGATCTGCATGGACTTCGCGTTGGACTCGAGCCGGGCCGCCAGGTTCACGGTGTCACCGATGACGGTGTACTCCATACGGTCCTCGGTGCCGACGGTGCCCGCGATCGCCTCCCCGGTGCTGACGCCGATGCCGACGGTGAGGGGATCCTTGCCGTCGCGGATCCGTCGAGCGCTGAGCCCCTCGATCCCGTCGCGCATGGCCACCGCCGTGCGGACCGCCCGGATCGCGTGGTCCGGATGGGCGATGGGCGCCCCGAAGATCGACATGACGGCATCGCCAAGGAACTTGTCGAGGGTGCCCGCGTTCTGGAACGTCGCCTCGATCATGAAATTGTAGAAATCGTTCAGCAGCATCACGACCTCCTCCGGGCTCAGCCGCTCGGAGAGCGCGGTGAAGCTGCGCAGGTCGCAGAAGAGCACGGTGACCTCGCGCCGCTCGCCGGTGAGGACAAGGTGCTCGGGATCCTTCAGCAGCTCGTCCACCACCTCGCGGTCGACGTAGCGCGCGAACGCCCGCTTGATCATCTCTTTCTCGCGGAGGTTATTGGCCATCAGGTTGAAGGCCTCGGTGAGGGCGCCGATCTCGTCCCGCGACGGAACGGCCAGGGTCACCCCGAAGTCGCCCTGGGCGATGGCGCGCGTGCCCTCGACGAGGCGGAGAATGGGGCGGGCGATGCGCCCAGCGAGGCCGAGGGCCCCGCCGATGCCGATCAGGACCATGACGACGCTGATCCCGATCGTCTGATTGCGGGCCTTGGCCAGCGCCTGCTCGATGGATTTTTGGCTGAACCCGAGGAAGACGGCACCGACAGGCACCTTCCGGAAGGTGAGGGGGATCGCGAAGTCCATGATCCGCTCATTGTCCAAGTCGGTGTAGGTCTGGATCAGCAGATCGTCTCCCAGCCGCGCCAGCCTGGTAGGTCGCTCGAGCGGCCGGCCGATGAGAGTGACGTCCGGATGGGCGACGATCTTGCCGTCGTGATCGGTGACGATCGCGTAGGCCACGTCCTCGTCGTTCATGGCGTCCTTGACCAGGAGATTCAGCGTCAGCCCGTCGTCGTTGAGCAGCGGGTTCTTGGCGCCGCTGGCCAGGTGCTGGGCGATGGTGAGGCCGCGCTTGGTCATCTGCGCGATCAGGCTCCGCTCGGCACGGTAGAGGAGGAAGGCGCTCAGGAAGGTCACCGTCACCACCAGCAGCGCGGTGATGAGCAGGCTGAGCTTGAGCTTCAGCGGCAGGCGGATCCGCGACGCGCGACCGGATTTTGGCTTTGGCATCCCCCGTCTTTCAGCGCGACGGACGCTTCAAGGGCGTCTATTCGACTGTAACGGCAGGGGTTCGCCACGGTCAACATTTGAAGGCCTGAAGGTCGGGCGGTGCCGGCGACTCGGCCGCGCCGCCGGTGAGGGGTCGAAACGGTGGGCCGAAGGTCGCTCTAGGGTACGGCAAGGTCGAGGACGGCCGCTTGACAGGCGAGGGCGCGAGTGTGAAAGTCAGGTCGTGCGAAGGCTCGTCGCGTTCGTGCTCGCGCTGCTTCTGGTCGCCGGCATGGCGGTACCGGCCGCCCATGCCGGTGGCGGAACTGCGACCAATGTCGCCCTCGGGCTCGCCTCCTTCGCGGTGTTCAATCAGCTCTTCTGGCCACTCGCCTATTCCCGGCCCGTCTACGTCGCGCCCCCAGTCTATGCGGCGCCGGTGTACGTCGAGCGCCCGATTTACTACCAGCAGGTCTACGTGCCGACGCCGGTAGTGGCTCAGGCCCCGCCGTACCCGACCGTGGTTCAGTACCCCCACGGGCGCTACGAGCTCCGTGGAGACGGAATCCAGATGCCGTATCAGTGGGTGTGGATCCCGAACCCGCCGCTGCCCCCGCCGCCTCCGGCGGCTGCGCCCGCTCCGCCGTCCGCTCCGTCTCGCTAGCTCGCGACGCAAAGCGCGTCGACCCAGTCGCTCGTCGACCTCGGGCGCGAGGGAGGGCGGTTTTCGTGGGGGTCAACTGCTTCTGGAAGTTCCGGCACGCGGATCAGTCCTGACACTCCGGAAGCGGCTGCGCGCCCTGTACCCGGGGACGTCGAGCCGTCGGCTCAAGCAATGGCTTGCAGGCGCGCGCGTGCGCGTCAACGGCGTCGTCGTCTGCCGTGGCGACGCCTCGGTAGGCCCGGACGACCGTGTTGAGCTCGACTCGCCAGCTCCGGCCGCCTTTCCGGCGCCGCTCCGGCTCGTCCACGAGGACGAACACCTCTTGGTTGTCGACAAGCCCCCGGGGCTCCTGACGATCGCGAACGAGACCGAGCGCGAGCGGACCGTGTACCGCCTGCTCGGGGACTGGATGCGCGCGCGGGGAGGCCGGCGAATCTTCGTCGTCCATCGGCTCGATCGCGAGACCTCCGGCCTCCTCGTCTTCGCGAAGTCGGTTGCGGTGAAGCGGGCGCTCCAGGCGCAGTTCCAGGCGCGCATGCCCGAGCGCGTGTACGTGGCCCGCGTGGAGGGCGTCGTCCCCGAGCCGGAGGGCATGCTGACCGGGTACCTCGTGGAGGATCGGACCTTGCGCATCCGGGCCGCGCGCGACACCCGGCGCGGCAAGGAGGCGATCACCCGTTACCGCGTGCTGGAGCGCTACCGAGGGGCGACACTGCTCGAGCTCGCGCTCGTGACGGGACGGCGGGGCCAGATCCGCGCCCAGCTCGCTGCGCTCGGGCATCCGATCGTCGGCGACCGGACGTACGGGAGCCGGCGCGACCCCCTCCGACGTGTCTGCCTGCACGCCGCGCGGCTCGGCTTTGTCCACCCGAGCGGGCGGCGAGTCGTCTTCGAAAGCCCACCGCCGTCGAGCTTCCGGAGGGCGTAGGGTCGGCTCAGAGGAAGACGCGCTCGACGAACAGAACCAGGCCGATCACCAGGATCGCGAGCGACGAGCTCGCCACCATCCGCGCCTCCCACCGCGTCTGGCGCAACAGGACCAGTCCCGGCAACACCAGCGCGATGACGAGTGCCTGCCCCGCCTCGACCCCCAGATTGAACCCCAGGAGTGACAGGACGAGTCCCTGACGTGGGAGCCCCAGCTCCCGCAGGCCCGCAGAGAAGCCGAAGCCGTGCACGAGGCCGAACAGGAAGCTGACCACCCAGCGTCGCGGGACCGCGGGGCGGGGCGACAGGTTGTCGGCGGCGACGAGGGCGATCGAGAGGGCGATCACGGCTTCCACGAGACGGTCCGGGAGCACGACGACGTCGAGCACGGCCAGTGCGAGCGTCACGCTATGGGCCACGGTGAACGCGGTGATGATCTTGAACAGGGAAAGCATCCGGCCCCCGCGGAGGATCAGCCCCAGCAGAAACAGCAGGTGGTCGTAGCCGCTCAGGATGTGGTGGACTCCGAGGAGGAAGAAGCTCACGCTTCCGCGGCCGACCTCGCCGTCATCACCGAGCGTCACCCGCGCCTCGCGCGCGTCAGGCGCGAAGGCGAACTGCTCCGTCGCCCTCGGGGACTCGATCTTGGCCAGGGTGTGGTGATCGGGGCCGAGCACGTCGAAGATGTCGTCCCTGATCACGAGCTCACGCATGGGCAGGGCGCAGACGAAGTCGACCACCAGCGTCACGCTTTCGACCTCGAGCGACGGCGACTCGACGAAGCCGGGACCCGCCTCGCATCCGCCTCCCGCGGTGCGAAGTTTGAGCTTAGCTCGGATCAGTCCCAGCAGCTTCTCGCGGCTCGCCGCCCGGCCGGCCTGGGCGAGGCGGACCTCGTCCCTCAGCTCCGGTGAGAGCGCCGCGGGCGAGAGCGTCAGGCTGTAGCGGACGGTGCTCCCGCTGACGAGCACAGAGGCGTAGCCAGTGCTGCCCCCGGTGTGCGCGGCGGCGATGGAGGCGCACGCTGCGAGCGAGCCGATCCCAAGGCACGCGACCGCGACCGATCCACGCCAGCGCTGGCGCCACCGTCGCGTTCTCATCGCCGGCTCGTGGCGTCCGCCACGAGCTCCCACTCCCGCCCGACGAACCGCGGCATCAGGTAGAGATCCGGACGTCCCTCGACCCGAACGTACTGGGCCACCCGCTGCGGGTTCGTCGACCCGAACGCCGTCGCGAGGACGACCCGATCGCCCTGATGGAGCGCGATGGCGTACCGCGGCGGATCGAGCCCGAACTCTTCGAGCCGGACGCCCTCCCACTCGTCGCGACGCATCACGCGGACCGGCGCGGCGACGTGCATGAAGCGAAGCGACATCTCGAGGTGCGACGCGAGCGGCGCCGACACCTGGCTCGGGGCACCCTCGGCCGTCCAGGCTCCCGACGCCACCCGGATGAAGTGGAGCCGCCGACCCGTGGCGGTCAGCTCGATCCGATCGATCCGCTCCGGGGTCTCTCGCATGAGCCCGGCGGCCTCGAACTTGACGAACCACTGGCCCTCGGGCCGGGCGCCGGAGAGCGCCATGGCCGCGATGAAGCCCACGGCGAGCAGCGCCACGACGATCGCGGCGCGACGGCGCGACCGCGTCACCGTCGCCGCCACCACACGACGGCCCCCACGACCACGACGCCGAGAGGCAGCAGGATCTCGATGGCAGTGAAGATCCGCTGCATCTGGCGCGTCGTCAGGAGGACCATCGGCGGGACCGGCACGCTCGCCCTGACCTTCGGGGTGCGCTCTTCCCGCACGAGCCACCGCACCATCGAGAGCGCGAGGTCACTGTTCGCCATGTACGGGAAGTAGGAATTGCTCGCAAAGTCTGCGTCGCCGACCACGACGACCCGGAACGGCGTCGACCCCGGCCAGGCTCCCTCGATCGCCGCCGCGAGGACGTGCGGCCCGGGTCGTCCCGCCGGAGGTGGCGCGGGACTCGGGACGACCTCGCGGGTGACGGCGTGCGCCCCGACCGGGGCGACGGGGCGAGTGTAACTCTCCTTGCTGCTCTTGAAGAGCGGCGCGACGACCACCCCGGGCGGCGTCGGAAGGATCTTGAGTGGCCGGATGCCGGGAAAGAACGTGAGCGCGACCCGCGAGGTGATCGGATGCGCCTCGTAGACCGGGATCGCGACCGTCTCATAGTCGGTGGAGTAGTGGTCGAGCGGATCCACGACCACCTGCTGCTCCACGCTCACGCCGAGCCGGGCGAGCAGGGCGGCGAGCCGCGGCTCCAGGACGAAGCCGAGGTCGTACATGAGCAGTGCCGATCCGCCCTGCGCGAGGTAGGTGGTCAGGACCTCGCTCTCGGCCGGCAGATAGGTGGTGCGTGGGTTCACCGCGACGACCCCGGCGCAGTCGGGCGGGATGGCGCGCAGGGTCGCCGTGATTATCTTGCGGGTCTCGTAGCCGAGCGCTTCCAGGGCGCGCCGGAGGCGGCCGGCGCCGTGGGCCTCCATCTGGACGAGGGCCGAGCTCTTGTCACCGTGGCTGTGGGCCTGCACCGACTCCACATGGGTGTGGAACTCGAAGTTGTCGAAGGGGTACTCGCCGTGCCCTTCCATGAAGCAGACGGTCGTGACCCGCTGGCGCAAGAGCCGCTGGATGCCGAGCGCGATGTCGTTCTCGTCGGTGCCCATGACCTGGATCCGCCGGCCGTCGGTCTCCAGGATCGTGGCGTTGTAGATGCGGATCCCGTAGGTCTCGGCGAGCTTCGGTTGCTTGTCGGGATCCACGGTGCGGACGTGCAGCAGCGCGGAGTGGCGGCCGAGCATCTCGACCAGGTGCCTGGCGCGGCGCCCGGCCTCGTCCTGCGCCTGATAGAAGTACGTGAGCCTGACCTCGCGCGTGAGGGATCGGACGACCGCTTCGGCCTCTGGCGACGGGGTGAAGCCGCGCTCCCGGGTCAGGTCGAAGTGCGCGTCGTGGCGGGACAGCGCGAGGTTCGCCAGAAACGTGACGCCGAGCGCCGCCAGCACCGTCCCCCAGGCGAAGGCGAGCGCCCGGAGGCGCGGCGGGCGGCTCTGGAGCGGCAGCCGGGTCCCGAGCCAGAAGAGGACCAGCAGCGCAGCCAGCCAGCCGGCGAACCAGAGCGTGTCGGCAAGATCGCGACCCACCGCGACCTACCGCCGGGCGAGCGCCCGCACGCTCAGAAAGAGGCCCGCGAGAGTGACGCTCAAGAAGAAGCCCACGTCCGACAGGAAGAGCGAGCCCGTGGCGAGCGGCGTGAAGTGGCCGAGCAGCGAAAGGCTCACGAAGAAGGTGTCGTAAGGATCGGGGAGGAGGTAGCCGAGCGTGTCGATCATCCAGAGCAGAAGGAAGAGGCCGAGCGAGACGACGGCGGCGACGATCTGGTTCGCGGTGAGGGTCGAGACGAGCAGCCCCATCGCGACCAGCGCGCCGGCGTGGAGCAGAAGCCCGAGGTAGCCGCTGTAGATCGGTCCCCAGTCCGGGTAGCCGTAGAGCCCGAGGACCACCGCGTAGCTCGCCGAGAGCCCGAGGATCACGACGACGACCGTCATGCTGGCGGCGAACTTCGCGAGCACGATCTCGACCTCGCGGACGGGCGCCGTGAGGAGCAGCTCGAGCGTGCCCGTCTTGCGCTCCTCCGCGACGAGCCGCATGGTGATGACGGGCAGCATGAGCACGAAGAGCATGGACATCTGGAAGAAGATGTGCAGAAGCGTCGCGACTTTGTTCAGGAAGAGGACGCTCGTGAACGTGTAGCCCATGATGAGCAGGAAGACCGTGATGACCGCGTAGGCGATCGGTGAGGAGAAGAGCGCCCTCTCCTCCTTGAGGAGCAGGGTGCCGAAGTTGCTCACCGCGACGCCGCCGGCCCGCGACCCGTCAGCCCGAGAAACACTGTCTCCAGATCGGCCGACACGTCTTCCAGCTCGAGGAGCGCGAACCCGTTTCCGACCACCGCGGCGGCCAGCGCCTCCCTGGCTGACGGCGTCGCGATGTCGACGACGTAGGCGGCAGGCTCGGGTCCTTGAACGGTCACGCCCTGCACGCCGCTCACCCGCTCGAGACAGGCGCGCACCTGACCTTCGTTGCCGCGGACGCGCAGGCGGACGCGAACGCCGGGGCCCTCCCGGCGGAGACTGTGCGTCGCGAGCAGGCGGCCGTCCAGGAGAATCGCCACGCGATCGGCGACCTTCTGGATCTCGCCGAGGATGTGGGAGGTGATCAACAGCGTGTGGGTGCCCGCCAGCCCACGGATCAGCTCGCGCATCTCGATGATCTGGCGCGGGTCGAGGCCGTTGGTGGGCTCGTCCAGGACCAGCACGTCGGGGTCGTTCAGGAGGGCCTGGGCGATCGCCGCCCGCTGGCGAAAGCCTCTCGAAAGCTTTCCGATCGGAAGGCGGACGACACCGCCGAGGGCAAGGCGCTCGATCACCGAGCTTACTGCCGTCGGGACCGCCCGGCCCGCCAATCCCTTGAGCCTCGCCATGAACGTGAGGAACTCGCGGACCCGCATCCAGTCGTACAGGGGCACGTCCTCGGGAACGTAGCCGATGCGCCTCCGCACCTCGAGAGGCTCATCGACCACGAGGAGGCCCATGACCTCGCCGCCCCCGACCTCGAGCGACACACCGTCGACGGCGAGCCTCGGCCCGAACCACTTCGTGAGCTTATCCGCGACGATGATGGAGCTCATGACGAACGACCCAGCACGAGAGCGCCGGGGCGGCGTGACAGCCCCGGCGCTCGCACTACTCGGCGGACGTGAGACTCCCCTACTCCCAGTACTCCGGCGCGTGCTTCATCGTCTTCCACGCGTCGGGGTCGTGCGCGGTAAAGTAGTTGGCGTTCTCCCGGGCCTGCATCTCGCGGATGAAGTCGTACGAGCCCAGGATCCCGCGGGGGCTGTAGGCGAGCGACACGTCCGGCAGGAGGTTTTTCTCCACGTTTTCCTTGTAGTAGACGTTGTCGCTCGTGAGAATCACGGTCCCCGTCTTCGGGAGCCGGACGATCAGCATCTGGCTTCCCGGGGTGTGCCCCACCCAGCGCTTCACGACGACGCTATTATCGGCGAAGAGATCAATATCGCCCTCGAGCTGGAACAGCTTCCACTTCGGATCATTCGGCATCATCGCGCCCGGGGGCGTCCTGAGGAACATGAAGTCGCCGGGGACGTAGCAGCAGGCGGTGCCGGGCTCGGGCCAGAAGGCGTTCCTGACCTCGTCCTTCTGCACGACCAGCGTCGAGTTCGGGAACTTCGCGATGTTGCCGCCGTGGTCCAGGTGCATGTGACCGATGACGACGTACTTGATGTCGTCAGGCTTGAGCCCGATCTTGCCGAGCTGGACGTCGATGGCGACGTCCGGCGTGCGTACAGGGTTCAGCGCCTTGACGAAATCGCCCCAGTAGCCCGGGTCGTTGATGATCCGGTCGTTGCTGCCCGTGTCGAAGAGCACGTTGCCCTTCGGGTGCCTGACCACGAAGAATCCGACAGGGATCTGGATCTGCGTCGGCGGGCCGCCGGCCTGGAGGAAATTCTTGGCGACGGTGAGCGCCCCTGAACTGAACGCGTAGAGCCGCATGCCGGCCGGCGACTCTGCGAGCGCCGACCCGGCGATTCCGACCAGCACCAGCGCGACCGCGGCGAGTACCACTATCGACCGCTTCATTCCTCTCCTCCTGCGTTGAACCGCGAAAGCCTCTTCGGAGCTATCCGACACCGCCACGGTGCGGGGTGGCTGCGCCCTCCTTTCTGATGCCGAGCGTCAAGTCCGGTCCGGGAACCAGCGGATCGAAGTATCGTCACGTCCGGAATGCCTGTCAAGTATGCTTGTACTCCTTCGGTACATGCGACCTTGAGCGCACAGAGAGGAGACGCATCCCATGTCACCGTCGCGGTTGGCTCACCGGTGAACCCGCTGGCGATCAAATAGGAGGAAACATCCATGGGACTGCTCGACGGAAAGGTAGCGGTGGTGACCGGCGCGGGCAACGGCATCGGGCGTGGGGTCGCGCTCGGACTCGCCCGCGCGGGCGCCCGGGTCGTCGTCAACGATTACGGCGTGACGGTGGACGGCCGCGAGCCGTCGAGCGCCGCGGCGCAGGCCGTGGTCAAGGAGATCGAGGCCTTCGGCGGCCAGGCGGTGGCCAACGCCGAGAGCGTCGCGACGATGGCCGGCGGTCAGTCGATCGTCGACACGGCGCTAAGCCGCTTCGGCGACCTCCAGATCGTCGTCTGCTGCGCCGGCATCCTGCGCGAGCGCATGATCTTCAACATGAGCGAGGAGGAGTGGGACGCGGTCGTCGCCGTACACCTGAAGGGCCACTTCACCGTCCTGCGCCCCGCGACGCGCCACATGCGCGAGAAGCGGCGCGGGCGCATCATCACGTTCACCTCCACGGCCGGGCTGGAGGGGAGCCCGGGCCAGCCGAATTATTCGGCGGCGAAGGAGGGTATCGTCGGCCTCACGCGCTCGACGGCGCTGGCGATGGCGAGGTACGGCGTCACCGTGAATTGCATCTCGCCGTCCGCCGAGACCCGGATGACCGAGCGGCTCCCCGACGACCGCCGGGCGCAGGCGGCGGCGCCTCCGGAGGCGGTGGCTCCCGTCGTGACGTTTCTCGCGAGTGATCGCGCCGCCCACGTCACCGGCCAGGTCATCCACGTGCGCGGCAACCAGGTGACCCTCTGGTCGCACCCCGCGCCGCTGCGCGCGATCACGAGCCGCGAGGGCTGGACGCCCGAGGCGCTGGCCGA
>WNFB01003811.1_pt1 | contig 13340 bp, 9 predicted proteins | sample 5400501 | NCBI WGS metagenome assembly WNFB01 (sample SAMN13153341, study PRJNA577476) | soil metagenome | isolation source: 200 cm saprolite under Douglas fir tree site 2 hole 1 | place: USA:California | collected 2015-04-18
AGTGAAACGGCCACCACCCGGAGCGGCGTCATTCTCCGATGACCTTGACGAGGAACCAGGGCGGGCACGTTCATCGTCAGGTGCACGGTGTGCGACTTCATGTCTCGCCTCCCTCCACGGCCGCGCGCGTCGCCGCGAAGATGCGGCGGGCGATCTCCCGGCTCACGCCCTCCCTCAGGCGGCCACAGGCGACGCGCTCGTCGCGCCCCCCTCGAAGGTAGAGGGCGATCTCCCATCTCTCACCACCTTCGTATTCCTCGGGCGGCGCGGGATCGGGCAGGCGCTCGCCGTCCCGAGAGAAGGACGCCATCACGGCGCCGTTCAACAGCAGCCGCCCGCCCCGGATGTCGCGTTTGCGCGCCTGCCGGCCGCCCCAGTAGAATCCGGCCTCGTCCTCCACGAAGAAGACGATCTCGTCGTCGGAGAGGGGGATCTCGGCCACCACCCGCCGTCCCCGCGCCTGCTCCGCGGCCCGGGCGTCCTCACGGGAGACCTTCGCCCAGCGCAGGCCCATGGCGAAGCGGAAGACCGTCCACAGGGCGAGGACGAGGGCCAGCAGGGCGAGGACCTGGATGATCATGCGGACGTGGGGATTCTAATGCGGGCGGTCGTCTTCGACTTCGACGGGGTCCTCGTCGACAGCGAGGCGCTGCACTTCCGCGCCCAGCGCGACGCCCTCCTCACCGCGGGCATCGCCATCGAAAGGGACGAGTACTACAGCCATTACCTCGCCTACGACGACCGCGGCGCGATCCGGATCGCCCTCGAGCGGCACGGCCAGCCTTCGGACCGCGAGCGCGTGGAGGCGCTGGCCCGGATCAAGGCGCAGAAATACGCCGAGCTGCTCCCGGAGGTACCGTTCTTCGCCGGCGCGCGCGAGCTGGTGCGGGCGCTGGCCACGGACTACCCGCTGGGCGTGGCCTCCGGCGCCCTGCACCGGGAGATCGAGGGCATCCTCACCGCCGGCGGCCTGCGCGACGCGTTCGCCGCCATCGTAGGCGCCGACGACGTCGGCCACACGAAACCGCACCCGGAGCCCTACCTGACGGCCATGAAGCGGCTCGCGCCTCGGGCCCCGGGGTTGCGCCCCGCCGAGTGCCTCGTCTTCGAGGACTCCGTGCCCGGGATCGCATCGGGCCTCGCCGCAGGGATGAAGGTGGTCGGGATCACCAACTCCTACTCCGCCGACAAGCTCCGCTCCGCCCATCGTGTCGTAGACTCGCTCGAGGGACTGACGCCCGCCGAGCTGAAGTCCCTGTTCGCAGGCTGAGAAATGCCGTCGCGCTTCCTCGACGCCGACCAGGCCCGCCGCCATGCCGAGCAGCGTTACGACTTCAGCCGCAAGGCGCTGGCGGGCCGCGTCGTTCTCCTGCCCGGTGGCGCCGGCGGCCTCGGCGCGGCGATCACGGCGCTCCTGCTCCAGGACGGCGCGCTTCCGGTCGTCGCCTATCGCTCGGCCAGGGGCCGCGCCCTCGCCTTCCAGCAGAAGCTCCAGGATCTCTACGGCGGGCCGGTGACGCTCGTCGAGGCCGACGTTTCCAAACCGGAGGGACGCCAGCGCTGCCTCGACGCCGCGTTCGACGTGAAGGGAGAGCTCTACGGCCTCGTCGCCCTCACGGGGGACCCCGCGCGGGTGAAGCCGCAGGAGCTGGACGGGGCGGCGCTCGAGGCGTCCTTCGCCGCCAACTATGAAGCGCCCGTACTCTTCGCGCGGGCGGCCGCCGAGCGCATGGCCGCCAAGGACACCCACGGCGCCATCGTGCTCTTCTCGAGCATGCAAGGAGTGCATCCCTTCGAGGGCAGCCTCGCGTACGCGGGCCCCAAGGCCGCGCTCATCCACGCGGCGCGGATCCTGGCCAAGGAGTACGGCGGCGAGACCGACATCCGCGTCAACGTGGTGGCGCCCGGCGCGACCACCGCCGGCATGGCTCGCGCCTCGATCGACTCCGGCAAGTACGACCGGTACGTGGAGCGCGGCGTGATCCCCCGCTTCGGCCGGCCGGAGGACGTGGCGAAGGTCGTCCGGCTCCTCCTCGAGCCCGACAACTACATCACGGGCCAGGTCATCACCGTCGACGGCGGTCTGACCCTCCGTAGGGACGCACTGCCGAGTGGCTGATCGCCGCCGGCCCTTCAACGCGGAGGGCGCGAAGAACGAACGAAGAGGTCGCGGGATTCAGGGAAGCGTCAGCCGCGCCTATTTCTCTTCTCCGCGTTCTCTCCTTTCTTTCTCCCCGTTCTCCGCGTTGAAAGGCCCTTCGCCAGCCCTTGCCGCGGTTAACGGCTCACCAGCTGCTCCCCGCCGTCGTCGAGAGACTCCACGTCGAGCCACTGCCGGCGCGCGGCGCGCCCGCGCGCACGGACGAGGTTCGCGTGGTAGCTCGCGCGGTGAGGCTCGGCCCGCACCGCCGCGGCGTAGAGGCCTGCCGCCACCGCCCAATCCCCCGCCCGGGCCCGCTCGAGCGCCTGCTCTGCGGCGGCCCGTCCTGCGGCGGGCCGCTCCGGCTCGTCGGGCCCGTAGAGGAACACCTCCCACACGCCGAGCGGCGGTCCCGCGTCCTGGAAGATCAGCCGGACCTCGGCCGCGCGGCGATCGCCGAGAGGCGCCGCGAGCAGGGCCTGCCTGCCCGCCCGGGGCACCCCCCCGACCCACTGCAGTCCGTAACGGGCGGGTCCCCGGGCCACGACCTCACCGTCGATCGTGCAGACCCACGGCACCGCCAGCGGCGAAGGTGACAGGTCGATGCCGAGAACGAGCGCCGAGAGCCGGCGCGGCTCGGTGACGCGGACGGCGAGGCCGGTCCCGCGAGCGATGCCGAGCGGCGAGCGCCACTCGGTGGACGCGTTGCGGTCGAGCACGCCCGCGGAGACAGGGACGCCGTCGAGCGTTCCCACCCAGACCGCCTCCTCCGGCACCGGCCGCATCTCGTCGTAGGGAGGAACGAAGCGCCGGAACACGACGAAGTCGCCGGGAGCGTCTTCCTTCCACGTTCCTCCGATCTGCTGCAGCAGATCGCGGAAGCCATCGGCGCGCGGCATCCCGCGCGACAGATGACGAGAGAGCACCCAGGCGGCACGCGGGTCGAGGTCGACCTCGTCCCGGAAGCGGAGGGGATCGCTGGGGATGCGCTCGTTCCAGGCCTGGCTGGCGATCACGCGCTCATCCGACTCGAGGGCCAGCCGCCCCGCGAACTGGAGGCTCGCGTAGACGCCGCGCACGCCGGCGCGATCGAGCGTCGAAAGCACCGGCCCGAGCGGCGGCACCTGCCACGCCTTCACGGCGTGCTCCGGGTCGCGCCAGGTCCTCACCAGGACCGCGTGGCCGAGACACCACGGCACCACGACCGCGGCGGCGAGGACGCCGGCCGCGCGGCGGCGTGTCCAGAGCGAGGCGAAGCCCGCTCCGGCGAGGGTGAGCACGGGGACCACGAGGCCGAAGAGGTACCGGATCTCGTCGGGGCCCGTCCGGCGGCTGAGCGCGAAGGCGCCCGTCAGGGCCGCGGCCCAGCCGACGAGCGGCCACGATTGACGCGAGCGGCTCCCCGCCGCGAGCATGACGACCAGACCCAGCCCGAGGGCGATGACGGCCACGAACGGAAGCGACGCCCGCTCCGGCCCGTCCACGACGAGCGGGACCTGGAGCCCGAGCAACCCTTGCGCGGCGCGCGCGAGGGCGCCGGCGCCGTCCGCCCACAGCCAGCGCGGGCGCAGCGCGGTAACGGGACTGGCGCCCGAGGCGCCGACCAGCCGCGCCAGGAGCAGGGGGCTCACGCCGAGCCCGAAGCCGGCTGCGAAGACGCCGGCGCCGGCGAGCCGCGGCCGCAGACCCGCAATGAAGAGACCCCCGCCGACGCCGGCGAGCGCGGGCAAGGCGAGGGCCGAGTCCCAGACCGCGAGGCCGCTCACCATACCCAACGCGGCCACGACTCCGAGCGGCACGCGCCGCCCGGCGAGGCGGCCCAGGCCGAACAGGAGCGGAACGGCCACCAGCAACGGAACGAGGAAGTTGGGAGTGGGACCGGTGGCCGCCATGAGCGCCATGTACGGGGTGCCCACCGCGGCGAGGAAGGCCGCCGACCAGCCGGCCGCTTCGCCGGCGACACGCCGCGCGAGCAAGGCGACGACAGCCACGAGGGCCAGGCCGCACGCCGCTTCGTAGGCCCTGAACACGGCGTGAGAAGAGGCCACGAGCAGACCCGGAGCCAGGAGGTACGCGTCCAGCGTCCCGTTGTAGGGCTGGTTCCAGAGGATCGTCGCCAGCTCACCCACCAGGATGTGGCGGGCGATCAGGAGCGGGATGGCGTCGTCGTTGGACACGGGCAACGCATGGGTGACGAGGTGCAGGGGACCGCGCACGAGGAGCAAGAGGGCGGCCACGCCCAACGCGAAGATCACCCGGCGGCGGGTGGTCATCTCACGCTCCATGGCCGCCCAGTCTGCCCGAAGCGGCAACGGGTGTACATCGACATCACGAGAATTGGCTCTCAGGCGGCTCACAAGCGGGACAAGAAATGTTCAGAAGTGTCATACTCCGGGCGACGAGCCGGGACGAGAACCCCTGCTCGCGATACGGGAAGTCTGCGCCGCCGAAGGAGGACGATGAAGGATGCTGCCGCCCCTTGGTGCCCGCCCAACGCCGGGGTCATCCTCGGCTTTGGCACGGCGCGCGCCATCCCGGTGGCGGTCGGGGCCGAGGTCCTCCTGCGGAAGTGCCCATGACCAGCCCCGCGCCGGCCGGCCGGGTGCGCATCCTCCACCTCGAAGATGACGACATGGACGCCGAGCTGATCGAGGCGACGCTGGGCGCCGGCGTCGACTGCGAGCTGCGCCGGGTGGTGACGCGCGCGGAATACCTGGCGGCGCTCGAAGACGGCGGCTTCGACGTCATCCTCGCCGACTACGCGCTTCCGTCCTTCAGCGGGCCCGCCGCCCTCACCGCGGCCCGGGCCCGGCGGCCCGAGCTGCCGTTCATCTTCCTGTCCGGAACGCTGGGCGACGAGCGGGCGGTGGACACGCTCAAGGCGGGGGCCACCGACTACGTGCTGAAGGACCACCTCTCGCGCCTGGTGCCGGTCGTTCGGCGCGCGCTGGACGAGGCCGCCGAACGCGCGGCCCGCCGGCAGGCTGAAGACGCCCTCGCCAGCAGCCAGAGGTTCCTCCAGCGCATGATCGACGCCACTCCCCATGTGATCTTCGTCTTCGACCTCCCCGCGCGGAGGGTCCTCTACGTCAACCGCCAGGTGGGCAGCATGCTGGGGTACACGCCGCGGGAGCTGCAGGAGCTGGGGTCGGACGTGCTGTCGACCGTCACCCACCCCGACGATGCGGGCCGGGTGGACGACCTGCTCGCCCGGCTCGGCGCGGCCCACGACGACGAGGTGATCGCCTACGAGCTGCGGGTCAAGGACTCGAAGGGGAGCTGGCGTTCGCTGCAGTTCCGCGACGTGGTCTTCAGCCGGGCCGCCGACGCTTCGGTCGCGCAGATCCTGGGCGTGGTCGAGGACGTCACCGACCGCCGGCACGGAGAGGAGCGGCTGCGCGAGCAGGCCGCGCTGCTCGACCTGACCCAGGAGGCCATCTTCGTCCAGGACATGTCGTATCGCGTCCGGTACTGGAACCGGGGGGCGGAGAAGCTCTACGCCTGGCCGGCGGGAGAGGCCGTGGGGCAGGACGTCACGCACCTGCTCGACGTCGGGAACCGTGGTGACCTCTCGGAGGCGCGCAGCGCGGTCCTGCAGGACGGCGTCTGGACCGGCATCCTTCAGCAGCGGACGCGGGACGGCCGCGACCTGGTCGTCCAGAGCAGCTGGACGCTGGTTCGGGACGAGGGGCGCCCGCCGCGGTCGATCCTCGTCGTCAACACCGACGTGACCGAGATGCGGAAGCTGGAGGCCAAGTTCCTCCGCTCGCAGCGCATGGAGAGCATCGGGACCCTGGCCGGCGGCATCGCCCACGACCTCAACAACGTGCTCTCCCCCATCCTCATGGCGGTCGGACTACTGAGACGGCAGATCAACGACGCCCGCGGACGGCGCATCCTGGAGACCCTCGACACGAGCGCCCAGCGTGGGGCGGACATGATCCGCCAGATCCTGACGTTCGCCCGCGGGGCGGAGGGCGAGCGCGTCCCCCTCCAGCCCGCGCATCTCATCAGGGAAATGCAGAAGATTGCGGAGGAGACCTTCCCCAAGTCGATTTCGGTCCGCGCGGACCTGGCCGAGGGGCTCTGGGTCGTGTCCGGCCAGGCGACGCCCCTTCAGCAGGTACTGATGAACCTCTGCGTCAATGCCCGCGACGCGATGCCCCAGGGCGGCACCCTGTCCCTCGCCGCCGAGAACGTGACGCTCGACGAGCGGGCCGCGCGCAACAACCCCAAGGCCCGCCCGGGCCCCTACGTCCTGCTCAAGGTGGCCGACACCGGCTCGGGGATCCCCCCCGACGTCATGGACCGCATGTTCGATCCTTTCTTCACCACCAAGGGCCTCGGGCACGGGACGGGGCTGGGCCTGTCGACCACGCTGTCCATCGTCGAGAGCCACGGCGGGTTCGTCGACGTCTACAGCGAGGTCGGCCGGGGCACCGCATTCAACGTGTACCTCCCCGCCCTTCCCGCGGGAGCCGCGCAGCGCGCGGCGGAGGCAGCGGAGACGGTCCCTACCGGCTCCGGCGAGCTGGTGCTGGTGGTGGACGACGAGCCGTCGATCCTGGAGATCACGCGAGAGACGCTGCAGGACAACGGCTACCGGGTCCTGACGGCCGCCAACGGACGGGCGGCCCTGGCCGCCTACGAGCGCCACCGCGGCCAGGTGAGGGTCGTGCTGACGGACATGTCGATGCCGTTGATGGACGGGCCCACGACGATCAAGGCCCTCCTCGCCCTCGACCCGGCCGTCAAGATCATCGCCTGCAGCGGGCTGCGCTCGGACCCGGGCGCCGAGCAGGCCCAAAGCCTCATGGTGAAGGCCTTCCTCACCAAGCCCTACACGGCGGCGACGCTGCTGGCCGCGCTGCAGAAGGTCCTCGCGGATTGACGCCGCACGTCGGGGCCGCTACGCTCGTTGGATGACACGCCGTCTCATGTCCTCGACGTGCCTTCTCGTCCTCCTGGGGGCGGCCGGCTGTGCCCGCTCGCGGGCCGCTTCGCTCCCTGCCGCCACCGACGATCCTCGGAAGGTGGTCGCCCAGGTCGGAGGGGCCTCGATCACGCTGGAGGAGGTGGACCGTCGAGCGGCCGGCAAGCTGCAGCGCCTCCGCAACGAGGAGTACGATGCGCGCCGGCAGGCCCTCGACGAGATGATCGTCGAGCGGCTCTTCCAGAAGGAGGCCGCGGAGCGGGGCGTCACGCAGGACGCCCTGCTGAAGGCCGAGGTCGACGCAAAGGTGACCCCTCCCACCGCCGGGGATGTGAAGGCGCTCTACGAGCAGAACAGGGCCGCGGCCGGCGCGCGCACGCTCCACGAGCTGACCCCCGTCATCGAGCGCTCGCTGCGCGAGCATCGCCTGGCCGAGCGCGCGGCGCAGTTCCGGGACGAGCTGAAGGCCAAGACGGGCGTGAAGGTGATTCTCGACGCGCCCCGGGTTGCCCTGACGGTCCCCGCCGACGCTCCCGCCCTGGGTCCCGCCCGCGCGCCCGTCACGATCGTCGAGTACCTGGACTATCAGTGCCCGTTTTGCCACCGGGCCCAGGGCGTCGTCGACGAGATCCTGAACCGCTACCCGGGCAAGGTCCGCTTCGTCCACCGCGACTTCCTGCTCGGCAAGCCCCGCTCGCTTCCGGCCGCGCGGGCCGCCCGCTGCGCCGGCGACCAGGGCAAGTTCTGGGAGTACCACCGGGACCTGCTCGTCGGCTCCGGGGACATGAGCGACGAGGACCTGCGGAACCGGGCGGCGGCGATGGGGCTGGACGCCGGGAAGTTCTCCGCCTGCGTCGCGTCCGACCGCTTCGACGCCGACATCAAGCGATCCACGGAATCGGGCAACTCGCTGGGCATCGACGCCACGCCGACCTTCTTCGTCAACGGCCGCCGTCTGACCGGTGCGCTGCCCGCCGACCAGTTCGCCGAGGTGATTGACAGCGAGCTCGGAAAACCCGGAGGTTAAATGACCCCCGCGGTTTTTCTGTGGACTTCCCCTCCCACCGCGCTACAATTTCCATTCGTGCGAGTGCGCAGGAGGTGCGAGGAGCGTTGCAGACAGAGCTGAGGGCCTGGACCGTCAAGGACTCCCTCGAGCTGTACAACGTCAACGGCTGGGGACGCGACTTCTTCACCGTCAACGAGGCCGGCCACGTCGAAGTGACGCCGGCCGGCCCCGGCTCCGCGCGCATCGACCTCCGGGAGCTGGTCGACGACCTCCGCAGCCGCGGCCTCAACCTGCCGCTCCTCATCCGGTTCTCCGACATCCTGCGCACGCGCGTCGAGCAGCTGTGCGGCTCGTTCCAGCAGGCCATCGCCGAGAACGACTACAAGGGCGTGTACCGGGGCGTCTACCCCATCAAGGTCAACCAGCAGCGCCACGTCGTCGAGGAGCTGACCGAGTACGGCCGGCCCTTCAACCTCGGCCTCGAGGCCGGGTCCAAGCCCGAGCTGCTGGTGGCGCTCGCGCTCCAGGACAACCCGGACGCCCTCATCCTCTGCAACGGCTACAAGGACAAGGCGTACATCGAGACGGCGCTGCTCGCCCAGAAGCTCGGCCGCAAGGTCGTCATCACCATGGACCGGATGGCCGAGATCGACACGATCCTCGCCGCCTCCCGCGAGCTGGACATCCGCCCCGTCATGGGCATGCGGGCCCGCCTGGTCACGAAGGGCGCGGGCAAGTGGGTGGAATCGACCGGGGACCGTTCCAAGTTCGGCCTCACCACGAGCGAGATGGTGGCCACCGTGGAGCGCCTGCGCGCCGAGGGGATGCTGGACTGCCTGCAGCTCCTCCACTTCCACATCGGCTCCCAGATCACCGCCATCCGGGCGATCAAGGACGCGCTGCGGGAGGCCAGCCGCATCTTCGTCGAGCTGCACGCGCTCGGGGCGAGCATGAAGTACCTGGACTGCGGGGGCGGCCTGGGGGTGGACTACGACGGCAGCCAGACGAACTTCCACTCCTCGGTGAACTACACGCTGCAGGAGTACGCGGCCGACGTCGTCAGCCAGATCGCGGAGATCTGCAGCGCCAAGGGCGTGCCCCATCCGGACATCATCACGGAGTCGGGCCGGGCGCTCGTCGCCCACCACTCCGTCCTCGTCTTCAACGTGCTGGGAACGAACGAGATGCTGCTGGGCCAGATTCCCGACACGCTGGGCCGGGACGAGCCGCCCGTGATCCGGCAGCTCTACGAGACGTACCAGGGCGTGTCGGGTAAGAACTTCCAGGAGTCCTATCACGACGCCCTGCAGTTCAAGGAGGAGGCCATCACCGCCTTCAACCTGGGCGTGCTGGATCTCAAGGCGCGCGCCCGCGTGGAGCAGCTCTTCTACGCGGTCTGCGAGAAGATCCTGAAGATCGTCCGCGACCTGGCCTACGTTCCCGACGAGCTGGAGGGGCTCGAGAAGCAGCTCTCCGACACCTACTACTGCAACTTCTCCCTCTTCCAGTCCCTGCCCGACCACTGGGCGGTCCGCCAGCTCTTCCCCACCATGCCCATCGACCGCCTCAACCGGGTCCCCACGAGGCGGGCCGTGCTCGCCGACCTCACGTGCGACAGCGACGGCAAGATCGACCAGTTCATCGACCTCCGGGACGTGAAGAACTTCCTGGAGCTGCACCCGGTCAACGGCGAGCCCTACTACATCGCCACCTTCCTCGTCGGGGCCTACCAGGAGATCCTCGGCGACCTCCACAACCTGTTCGGCGACACCGACGCCGTCCACGTCAAGCTCGATGGCGACGACTACCGGGTGGAGCACGTCGTGGAGGGTGACTCGGTGGCGGAGGTCCTCACCTACGTCCAGTACTCCAAGGACGACCTCATGTCCCGCGTGCGGCGGGCCGTCGAGGTGGCCCTGCGGGACAAGCGCATCACCCCCGCCGAGTCGGGCCGGCTCATGCGCCGCTACGAGGAAGGGCTCGAAGGCTATACGTACCTGACTGTCAACGACTGACACGCTGGCAACGGATCGGACCTAATTCAATTCGGGGGGGTACAGAGCCGAAGCACCCCCCCGCGCGCATTCGCGCTCCCCCCCATGTCGCTCGCTCGCGAGTGAATCGCTCGCTCGCTGCTGATTGGCTGGTTACTGCGGGCGCACCGGCAACCGGACCGTCCTTCCTGTGCGCGCGGATTCCCGCGCCGCCTCCAGGATCTCGGTCACCACCAGATTGTTCTCGAGCGAGGAGAGGCCGGACGGTTTCCGCCCGCGAACAACCGCGGCCAGGTAGGAGAGGGAATCACGCTCGTCGGCGGGAAGCTCTGCCGGCGTCACCGCCTCCTCCTCCGCCTGCCCCGGCCGGCGCACACGCAGCACGCTCCCGCCGACGGCGCGGGCGTACCCGCTCTCGCCATAGACGTCGAGGTCCTTGCGGCTGAAGGGCCAGTTCCAAGACGCCTGGATGATCCCCTGCGCCTTGGGGTACTCGACGAGGACGGTCGCCTCGTCGTCCACGCGCGGGTAGACGTGGGGCTTGATGCGCTGCGTCATCGCGGTGACCGCCAGGGGTCGCTGGCCGTCCATGAGCCACGTCATGAGGTTGGCGCCGTAGCAGCCGAAGTCGTAGAGCGCACCGGCCCCGTTCTTCACCGGGTCGGTCAGCCAGCCAAAGAACTCGTCCTGCACGCCGATCTCCTTCGGCCCCTGGTGCCCGTCCATCGCCACCATCTTCCGGATCTCGCCTCCGGCCCGCTCCTCCTTCATGAGCCGCCACAGCGCGCCGTGGCTCCGGTACCAGGTGGTCTCGTAGTTCACTATCACCTGGATGCCGCCGCTCTGCGCGGCGCGCTGGATGGACTGCGCGTGCTCGACGCTCACGGCGAGGGGCTTCTCCATCATCACGGGCATGCGGCGGCGCGCGCAGGCCTCCACGACCCGCGGGTGGTCGTACGTGCTCGTGAACGAGGCGACGGCCTCGGGCTTCACGCGATCCAACATCGCTTCCAGGTCGGTGAAGAAAATCGCGTCCGGCAGCCCGTGGCGCTGCGCGTACTTGCGATGGAGGCCGGGGTCGGGGTCGGCGATCCCCACGATGGCGACGCCGGGGCGGGCGTTGGCCGCACGCAAGAAGCCGTCGACGTGCCCGTGGACGAGCCCGGCGATGGCCAGACGAAGCGGCCTCTCGTCCGCGCCCTCGGCCGATCCGGCCTCGGGCGAGAGCAGCGCGAGGAGGCCCATCGAAGCCAGCACGCAGATCGCGGCGCGCATGAGAATCGTGGCCGCAATCATATCGCTTACAATCACCGGCCTGCCTCTCCCACGCGCAAAGATCCTCGCCGTCCCTCCCGGGGCGTGCCTCGCCGCGCTGATCGCCGCCGCTCCCGCCACCGCCGAGCACGGCCAGCCCGTCGTCCAGGCCGAACGGACGCGAGCGCCGATCGCAGTGGACGGCCGACTCGACGAGGAGGCCTGGGGACATGCGCCGGTCCAGAGCGCGTTCCGCCAGCGCGACCCCAACGAGGGCGAGCCGGCGACCGAGCTGACGGAGCTGCGCATCCTTTATGACGACGATGCCCTCTACGTCGGCGTCCGGCTCCACGACGGCGAGGCCCGCCGGATCGTCCGCCAGCTCTCCCGCCGCGACGTGGTCGCCGAGGCCGACAGCTTCTCCCTGTTCCTCGATCCCCACCACGACCACCTGACGGGCGTCGAGTTCCAGGTGAGCGCCGCGGGCGTGCAGCGCGACTCCATCATCTACGACGACAACTTCGAGGACGACTCCTGGGACGCGGTATGGGAATCGGCGGTGACGGTGGACTCCGGGGGATGGACGGTGGAGATGCGGATCCCCTTCTCGCAGCTACGCTTCCCGTCCGCGCCCCGCCCCACGTGGGGCATCAACGCCCGGCGCATCGTGCAGCGCAAGAACGAGGAGTCGTGGCTGGCGCTGGTGCCGAAGAACGAGAGCGGCCTCGCCTCTCGCATGGCGCACCTGGCGGGCATCGAAGGGATCGCACCCGTCAAGCACCTGGAGCTGCTCCCGTACGCTTCGGCGCGGGAGGAGTACGTGGCCCCGGCGCGGGCCGGCGATCCCTTCAACGACGGCTCGCGAGCCTTCGGCAGCGCCGGCCTCGACCTCAAGTACGGCCTCGCGACGAACATGTCGCTCGTAGCCGCGTTCAACCCCGACTTCGGCCAGGTGGAGGTGGACCCGGCGGTCGTCAACCTGACCGCCAACGAGACTTTCTTCGAGGAGAAACGTCCGTTCTTCATCGAGGGGGCCCAGGTTTTCTCGCACTTCGCGCACAGCGGAGCGAGCGAGTACCCGTACTTCTTCTACTTCGAGCCCCAGATCTTCTACTCGCGACGGATCGGGCGCACGCCCCAGGGACTGCCAGCCGCCCTCTACGTCGACGTTCCCGATGCGACGACGATCCTGGGCGCGACCAAGCTCACCGGCCGCACGCGCGGTGGCTGGACAGTGGGGGCGCTGGAGGCGGTGACCGGCACCGAGTACGCGCGCGTCTCGGACGGGCTGTCGCGGGGGCGGATCGAGGTGGAGCCGCTCACGAACTACTTCGTGGCCCGAACTCGCCGTGAGCTGGGACGCCGTGCGGCAATCGGGTTCTTGGCCACCGCAGTCAACCGGCGACTGCGCACGCCGGAGCTGGAGAGCCTGCTCGTCGAACGAGCCTACGCCGGCGGCATCGACGGCCACGTCTTCATCGACTCCAAGCGAGATTGGGTCGTCTCCGGAGGTATCGCCGGCAGCAACGTCTCGGGCTCGCGCGCGGCCGTTCTGCGGCTGCAGCGGGGCGCCCTGAGGTACTATCAGCGGCCCGACGCGCCGCACGTGCACGTCGACCCCGCCGCCACGTCGCTCTCCGGATGGAGCGGCAGCCTGAGCGTCAACAAGAACAGCGGCAACGTCACCGCCAACGCCGGGATATGGGGCATCAACCCTGGCTTCGAGCCCAACGATCTCGGCTTCGCCACCCAGGCCGACCGCGGCGGCGCCCACGGCCTCGTGCAGTTCCGCAAGCTCACCCCCGACCGCTGGACCCGCAGCCGCACGATCTGGTTCGCGAAATGGTGGACGTTCAACTATGGCCGGGAATCGCAAGGCGACGGTGTGCAGTCCACGGCCAACGTGCAGCTGCTGAACTATTGGCGGCTCATCCTCAACCTGCAGCGGTCGTGGGCCACGCTCGACGACAGGCTGACGCGCGGCGGCCCTACCGTCGTCCGCCCCGGGAT
>WNFB01005970.1_pt1 | contig 13331 bp, 14 predicted proteins | sample 5400501 | NCBI WGS metagenome assembly WNFB01 (sample SAMN13153341, study PRJNA577476) | soil metagenome | isolation source: 200 cm saprolite under Douglas fir tree site 2 hole 1 | place: USA:California | collected 2015-04-18
AACGCGAAGCAAGTTCGCGAGGCGCTCAAGAAGTTCGACGATTACAAACAGTTGACCGGCGCCAATCAGGTGGACGTGCGCATTCTGCGCGACAATATCGACAGCGAAATTTTCCGATTGGAAGAATTGCGGGAAGCGGAATGGAACCCGCTCGTTTACAATCAAAGTCTCGCCAACAGTCTTTATGTGCTGGTCGCGCGCGATTTCGATTCTGCCGAAAAGCGCATTCCGAATCTACGCCAGCGGATGGATGGCATTCCAATCGTGATCAAGCAAGCGGAAGCGAATCTCCAGCATCCTCCCCGCGTTCACACGGAAACGGCGATCGAACAGATCCAGGGCGCAATCAATCTGGTGCGCAACGGTCTCGACCCGCTGCTCAACCAGGCGCCGCAACTGAAAAAAGATCTCGCCCCGATCCAGGAAAAGACCGCCAAAGCGCTCGAAGATTACAAGAAATGGTTGCAAGGCGATCTGCTTAAACGCGCGGACGGCGATTTCCGTCTCGGCGCGGAGAAATTTCGGAAGAAGCTGCACTTCGCTCTCGCGTCCGATTTGTCGATGGAGGAGATCAAGCAACGCGCGAACGCTGATTTGGAGCAGACCCAAGCTGCGATTTATGAGACGGCTCTTCCACTTCATAAAAAATATTTTCCGAAGGCGGATGAAAAAACGTTGGCCGATAAAAAACAGGTCACGGCTGCCGTCCTGAAAAAGCTCGCCGAGCAGCACCCGGACGACAACACGATCGTCAGCTACGCTCAGAAAATTGTCGGTGAGGCGACCGATTTCGTAAAATCACGCAACCTCGTGGCAGTGCCGAACACACCGCTCGATGTCATCGTGATGCCGGAGTTCAAGCGCGGCCAGTCGATTGCCTATTGCGATTCATCTGGGCCGCTCGAGAAAAACGGCAAGACGTTTTTCGCCGTTGCGCCCACGCCTAATGATTGGCAAAAGCTACGCAAAGATTCGTTCTTCCGCGAATACAACAACTTCATGGTGCGCGATCTCACCGTCCACGAAGCGATGCCGGGACATTATTTACAGTTGTCCCACTCAAATGAGTTTCACGCGCCGACGCTCGTGCGCGCAATTTTCCAGAGCGGCACATTTATCGAGGGCTGGGCAGTTTATTGCGAGCAAATGATGGCTGAGCAGGGTTACGGCGGACCGGAAGTAAAAATGCAGCAGTTGAAAATGCGCTTGCGCGCAATCGCCAATGCCATTCTCGATCAAAGCATTCACACCGGGAACATGAGCGAACAGGAGGCGATGAATTTGATGATGAAAGAAACCTTTCAGGAGGAAGGCGAAGCGGTTGCAAAATGGAAACGCGCGCGACTGAGCTCGGCGCAACTCTCTACCTACTTCGTCGGCATCAGCGAACATCTCGATCTTCGCGCCGCCGCGCAGAAAAAATGGGCCAAAGATTTCGTTCTCGGGAAATACAACGACCAGGTAATTTCCTACGGCAGTCCGCCCGTGAAATACGTGCGCGAGCTGATGGGACTGTAGCCAGGCCCTGGTGGGCCGTCGAAATCAACGTGCCGCAGGCACGTGGCTACATTAAGATCGACATCATGCCCAAACTGGCCACCTGGTTGCGCGAGAAAGACGAAAAATGGTTTCAACTATTTTTCGCAAAACATCCCGAGATCGAGATCTGCGACGCACGCAAAGGTGAGGTCGCGATTGCGAATGTCGATGGTTTGCTTCTGACGGGCGGTTCAGATATCGCGCCGGAATTTTTGCGGCAACCAATCCCTGATCTTTCAGTCCTCGAGAAGGATGTCGATGCCGTGCGCGATCGCTGGGAATTTGCGACTGTTGGTCCGGCACTTTCGCGCGGTTTGCCGATTCTCGCTATCTGCAAAGGTCTTCAACTGCTCAACGTCGCGCTCGGCGGCACTCTGAAGCTCGACATTCCCGGTCACAAACTTCCCGAACAAAAGGACAACGACATCCAGCCGCTGCGTTCCGACGCAAAGGCAACGCACCAGTTTGAAAATGTGAATAGCTCGCATCATCAAGCGCTCGATTTGTTAGGCGAGGGGCTCGTTGTCGAAGCTTGGTGCCCGTCCGATGACATTATCGAACAAGTCCGCCTGCGGAATCAGCCGTTCGTGCTTGGGGTTCAATATCATCCTGAGCGCGGCAAGATTTACGATTCGCTCTTCGAAGATTTTTTCTCGCGTCTGAAGAACAATCGTTAAATCATTGAACCGCTAAATCGTTAACTGTTTCCCGTGTCGGCTCCGCAAAACACCATCGCAATCGTTTACGATTACGATCAAACACTCAGTCCGAGTTACATGCAGGACGAAGTCGTGTTTCCGGCGTTTGGAATTGACGGCGCGAAATTTTGGGCGCGCTCCAGAGAACTCGTCCGCGATCACGGCTACGACAACGAGCTGGCTTACATGAAAGTCTTGCTCGACACGCTCGGGATGGATCGGCCGAAGAATTTGGAATTAAAAAAACTCGGCGCGAAATTGAATTTTTACAAAGGCTTGCCCGAAATGTTCGAGCAATTCCGCAACGGTCTCTTGAGCGCGGAGCATCATGCGCACGGAGTTACGGTCGAACATTACATCATCTCTTCCGGCTTGAAGGTGTTGCTCGACGGCAGCCGGCTCCAACCGTACGTTCGTGCGATTTTCGGATGTGAATTTGACGAAGACGATGACGGCCGAATCACGTTTCCACGTCGCGTCATCAGTCACACCCAGAAGACACAGTTTCTTTTTCGCATTAACAAGGGCCTTCTCGACATGTCGCAGGATGTGAACGATCACATGGAGCCTGACATTCGGCCGATCCCATTTCCAAACATGATCTACGTCGGCGATGGGCCGACTGATGTTCCGTGTTTCACTGTCATGAAGAAGAACGGCGGACAAGCGATCGCGGTTTACAATCCCGACGATCCGCAGCGCGCCGGATTTCGAAAATGTTACCAGCTCTCAACCCACGCTGACCGGGTCAAACACATCGCGCCGTCCGACTACCGTCCAAACACGCACCTACGGATGTTGCTCGAACAAATGGTCGAGGAAATTGCGGGCCGCATTGTCGAGCAACGCAAGTCGGCTGTCGAAACCGGCACCGTCCGCGCGCCGAAACATTGATTGATCGCCCGCTAAACGCGCTAAAAGGCGCCAAAAAGCGAAGGGCAGAAATATTTTGGCGTTATTTGGCGTATTTGGCGGTTCGCCCCGATGAATCGTTGACCTGCGAGACCATGCGCAAATCCACCGCCCTCTTCAGCGCGTTTGAAAAGCTGTTCTGTCCCGCCGCCATCGATTGTCGATCTTGATAAGCGACCGTCGGCTTTGTCAGATCGCTGATCTCAAATTCCGGCGGGACGTCGCCCATCACTTTTCGGAAGAATCTTGTCTGGGTATCCGAAAACGGAAAGCAACGCCAGAGCGCATACGAGTTCAGCCCGTTGTTGAGTGCCGTCCGCGATACCGTCGAAGAAACCGAATAGACCGCTTCGATTTCGGCGAAGTGTCGTAGAAAATACAAATCCGCAACCTCGCGATCATCTTCCACCTTAAAGCCCTCGAGATTGAGTTTACTTGCCTCGCCTTTTTCAAAAGGATGCGGCCGATAGATCAGATCGCGCCCCGGATAGTTTTGTCGGATATAATCGAGACAGCGGTTCAAGTGTTCGACGTAGACCGCCGGTTCAAGATTCTTCACCAGTAGAAAAGGCGTCCCAAAAAAAATTATCCGGCGTTGTCGACTCTGTCCGCTCGCCGCGGCGAGTCGCCCATTGAATTGCGCGGACAAATCATGCAGCTCGGCGATGCTGGGAAAACGCGATGGAATGATTTCGTCCTCTGCTCGGGCTGGCAATTCGCCGCCGCTATTGCTCATAAAAATAATGACATCGAAAATTTCACCCGGATCCTTTTGCAAACGCCGCAGACGCACGCCATCACCGCCCGGATTAATCCGCGGCTTGTAATGAATGGTTCGTTCGACGCCGGCGAGCGGTTCCACCACGCGATTTTGCAACCACCCCGAAGTCGTGAATCGAAAACGGGCGCGGTCGCCGTGTCGCGTTAATTCGCCAAAAGCTTTTTGCGATGCGCACAGAATTTTGTAAACATCGGGATGCGCAGAGAGCGCGGCGTTTCCCAAACCGAGCAGACCAGCCAGACAAAGCAAAACATCGTTGTCCGGCTCGATCGGCAATGCTCCGACGCCGCGTTGCCGATTTATATTTTCTCGATAAAGACGCGGTAGATCCTTCAATCCGCGACAGGTTCTGACTTTTGGGAACGCGTGCACTTCCGCGAATTCGCTGACAAATTCCTGCCAGTTCGCGTTCTTCCACCATTTCGATTCCTCGCGCAGCAAATGAATTCCGCCCGGAAATCGCTCGCGCAGCGCGTCCGCTGCCACCAGCGCGTTCGGCAACCGGTCCGGCCGCGAAATCACAATCCAAAGTTTCGGCTGCGTTTGCATCCTCACACTCCACGTTGGGTCGGGGTCCAGATGAACTTGTGCATCTGGAGTTGAAAACGGACGTCGAGCTTGTCCTCGAGAATCCATTCCACGATCTGGCGCGGATCGATCCGGCCGAAGATCGGGGAGAACAACACTGCGCGGCAGCGTTTCGTCAGATCAAACTTGCGCACTTTGTCACAAGACCATTCGTAATCATCGCGTGAGCCCATCACGAATTTCACTTCATCCCGCTTGGTGAGATGATCGATGTTCGACCAAAGATTCTTGTCCACCTCGCCGCTACCGGGAGTTTTTAAATCCATGATCCGATGGACGCGGGGGTCAACTTTCGAAATGTCGTGTGCGCCGCTGGTCTCGAGCAAAACAGTGTGGCCGGCGTCGCACAAGATCGACATCAGCGGGAGCACGTTCTTTTGCAGAAGCGGTTCGCCGCCGGTGATCTCGACCAGCGGACATTGAAAACTCGCGACTCGATCGACGATTTGTTCAAGCGGAGTTTTCTTGCCTTCGTAAAACGCGTATTCGGTATCGCAATAATTGCAGCGCAAATCGCAGAAGGTGAGCCGGACAAAGACACAGCGCTCGCCCGCCCAGGTGCTCTCGCCCTGGATCGATTGGTAAATCTCGTTGATCGTCAGCGTCTTTTCGTCCATTCGACTCTAGCGTAATTCTATCAGATTATCCGTCCTGATGCACAACCGGATCGATGACTGTTTCGCCCGTCTGTTCTCCGAGAGGCGCAAAGGCTTTATTCCCTACATTTGTGCGGGCGATCCGACTCTAAAGCGCACTGTCGATCTTGCGTTTGCATTGGAAAAATCCGGCGCTGATCTGCTTGAGCTCGGTTTGCCCTTTTCCGATCCGCTTGCTGATGGAATTGTGAATCAGCTCGCGGCGCAACGTGCACTCGCTGCCGGCACTACAGTTCGCGGCGTTTTCGATTGCGTTCGCGAGATTCGACGTCAATCGCAAATCCCAATTGTTCTATACAGCTACCTCAATCCGATCTTTCAATTCGGCGGCGATAAATTTCATCGCGAGGCAGAAGATGCAGGGGTTGATGGATTACTCATTCTCGATCTGCCGCCGGAGGAAGATGGCGGCAAGGCCGCCGCTGGCGGAATTGCAACCGGGAACGTTTTGCACATTCGTTTGGTGGCACCGACGACGCCGGTCGATCGGATTAAAGCAATCACGGAAAGCGCGCAGGGATTTCTTTACTACGTTTCGCGCGAAGGCGTTACTGGCGCGCGAGATTCAATCGCAAGGTCGTTGCCGGAAAAGGTCGCGGAGCTGAGAAAAATTTCGGATCTACCGGTCGCGGTCGGGTTCGGAATTTCAAATCCCGAGCAAGCCCGCGAAGTCGCTCGACACGCCGACGCGGTCGTGGTCGGCAGCGCGATTGTCGATCTTATCGCCAAACATGGCGACAGGCCGGAGCTGATTGAAAAGGTGAGCGCTTTTGCCCGCGATCTAGAGAAAGCGATTCACTAGATCCCGCACTTCTTGGTCGCTTCGGCGAAGTCGGATTTCTTGCGCAGAAGCTCGGAGAGATAAACGTCGACGACCGGAATGTCGTGAATGCGGGTGAGATTGGCCGGCGCTTCGAGTCGCGAGAAAATCGCGTTCGCGATCTTGCTTCGCGGAACTTCCTTTTCACCGTAGCCGTTGGGAATGTTACTCGACCAGAAGCGCACGTACGCGCCATCAGGATGATTCACGGTCCCAAGAAAAATAACCGAGTGGCCGCTTTCGAGTCGACCGACACTCTGGTTCCAAAAGATTTTCATGAAATCGCCGGGCTGCGCCTGCGCGAAATCGGTAAAGTTGCGGCCGAGCCCAAGTTCATGAAATAATCGCGCGGTGCCGGGCCCGTTCGCGTTCCAGCGTCCCCAAATGCCTTCGCCATCGTGCTGATCGCGAATAACCAGTTGATTCAACGTGGCGAAATCGAGCTTCAGCTGCCCGCTGTCGCGCAAGGCTTCGATCGTTTTGATGAAGACGATGTAAGTCGCGCCCGAACAGAAGCTCGGGTAGGGAGCGGTCGGGATGACGAAGAATTTCCCGGATTCAAAATGCGCAGCAGATTGCAATTTGATCTTGGCAAAGTGCGAGACTGAGTACTTGCCGCCGCTCGGCATCTTCCGCATTTGCTCGAGGATTAGGGAATTGTTGTCGGCAGCCGGTGCGCCTTGGGTGATCGCCGTGGCGCACATGGCGATGATCAGCCTTCGCATGGGCGAGAACTAAACGACAAATTTGGCCTTGGGCAACGTTGTCATTGAGAAAGCCACCGCTACATTAGATCGACATCATGCTGCGATTCACCAAGATGAACGGCGCAGGCAACGATTTCGTCATGATTGATAATCGCGCCGACGAAGTGCGCCTCCAGCCCGAGCAGATCGTTCGAATTTGCGATCGCCATCGCGGCGTCGGCGCGGACGGGATTCTTTTGCTCGAGAAAGGCTGCAACGGCGCCGATTTTCGGATGCGCTATTACAATCGCGACGGCGGCGAGGTGGAAATGTGTGGGAACGGCGCGCGCTGCTTCGTGCGCTTTGCCAACAAAATCGCCCACGCGCCTGAGAAAATTTCGTTTCAAACGCCCGCGGGTTTGATTCGGGGAGAATTGGATGGGGAATCGGTCACTTTGCAAATGAGCGAACCGAAAGATTTGCGGCTCGGCATCGAGGTCATTGCCAACGGCGCAAAAGAGCGCGTGCATTTCATCAACAGCGGCGTGCCTCATGTGGTCGTGCCGGTTTCCCAGGTCGGCGATGTCGATGTTCGCCCGAGAGGCGAAGCGATTCGACGCCACAAGATGTTTTCGCCGGCGGGCGCGAATGTGAATTTTATCGAGAAACGCGGAGACAAGAAAATTCTGGTGCGAACGTACGAGCGCGGGGTCGAAGACGAAACGTTGGCGTGCGGAACCGGTGTTGTTGCCAGTGCGCTGATTTTTGCCGCGACGGAAAAGGTCGACGGACCAATCAGTGTCATCGTTCACAGTGGCAGCGAGCTAGGCGTCGGGTTCAAGAGAGCAGGGGACCGATTCACGAATGTTACGCTCACGGGCCCGGCGGAGTTTGTGTTCGAAGGAACGATAGAAATTTGATCGTTAACAGATGTTTCGCGGCACTTTTACTGCATTAGTCACGCCCTTTCGGAATGGAGATGTCGATCTTGCGGCGTTCGAAAACTTAATCGAGGCCCAGATCGCGGCTGGAATCAGCGGAGTTGTCGCTGTCGGCACCACCGGCGAATCGCCAACGTTGACGCATGAAGAAAAAGAGAAGGTCATTCAGTGCACGATGAAAATCACGAATGGCCATTGCAAGGTTCTCGCGGGAACGGGCACGAATTCGACGCGGGACGCGATTGAAGCGACAAAATTTGCCGAGAAAGCCGGCGTGGATGGCGCATTGCTAGTCGCCCCCTACTACAATAAGCCGAGCCAGGAAGGATTGTTTCGTCACTTCAAAGCGATCGCGGAGGCAACATCGCTGCCGATCATGCTCTATAACATTCCCGGGCGATGCTCGGTCGATATCGGACCGGACACGGTCGTTCGGCTGGCGGAATCGTGTGGCAACATCGTTTCAATTAAGGAGGCAAGCGGCAGCGTCGAGCGTGTGGGCGAACTGCGCCGCCGGCTGCCGAGAGAGTTCTCGATCATGAGCGGCGACGATTCATTGATATTGCCGTTCATGGCAGTCGGCGCGGTTGGGATCGTTAGCGTGGCTTCGAATTTATTTCCGGCGGAAGTTTGCGCGCTCGTGCGCGCATGCGAATCGGGCGATTACAAATCGGCGGAAAGTTTGCACCGCAAAATGTTCCCGTTGTTCAAAGATTTGTTCATCGAGCCGAATCCAGTGCCGGTCAAAACCGCGCTCGGCTGGCGAGGGGCGATGTCAGCCGAAGTTCGTCTGCCCCTTTGCGAAATGACGGACGCGAATCAAACGCGACTGCGCAAGACCCTCGAAGCATTCGAGAAGGCAAAATGAAATCTCCGGTGCGCGTGACGCTGATCGGGGCGCGCGGTCGAATGGGCCAAACGATTGTCGATCTTGCCAGGAACGATCCGAGGATCGACATCGTCGCGCAGTGCGATCTCGGCGATGCGATTGAACCAGCAATCAAGAATTGCGATGTTGCGATCGACTTCAGCAATTCGACCTCAATCGACGAAATCTGCGGCGCAGCATTGCGACATCGCAAACCGCTAGTCATCGGCACGACCGGGCATTCTCCGGAACAGCGCAAGGTGATTGAAAGGGCCGCGAAGTCGTTGCCAATTGTTTTTGCATCGAACTTTAGCGTCGGAGTAAACGCGCTCTTTGCCCTCAGCCGTCGCGCCGCTGAAATCCTCGGCTCCGAATTCGCGCCGCGAATCGTCGAGACACATCACAAGATGAAAAAGGATGCGCCCAGCGGGACGGCGAAGACGCTGGGCGAGATTTTGAAAGAGTCATTGAAGACCGAGATTCCAATTGAATCGATCCGTGAAGGCGACGTCGTGGGCGAGCACACGGTCACTTTTGTCGGACCAGGCGAACGTCTCGAGTTAACGCATCGCGCGGGCAGCCGCGAAATTTTCGCGCGCGGCGCGTTGCGCGGAGGACAATGGATCGTTGGAAAGCCAGCTGGGCTTTACTCAATGCAGGAGGTGCTCGGAATTGCGCCGACGAAATGAGGATCGGCATCGCGCTCGGCTCAAATTTGGGCGATCGACTTGCGAATTTGCGGGCAGCGCGAAAGACGATTGTCGATCTTACCGTTGCCAACGGTTCTATTCTTGTATCGCGGGTTTACGAAAGTGAGGCGGTCGGTTGCGAGCCCGGCGCGGGCAAATTTCTCAATGCGGTTTTGGAAATCGAATACGATGGAGATCCAACGGATCTGTTGCAAGAACTGATTCGAATCGAAGAATCGCTCGGACGGGATCGCAATCATCCTCGCAATGTTTCGCGCAAGATCGACATCGACCTTCTTTACGCTGACGGCTTGAATGTCGGGAACGAGCGGTTGCAGTTGCCGCATCCGCGGCTGCATTTGCGGAAGTTCGTTCTTCAGCCCGTGGGTGACGTCCAGCCGAGTTTAATTTTACCTAACCAAACAAAGACTGTCGGCGAACTGCTCGCGCAGATCGAGGATTCGACTAAAGTGATCTGTTTCGCGGAGAAGTGGTGATGATGATGGATCTGGTCGGGAGATATCGGGAAATGAAGAAGCGCGGCGAGAAAGTCACCGCGTTGACGGCTTACGATTACCCGACGGCGCGACTGTTGGATGAAAGCGGGATCGACGTCATATTGGTCGGCGATTCGTTAGGCATGGTGGTGCTCGGCTACGAAGACACGACGCTCGTCACACTCGAAGAGATGTTGCATCACACCCTCGCGGTCGCGCGCGGAGTTAAATCCGCGCTCGTAGTCGGCGATATGCCGATCCACACGTTCGAAACACCCGAGCAAGCTGTCGCGACGGCGAAGCAATTTATCGATGCCGGCGCACAAGCAGTGAAGCTTGAGGGCGGCGTCAGTCACGCCGCGCATATCGAAGCGATAACTGATGCCGGGATTCCGTACATGGCCCACATCGGAATGCTGCCACAACACGTGCGCGAGCAGGGCGGTTACAAAGTTAAAGGCAAAACGCAATCGGAAGCCGAAGCGTTGATCGCTGATGCCAAAGCGGTCGAAAAAGCCGGGGCGTTTTCAGTTGTGCTCGAGATTGTGGTCCCGGAGATCGCGAAACAAATCACAAATGCGATTGGTATTCCAACGATTGGGATCGGTTCGGGCGAACAGTGCGACGGTCAGATTTTAGTGACGCACGATCTGATCGGGTTGTTTCCGTGGTTCACGCCGAAGTTTGTCTCTCCCGAGGCGCGTGTCGCCGACGAGATTCGCAAGGCGGCGCGTGCTTTCATTGAACGAACCCGCGCGAGCGGTTTGTCTAAGCGCTCGGGAGGTTGACAACGATTTGCCGGTAACGGTGTTTAACTAAGGAATGAAAAGCGTAACGACGAGAATCTCCGATTTCGACGACATCGACGACATCGAACGCGAGGCGCTACTGACCGGTAGCCCAGAGCGAAGCTGGATCTGGTTCGGCTTGATCGTGTCGCTTTGTCTCCACATCACGCTCTGCATTTATTTTTATCGGACACGGTTTCAGTCGGTCGACGCGGTCTTTACCGATCTACAGCAGCCAATGACGTTTAGGGTCAAAAATGTCGACATGAATCAGATCGACAAAGCGAGCGGCGATCAAACGAACCCGGCGGCGAAACCGAACCCTGACGATACCAAGGAGCAACAGCCAGACGAAAAGAAATCGTTCGACAAACTTCTGCAGGAAATTCAGGCAACGACCGCGATGCCGGACGACATGAGCAACGTTTTGCCGGACAAACCAAAAGTGGACGCAGCGCGGCGCAAACTCTTTCTACGAATCCGAACGCGACGCGTGAGCAATCGGTCTTGAACGACAGTTCGGCCTCAGGTCGACCCCAGCCCGCGCTGAGTGGAACCGAGCTGGCGACGAGCACGATCATTAAACGCCCGAATACTTTCACGAGTAAGCTTCCGGGCGACAGCGCCGGCCCGAACAAGAAAGGGGCGCCTGGATTTAGCGATCTCGATCAGTTGCTGGCGCAAAAAGGTCCGCTCGGGTCGGGGACGAAGATCCGAATGCCGGAGGACCAACTTTTCGCGTTCGACAGCGCTGAATTACAACCGGGCGACATTTTGCGAAAACTTGTCGATCTGTTGAAACGCAATCCGAAGGCGACATTTACGATTGAAGGCTACACCGATTCAATCGGCACGTATGAATACAATCTCGACCTGAGCCAGCGCCGCGCCGACAATATGAAGCAATATCTAGTGGAAGCCCTCGGCATTAATCCCTCGCAAATTGATGCCCGTGGCCGGGGATCGACAAAATTTGTGGTCCCGCCGCGCCCGGTCGCTCAAAGTGCGTCTCAAGCCGAATTCGACGCTGAGATCGAACGCGAACGCTCGAACCGGCGCGTCGAGGTCACAATCAATACAAACGCGCAGTAAGTCTGATGGCAGAGGCGGTTCACGAAACCGCCTGCGGGCGATTGAGGTCAATCGCCCCTACCAGTTTTTGATCCACTGCTGAGTGGTGCCGTCATTGCACGTGGATGGATTGGCGGTAAGGCCCCCTGTGCTCCAAAGATCGAAGGTTGGATTGCATCCTCGAACGGTCGCATTTGGATTTGGTGACGTGTAGCAGCCTGTGCCGTTGACTTCATCTAAATAGTTAGCGTATGCGGTGGAGTAGCCGTAGCTGTTTCCGAACGGATCGCGGATATAGCTGACCGATGTCAAATTGCCATTTGCGTCCTTGGTGCCACCAAGCATTTGCGGTTTGAACGTGAAGTAAGTTCGCACGCCCGCCGCAGGCTGGAAATTAGCATTCGTATCTCCACTGAGCTGCTTGTATAAATATAAGCTCGCCGCTTGATAATCGGTAGGGTTACCTGAGGAATTCGCACGGAGATTGTCCGTCGTTGCACAGGAGTCACGCACGTAAATTCCATTATCAGCTTTATAGCTTTCGCACGCGGCGGAAATCGCGGCGATTTCGGCTTCGGCGCGGGAGCGCGCGCCTTTTTTCTGAACGTAACCGACCGTGCTCAGAATCAAGCCGCCCAAAATGATAATGATCGTGATGACCACGAGCAGTTCGATGATGGTGAACGCGCGCAGAACAGCGCGTGTTCGGTAACGCACCGTTTTAGTCATTCCGAGCGGAGTCGAGGAATATCTCGCTATTTCGGAAATATTTAGAGATGTCTCGACTTCGCTCGACATGACAGCGGAATAAAACGCCTCTACACCTTAAATCCTTGCGCTACGTTTGCTCTTGCAAGCCCTGGATGATGCTGATCAGCGGCAAGAACAGCGCGATTACAATCGTTCCGACTACGACCGCGAGAAAAACAATCATGATTGGCTCCAACGCCGCGGTCATGGCCGCGACCGAGTTGTCGACTTCGTCATCGTAAACATCCGCGATTTTCAAAAGCATCTCGGGGAGCTGGCCGGTTTCTTCGCCGACGTCGATCATGCTAACCACCATCGGCGGAAATGCAGCGCTGGCTTCAAGCGGTTGAACAATGGATTCGCCTTCTTTCACGCTCTCGTGGACTTGGCCAATCGCGCGCGCGATGATCATGTTGCCGGCGGTTTCGCGTGTAATGTTGAGCGCTTGCAAGATCGGCACACCGCTGGTGACGAGCGTTCCGAGCGTGCGCGTGAAACGTGATACTGCGGTTTTCCGAATGATATCGCCAAAAAGAGGTAAACGAAGCTTTACGCCGTCGATTGTCGATTTTCCGCGCGGAGTGCGGTTAGCAAATTTATAACCTGCGACCGCGGCGAAGATCAGCGCGAGGATCACGAGCCAATGACCTTGCACAAATCTGCTGACGGTAATGACGAACGTCGTGATAATGGGCAGCGGTCTGTCGCCGAGCATGTCGTGAAAGATGGCTTCGAATTTCGGCACGATGAAGACGAGCAAAAATCCCATGATTGTGACCGCCATGGTCATGACGATGAGCGGATAGACCATCGCGGCCGCGACTTTGTTCTTAATCTTGGCCGCTTTTTCCTGAAACTCCGCCAGCCGGGTCAGAACGAGCTCGAGCACGCCGCCGACTTCGCCGGCTTTCACCATGTTGACGTAAAGATCGTTAAAGATGATTGGATATTGCGCGAGACTTTCGGAAAAGGTGCTGCCGCCTTGAACTGAGTCGGCCAGTTTGTTGATTGTGTTCTTTAAGACCGGGTCGCGCTCCTGTTTCGCGA
>WNFB01003815.1_pt1 | contig 13328 bp, 17 predicted proteins | sample 5400501 | NCBI WGS metagenome assembly WNFB01 (sample SAMN13153341, study PRJNA577476) | soil metagenome | isolation source: 200 cm saprolite under Douglas fir tree site 2 hole 1 | place: USA:California | collected 2015-04-18
GATCCAGCCGGGCGGCAGCTCGCGTTCATTTATGGGACGAACGGCCTCGTCTTGTCCGTGAACGATGGGACGCGCAGCGTCGGCTACGGCTACGACGCGAACCTCAACCTGACGTCGGTAACCGATGTCCTCGGAGGGGTTACCAGCTTTACCTACGACTCCTCGCACCGCATGCTGACCGCGAAGGGTCCCATCTGCGCCGCGACTCAAGGCTGCAATGGGCTCGTCAACGTGTACGACACGAACGGTCGAGTAAGTCGACAGACCGATCCGGTTGGCAACTCGGCGACATATGGCTACACCACCGCGTGGCCCCTCTTCACCACGACTGTCACAGATCCGCTTGGCCACCAAAGCAAATATGACTACGCACTCGGCCTTCCTATCGACGTGGTCATGGCAAGCAACACATCATTGGCGGAGACAACGACCTACGCCTACGATCCCGCATCGCTCGGAGTCGCCGCGGTGACAAATCCTAATAACGAGACGAGCACCGCGGCCTACGACGCCAAGACCAACGTGCTCACGAGTACGGATCCTTTGGGAAACAAGGCGACTTACACGTACAACAGCCTTTCTGAGGTTCTAACGGCACAGGACCCGCTCGGTGAGGCTACGACAAACATATACGACGCCAATGGAAATCTGACGAGCTCTTCGATGCCGCTGGCCGGGACGGGCTCGAACCAGGTCACGACTTTCATATACGGCGATTCAAGCCACCCTGGGGATATCAGCGCCAAGACGGATCCTACAAATCGCACCTGGACTTACACATACGACGCTTACGGTGATCTGGCTACCTCGACCGATCCACTCGGCAACAAGACCACGTCATCCTACGACTCGCTGGGTCGTATGACGTCGACCGTCAGCCCGCTCGGCAACGCCACCGGCGCCAACCCAGCCAATTACACAACGTCCTACACCTATAACGCTGCGCGGCAGCCGTTGACAATTACTGATCCGCTCGGCCACCAGGCGATCAAGCAGTACGACGTTACCGGTCGCGTAACGCGAAGCACGGATCCAAACGGCAACGTAACCATTTTCTCGTACGACCTCGACGGTCGACCGACTTCGTCAACCGTTGGCTATGGCACACCGCAAGCCAGCACGATCATGACGAGTCATGACGCAATGGAACACGTCCTGACGCAGACAGACGGACTCAACCATCCGCTCGCGACGTACACCTACGACGCCCTCAACCGGGAGATCTCAAGCGCTGATGGCCTCAACCGGACGTCTTCATATGCATACGACGGCGCCAACCGCCTTAGCAGCGTGATCAATCCACTGAGCCAGACGACGACGTACTCCTACGACTCAAGCGGCCAGCTCACACGCGTCTCGTACTCGGATGGAGTCACGCCCGCAGCGTCGTATTCGTACGACGCCGACGGTGAACTCCTGACGACGGTCGATGGGACGGGCACGACCAGTAATGTCTGGGACTCGCTGCACCGGCTTACGCAGCAGACCGATGGGGCAGGTCATACGGTCGGTTACACGTACGACCTTGCCGACCGGCTCACCGCAATCGCGTATCCGGGAGGTAATTGCATCGCTTCACCGCCGACGCTCTGCGTGACGCAACAGTACGACACAGTGGGGCGACTGGCATCCGTCCAGGATTGGCTGTCACACCAGACAACGTTCGGATACGACGCTAACTCGAACCTGACGGCCATTAATTACCCGAACGGGATTGTCGCAACCCGGACGTACAACTTCGCTGATCAGTTGACGAGCATCGCTGCCGTCGACGGCCCGAACTCAATCCTGAATTTGAGCTACGCACGCGACAGCAATGCGCAGGTCACGACGGAGAACTCGAGCTCGTACGGCTACAACAGCCTCAACCAGCTCACAACTGGCGGTGGCGTGGGCTACACCTACGATGCTGCAGGTCGCTTGACGCAGACCGTCAACGGATCGACAACAACCAATTACAACTACGACAACACCGACCAGTTGACATCCACGTCGGTGGTCGGCGGTTCAACGACAGACTACTCATATGACGCAGCGGGGCGGCGTACCAATACGGGGTCTTCAAGCCTCACCTGGAACCAGCAGAACCGCATGCTCGCATTCGGATCTGGCAATAGCTACGTGTACAACGGGGCGGGTTTGCGCGTCAGCAAGACAGTCGCCGGCCAGACAGAGTCGTTCACATGGGATGTCGCCTCAGGTTTGCCGCTAATCCTGAGGGATGGCTCTACATCGTATGTCCTAGGACCAGATGGCCTGCCACTCGAGCAGATTAGCGGCACCGCGGTGCTCTACTACGTACAGGACCAACTCGGCTCCACGCGGGTCATTTCTGATTCCAACGGACTAACCGTTGCTTCCTACGCCTACGGCGCGTACGGAAACATCACCGCGCAGACCGGCAGTGCAAGTAATCCGTTCCTCTTCTCTGGGCAATATTTCGACGTCGAGAGCGGGCTGTATTACCTCCGGGCGCGCTATTACGATCCCGGGACCGGCCAATTCATTTCTCGAGATCCCAAGCTGGCAAAGACCTGGTCGCCGTACGCGTACGTAGCTGACAATCCGCTGAACGCGACGGACCCCTCCGGCATGTGCGGATTGGACGACATTGGCGGATGTATCGGCGACGCTGCGAACTACGTTGGTGGCGCCATTTGGAATGCCATCGGCGGCCCTCAAACAGGCATGTCTTACTCAGATTTCGTCAACACCGTGGCGTCGTTTGAGCCGCACGCCGGCAACTTCCTCGCAGGCTTCGTCGCTGGATTCACAGGACTTCCCATCGGGCCCACGTCGCCGGACGAAGAGGTTTGGTTCGACATCGGCGTCGCCGTTGGGTTATTTGCGGCTGTAGCGGTTGTCCTTACTGGCCCTGAAGACCCGCTGGCTGACGCGGAGGCAGTCCGCCTGACGACAAGGGCGCCAACGGCTGTGAAGCTTGCCGAGAAAGGCCCTGAGGCAGAGGAGCTTCTGGCCGGGGCAGCTTCGCGAGCAAGCGCCAGAGTGGGTGAAGGCTCCGGTCCGGTCTATGGCACGCTGGTTCATTCGGCCTTCGCCGATGAAGTCAAAGCGCTCGGCCGCAGTGACTTGTCATCTGAAGTCAGCTATCTGGACGGCAAGGTCGTGGCCCATGGAACGCCTGGCAGCGTTCGTCTTGACGTAGTCGAAGGGCCTTTGAATGCGCCAACTGCAATTTACGATCTGAAGACCGGATCCGCTACCTTGACACCAGCGAGAATGGAACAAATCTGGTCCCATCTCCCGGAGGGCTTCCAGGACATACCCATAGTAGGTCTATATGTATGAAATCAGCCACGTGGACCGCATTCGCCAAAAGGCACCTCATTCCGGAGCTTGGCGGAGCCCGCCTGATCGGCAAGTTAGTGATTGTTCCGAACGACGAGTGGGTTCTTCGCGCGATCACACCTGAATCATCTAATTTCTCCGCGAGCCTCTTCTGTTTGCAAGCATTGGCCCTGCCGATGTATGTACCGACCCGACACGTGTACTTCACCTACGGCGGGCGTATCGGCGCTCTGGGCGGAAAGGCTGAAATGTGGTGGGACACTCGCCAAGACCAGTGGCAAGAGACCGCGGCCGCTCAGGCTGTCAGAGAGGCTAAGCAGTTCTTCGCTGACGTAAACGGCCCGGCCGGTCTTGCCACGTACATCGAGCGACGCCTGTTGCCCATCTCGCCCAGAGATCCGAACATGAGAGAGGTACTGGCATATTCACAGTTGCTTGCCGGCGTAGACACTGCCGTCGCTTCGCTAAACGAGGCATTCGTCATAGCTTCTGAGGCCCGCGCACCGTGGGCAAAGGAGATTGTCGATCGCATAAGCGAAGTACGGGGAGCTATTTCGACAGGCCAGGCCTCCGCGGTCACCGAGCTCTTTTCGAAGTGGAGGGACTCAAATAGGCGGCTATTGCATCTGGCTGACTAGAGAACCCGAGCGTTCCGAGCCGGCGTCTGAATTGGTCCAGGCTGTGGGGTCACATGCGCTCGAGGAGTGGATAAATGGGGTCCGATAAGTTAGGGCCCACCCAGTGGAGGGATGTCCCAGAAGCTGTGACTCAGTCGTGGCGCTTCATCCTTGACAACTCTACTGAGGGTCTTAACCTCGACGCCCCGTGTCCAGTTTGTGGTCATCGAACCCTCCATCGTTGGTTCAACCTGCACAAATCCAGACTAACCGACGCCCATGGCCGGCAATGGGTCGGATCGGGATCCGAGTGGAGGTGGTGCAGTACATGTATGACGTACGAGCACAGCAGCGGACTGGTGCCGGCTTGGTGGCAATCAAACCTTGTCGTCCCGGAGGATGAATTGAGGCACGATCCCGGCCCAATCGAGTCGCGTAGGCTGCGAGATCACGATCCATGGAAGCGATCGGATAAAGCCGGGTCAGGCAGCGGGGATGATACTGCGCCCACCGCATGAGGACGCTACCCCATGGGCGGCGTGCACAATGGCTTTAACAAGATGAGTGAGCATCGGAAGCGGATCGCGGACGCTTTGGCCCGGGTACCTAGTGAGGGGGTACTGCGTCTCGCACTTGAGCGAGCGGCGGCAACGTTGCGAGAGGTCGTGGCCGCGTCCAGCCTTTCACCGCGCTGGCGGGAGCATGCTCGCGTCGCCGCCGACACGCTGGAGGCCATCCATGACAGCACAGTCGATAAATTGCGACGTGAGGTATGCGATTTGTAGTGGGAGAGGATTCGGACGGATTCCGATACCAGGGCTGGAATGTCTGAGTCCTTTGAGGCCGCAGTCGAGTCGGTTGGACGTGACCTCGTTGCGACGGGGCGTGTCGGTAGCCACGTGCACTTCGACGATCCCGAGTTCAGGGGGTTGATCCCACCGTTCAATGACGCGGCGTGGATGAAGCTGGCTGCTTCTGCGGCCTCGGTGCTCTCTAACTTGCCCTGCAGAATCCTCGTTGATGTTCCGCTTGGCGAATGGGAGAGCCCACCTCAACCAGCCCGACTCCTATCCCTCACTGAGCTCGTCCCATGGGAACCACCTGCCATCTACCTGCTCAATGAAGATCGATCGGCTCTCGCGCACCGCTCCATCCGTGGCTGGTACTCCGACGAAGCACCTGCAACGAGTGGCGCCAGAGGGTGGTTTGGTGGATACCTGGGAGAGATCCAGGACCGAGCGCGCAAGTGGCGCATTTCGTTGATGTATGAGACCGATCCGTCGTAGACGAATCCTTGGCCCGGAAGCCGAACCCGCCGTTTCAGACGCGGCGCAACAGGACGGCTCACGAGTGACCAGGACCAAAACGGTCGGGCATCAAGGCACCGTCAGTCTTGTGTCCTGGCTCTTTCGAAAGCCTGAGAACCGGTCATTGGCGAATAGTCGATTTGTAGCGGGAGAGGACTCGGACGGATTTCGATAGCAACTTGTTTGGTAAACGTCGATTCCAGCGAGTGCGACACTACGGACTCGCGATGATCGGCCAAATCCGACGGTTTCACTTCCCGGACATCAATGATCTCGAGAAGTGGGTGCCTGGTGATCCAGATTGCTTCGGCTTCCTGCTTCAGGTCATGATTGGCCCTCCCGGCGGTGAAGGAGAGGACTCGTTCGAGATTCAGGTTTGTACCCCAGCTTGCCTGATTCAACATTACGAGCGTGATGGAATGGTCATTGGACGGCATCACCTCATCGTATTTGGATACAACTGGGACCGGATAAAGGCATTCATCGCGAAATTCGTTACTCGGTCGCCAGGTGACAATTGGCGAGAGGTGGCCACTAAGCTTGGGCGCCTTGGCCGCTGGGAGTTCGAGGACTACGATGATCGGCCAGTCGTCCAGTTGTGAGCTAATCGAGGCTGTTTGTTTAGGAAAGGGAGACATATCTTGGCCTCTGCGGATCGGGCCACGACGACCACGACTCGCTCTATAAGCACTTCATTGCATTGCCAGCATTCGTGTGAGTGAGATGCTGACTCAGGCGCTTTACGCGGTCGGCAAGGCGATCATTGGCGGAGAGCCTCATGCCGAGATGGAGACCGACGCGATGAAGCTGCTGGCGCGGTCAGATGTTGAACTCGATGTCGCAGTCGGTTCAGTGATCCTGTTTCTAATTGGATTCGCTTTGATCTTTGGCCTCGGATTTCTTACCGAATCGATCTGGCAGTCAAAGCTAGGCGCCGATGCCGGAGGGGGTATCTGCGCCGTTGGAATTACAGGCTTTCTTCTGCACTATGCCCGCTCGCGGATACTGAGGCGGCGCGCCGACCGTCTCGACACAGGCGACTCGATCCGCGATCCACTAACGAGGACGTTCTGGAGCGCCTCGTCAGACGTCGACCTGGCCTTTCAGACGGCAATCGGGATCGTCGTTATTGTTCTCACCTACATCTCTTGACCAGAGGGAGACGTACCTGTGGCGCGACGCAGGTCTTCGCTACATTCCGGAGGCCGTTGTGGCGATCTTTGATCCCGCGGTCGCGCATTGGGACCGGATCCCTGCCAGCGAAGAGCCCGCCTGGGGCCATGACATCAGGTGAGAACGGCGGCGGCCGCGAATTCACTTGGCGAGGGTCTATTCCGTACGACGTGCTCGGGCCCTTCCACTTGATTCCGTGGGCTGGAGGATCATGATCGGCGTGTCGGCTAATGATCTCGACGAGTTGGAGGGCCAGCTCCGGAGCCTTCCGCCTGGACTCACCAAGCACGACATGGAGCCCGGGTATGCGGCGATGGCCGATTGGCTTCGGGGCCTTCCGTCAGACCGCCAAGCGCGCATCCTCAGCGCGTTGCGGTCGTGGCTCCTCGATCGATTTCACCCCTGGCATAGCCAGGCAGCCCTCGAGATGGCGGTCAGGCTGAGCGACCCAACGTTGCTCCAAGCCGCGATCGATGAGGCGATGAGAGAAGGCATTCACGAAATTGACCGCGGCGCACCCTACCCGCCGTGGCTTGTCTTCGATCTTGGAGTTATTGCAGCGATATCACGATGGAAAGGTGATCCGGGTGCAAAGTCGAAGAACTACCTTAGCCAGCTCCGATCCACCGCACAAACCGCAACCACTTATCCGCGGCGCTTGCTTGCCAGCCGTGCGTGGTTGACCGAATGCCTGCTCAAGCAATCGTCTCGTGATGAATGTCTTGAGGGCGCCATAGGCGTGGTCAGAAGATGGCGTGATGAGCGGCTTCTTCGCTCGACTCTATCCCTCCTTCATGCTTACTTCTGGTCTAACGCGGACATGGTTTCTAAACTCAGCAGCATGCTGACGCGTGAGGAGTTGGCGTTCATGTGGCCGTGAGGCACACCAGTCCATGAGATGTCCGATCGCCTAGACAGCGCGATTGCGGCGTTCTACGCTGACGAAAGTGGCCCGACTCGGCTCGAACTGCTCAACGCATTGACTCACAGCGAACTCCTCTTTCCGGCAGCCGAACGCAGCGAAGCGAACAGTCCGTTGCGCCTGGGGTTCGCATTGGATTCCTCAGGACGACCGATGTTGCCCGCCTTCACGGACCTTGCATTTCTCAACGCGTGGTTGCCTGCAGGCGCATACGCGCGGGCATCAGGCGACGCCATTGGGCAGACGCTGTTATCCGGCCCATTCGTTGCCTTGCTGATCAATCCTGGGAGCGACAGAAGCGTTCGTGTCGACCGTCGCGCGCTCGAGATGTTGTTGGGAGGTGGCGGTCCGCACTTGCCGGAGATTGGGGAGCCGCTAGTGCAAAGGTGGCAGTAGCTCGTGTCCGAGGCCAGTGGCGGCCGCTGATCGGCTCAGAGTGAGCATCGACCAGATGCCCAATCCTTCACATGCATGACGCTCAGATCCCCGACTGGCAAACTTTGGTCTCCTCCGATCTGGGTGGATTTCATGGCGCGCGATGAACAATGGAGGGTCCCCCTCGACTTTCCTGGAACAATTGCGGATCTAAACTCCAACTCAGTTGACCTCCGAGATGGAATGCGCCTAGTTCTGTACACGGATGACGCGACGAAGGAAGGCGACACCGACGAGTTGGTTACCGCAGGCGTGGTCGAACTCGACCACGCGTCGGGACGATGGTGGGCTCGCCATGACTGGCACGCGTTGAGGCACGTCTCTGAATTGGATGAGGTCGAACGGCTTGAATACTTGAAATTCAGGCCGCGAAACCTACTCAAATAGGGCTTGTCGGCCGCCTTGACCGAGGCGGAGCTGGCCAACACGATCGCGCACGGACCAAGTCATGTCCGCGATTTCCCAAAGGACTCTGCCGAAGGGCCCGCTTATGCTTCAGGAGATGCGCTTGAGGAGTGGATAAATGGGCTCCGATAAGTTGGGGCCCACCCAGTGGAGGGATGTGCCAGAAGCTGTGACTCAGTCGTGGCGCTCCATCTTTCACAGGTCTACTGAGGGTCTTGACCTAGACGCCCCTGTCCCGTTTGTAGTCATCGAACCATCCATCGTTGGTTCAGCCTGCACAAACCCAGACTAACCGACGCCCATGGCCGGCAATGGGTCGGGTCGGGTTCCGAGTGGAGGTGGTGCAGTACTTGTATGACGTACGAGCACGTCAGCGGGCTGGTGCCCGCTTGGTGGCAATCAAACCTTGTCGTCCCGGAGGATGAATTGAGGCACGATCCCGGACCAATCGAGTCGCGTAGGTTGCGAGATCACGATCCATGGAAAGCGATCGGATAGAGCCGGGTCAGGAAGCGGGGATGATACTGCGGCCATCGGATGAGGCCACTACCCCATTGGCGGCGAGCACAATGGCCTTAACAGGTGAGTGAGCATCGGAGGCGGATTGCAGATGTTTCGGCCCGCGTGCCCAGTGAGGAGGTACTGCGTCTCGCATTTTGAGCAGGCGGCCGCGACGTTGCGAGAGGTCGTGGCCGCGTCCAGCCTTTCACCGCTCTTGCGGGAGCATGCTCGCATCGCCGCCGACACTCTACAGGCCATCAATGACGGCACAGTCGATGAATTGCGACGTGAAACTTTGGCTACGCTGCAGGAAGCCAGACACCCGGCCGCATTTGAGCGCCTGGACCGGCCCGGGCAGAGCCCGGATCGGCCAGCCGGACGAGACGGGTGGATGCACGAGGTACGTACAAAGGGCACCTCAACATGCGGGCTGCCCCCCAAAGCCCTCGAAGTGATTCGCGCGCAGTTTATCCCAGGCCGTATGGATTCCTGCCCGATTTGCTCGCTGGGTGATGATTCCTTGCCGCAAGAGCCGCAACGCTAGGAGCCGAAGTGCGTCACGCATCAGCGAGAACGCTCGGGGCTTGGATGAAGTCCATATTCCGAACCCCGAGCAGCAGGTAAATTCTCGAAGACGTCATGGGCCCCAATCCGGAGTTCTGACGATGATTGGATGGCTAGCCAGCGTCGACACAGAAAGGCCCTACGCAGCTCGCGAGGCAATCGCGTCGCGCCTGTAGGCCCCACGCCACACAGGCGATTCACTGGATCACGTTACGTGCGCACCTTAAAGGTCTCACGCACAGATACGCCGAGCGAGGTCGATCGGAAGGACATCGTGATTCGACGTTGGGGAGTGGTCTACCCATCAAGGGAGACCGCGGCTGCCCCGACCGAGACGTAACTCCAATTTGGATGCCAAGCCTGCTATTCAGGCGGCACAACTCCTTCTATTTGATATACATACAACGGTGACGGTCGCTCGCAACGCCTCGGAGGCAGTGGTCGATCGCTGAGTCCAGCACTCCCGACTTGCTCGCCATTGGCGTGAGCAGAGGAGGCCCGTCCCCAGCTAACCACCTCATTAACGAGGCTCTCATGGGCTACATGAGAACGGTGATCCGGGAGCGGAGGGCGTTCCCCAATGACGGTTTGCGGATCAACATCGTGTTTCACATTCCTGGACCGATCTTTCAACCCGACTACGAAGGAGTCCATGCGACGAAGCTCGATCGCAAGAACAACCGAGTCTTGGTTGTGGCCGCATCGCCAGAAACTCTCAAATTCGAGGAGGTCGCACGCTACTTCGCGCATGTCCTCCGCGAGGCTCGCCGGACGGCGATCGAGTACGCCGCCAAAAGGAAGGTCGCGGCCTCGGCAGACCATGTCAGCGGCTTGATCGATCACCTACTCAACCAGATCGCGGCCGCGACGGACTGACCGGCATAGGCGTCAAAGGCGATAACGGGTCCACGTCACTTTGGGTGCATGGGATCCATGTGGATGGGTTCCATGCGGATGGATGCCGCATGACTTGGCAAGAGGTCAATCTTCCAGTCGTTCGTGGAAATCGGCGACTGAAGTCGATTGCGTTCGCTAGATCACATCATCGATCAGAATGCTGGCTACGAGATACCTGACGTGATGAGAGTCGGGAATGTGGTACGAGACGAGTTCGGCGGCGTGTTCAGCATGCCTGGTGGCGGCTGGGAGATGCAGTTCCCATACGCCATCCCTCCGCAATTCGTGACCGTTGGGGCTCTATGAGCGAGGACTTCAAAGAGCGTTGGCGGACGATGTGGGCTGAGGTTGATCGGCGTCACGTTGAGGCTAAAGACAGCCAGGGTGCGACTGCGGAACTGGAGGGCCGCTACGCAGAGCTGAATGACGTTGAACGCAACCAGGTCAATCAGGTTTTGTTCGAGGCGCTGGAAAAGGGCAGCGAATCGGAGGGCTACGATGCCCTCGCGATCATCAACCGATTCAACCTCGTCGAAGGTCTTGAGCCCTTGCGGAGACTGGCCATCCGGTTGCAGCTTGACGAGTCGCCTGGCGCGCCCTTCGACCTGGCAAAGGTACAGCGCTTCATCGACCGCCTCAAGGAGTCGAGCGGTGGCTGCGAGCCCTGACGAGTACGGCGGGTCAGCCAGGCTCGATTCCGCGAAGTCAGGTTGGCGTATCCGGGCAACCTCATCTCGTTTTGGTTGGGATAGGTGAGCGATCGACTGATTGCTGCCTACTTGCTATGGCGGAACGAATCCTTCCCTCCTGGCAGCTCCCGCGACGATGTTGACGAGCTGCACGCGGAAATTGCCACGATTGAAGAGTGGGTGGCCGCACTAGTCATTCCGTTCGTTGAACACGGAGAGCGATATCCAGTCAAGATCGATGTTCAGGCGGGCATCGACCGTGCGCGCGAGCAGGTGGATGAATTGAAACGATCGGGACACGCAGATGATCGTGCGTTGCTCGACCGCTACGAGTGCTACTTACAGCTCCTTGCCGACGTGTTTCAGGCCTTTCAAGCAGAGTCCTGACGGGTCCGAGTCTGGAAGGGGTGTCGCATGAGGTGCTGAAGCGATCTGTTGACCGCAAGGCTCAGGGTTCGAATCCCTGTCCCGGAGCCAAATTCTGAACTTGAAACGTGTCTCTCGCGGGTGGCGGCGCATTGTGACATCGTCTCTCCAGCATGGGGCCCACCCGTAGAGCGGTCGTCCTCGGCGGTGGTGGCGTCACCGGCATCGCTTGGGAGCTCGGTTTGCTCGCGGGGCTTGCCGAGAAAGGAGTCGACCTGACGTCGCCTGACGTGGTCGTCGGCACTTCCGCAGGATCGGTGGTCGGCGCCCAGGTCCTGAGCGGGCCCTCGATCGAGGAGCTTTACGCGGAGCAGCTGGCTGACCCGACCGGTGAAATCGGGACGAGGATGGGTCCCGGCGTCCTGGCCCGCTTCGTGATCGCCTCGCTCTGGCCGGGTGACGAGCGCCGAGGCCGGGCGTACCTGGGTCACGCCGCGCTGGCGGCTCGCACCGTGCCCGAGTCCAAACGCCGCACCGTGATTGAATCGCGGCTTCGGAGCCGCGCGTGGCCGGCGCGACGGCTCCTGGTCACTGCCGTCGACGCCGAGACCGGCGAAGCTCGGGTTTTCGATCGCGACGCCGGCGTTGAGCTCACCGACGCTGTGGCCGCCAGCTGCGCCGTCCCGATCGTCTGGCCTCCAATGACAATCAATGGACGCCGCTACGTCGACGGCGGTGTCCGGTCTATTGCCAATGCAGATCTGGCTGCAGGCTGCGACCGCGTCGTCGTCCTGGCACCGGTGACGTTTGCGTTGCGGCGACGCGGCCGAATCGCGAGCCAGCTCTCCGCGCTCGGACCGGGCGTGCGTTCTGTGGTGGTCAGCCCGGATGCCGAGGCTCGTAGGGCAATCGGTCGCAACGTGCTCGACCCTGCTCGACGCGCAGCATCTGCGCGCGCTGGTCGTCGCCAGGCAGGCAGCGTAGCGGGCGCGGTCGGCACGGTCTGGGCAAACAGCACCATCGACTCGTAGTCAGGAGGACGCATGAAAGGACTGATCAATGGCGCTCACACAATCATCAACAGCACCGACCCAGATGCCGATCGCGCGTTCTTTCGCGACGTGCTGGGCTTCGAGTCAGTCGACGCGGGCGGGGGCTGGCTGATCTTCGCCTTGCCACCCGGCGAGGTGGCAATACATCCTGGGGAGAACGGACGCCACGAGCTGTATCTGATGTGCGCCGACCTGGAAGCCACCCTGGGCGAGTTCAGACGCGAGGGTGTCGCGGTCAAGATGCCCATCCTCGAGCAGCGATGGGGGAGCCTGGCTTCGATCATCCTGCCGGGCGGCAGCCCGATCTCGATTTATCAGCCCAAACACCCGACCCCGCGCCACCTCTGAGGTGTGTCCGCCAAATGTCTGAGTCATAACTGTTGCGACACAAAACGTATGAATGAGGTCTTAGGACCTGTGCGGATCGAATCGATGACGCTGGGCGAGGCGTGGATGGCGATCGCGTCGACGATTCTCACAGGCGGTGTTGTCGGGAGCTGGGAAGGACTGCCGATCGTCGAGGTGTTCCGCGCGACGCTCGACGTGTATTCACCGAGCGTCGACGACCCGATCATTGCCCGGCATGGGGATGCCGAACGCCTGGCCTGGATGCACGAAAACTTTACCGACCACTCCCGAGTGGCGGAACTCGGTGACGCCGACAGCTACGCGACGCGCCTGTACGACTACGCCCACGCGGGCCGCGACCAGATCCGCTGGGTGATCGACCGGCTTGCGGCCAATCCATGGACGCGCGACGCGACGATCACGACGTTCCAGCCGCTGACCGACACGAGCTACATCCCATGCGTCAGCCTGCTGGACTTCTGGCTCATCAAGGGCAAGCTACAGGTTGCTGTCTACGCTCACGCCATCGACTTCGGCACGAAGGGCTACGCCAATCTCGTCGAGCTCGCAGCGCTGCAAACTCGAGTGGCAGGCGAGCTCGGCGTCGGGGTCGGCACGCTGACGATGACTGTGAAGTCGGCTCACATCTATCAGACCGAGCTCGGCCTGATGCGACGGATCATCGAAGCGACACAAGGTTAACCGCCGAACTCAGCCCGTAAGTAGGCATATTCCTCAGCGAT
>WNFB01003817.1_pt1 | contig 13325 bp, 10 predicted proteins | sample 5400501 | NCBI WGS metagenome assembly WNFB01 (sample SAMN13153341, study PRJNA577476) | soil metagenome | isolation source: 200 cm saprolite under Douglas fir tree site 2 hole 1 | place: USA:California | collected 2015-04-18
CAAGCTTCCGTCGCGAGAAAGCGGGCGTGGAAGCGAACCTCGGCAAGTTTCCGTGGGAACGGCTCAATCCCCACGGCGGCTCCGTCGCTCTGGGTCATCCGTTCGGCGCGACCGGCGCGCGCATCCTCTCGCAGGCGGTGAAGGACCTGGCCGCGATGCCCAAAGGAAGCCGCGCCGTGGTGAGCATCTGCGCGGACGGGGGGCTGGGCACCGTGGCGCTGCTCCAGGCAGAATGACAGCCGACATGAACGCCGCCACGGAAAATCTGGTCGAGATCTCCGGCGTCGAATTCTCCTACGGCCCGAGGAAACTCCTGAAGGGCCTGAGCCTGAAGATTCCGCGCGGCAAAGTGGTCGCGATCCTGGGCGCGAGCGGCTCGGGGAAATCGACGCTGCTCCGGCTGATCGGCGGCCAGGCGAAGCCGGACCGCGGCACCGTCAAGGTCTCGGGCAAGGTGGTCCATGAGCTCGACACGCATGCCCTTTACGCGCTGCGCCGCAAGATGGGGATGATGTTCCAGGCGGGGGGGCTTTTCACCGACATGTCGGTCTTCGAGAACATCGCCTTCCCGATGCGCGAGCACACCGAGCTCCCCGAGAGCGTGCTGCGCAGGATCGTGCTGATGAAGCTGCACGCGGTCGGCCTGCGCGGCACGCAGGCCCTGATGCCGAGCGATCTCTCCGGAGGGATGGCGCGCCGCGTGGCGCTCGCGCGCGCGATCGCGATGGATCCCATGCTCGCGATGTACGACGAGCCCTTCGGGGGGCTCGATCCCATTTCGATCAACGTGATCGCGAATCTCATCCGGCAGCTGAACGATTCGCTCGGCGCGACCTCCGTCGTGGTGAGCTACGACGTGAGCGAGGCGGTGAAGCTCGTGGATTACGTCTACGTGATCGCCGACGGCGTGGTCGCGGGCGAGGGGACCCCCGATGAGATGCTGACCTCGAAGGATGCCTACGTTCACCAGTTCATGCACGCGCAGCCCGACGGGCCGATCGCGTTTCACTATCCCGGGCGGCCGATCGCCGAGGATCTCGGAGTGAGGGGCCCGGCCCGCTAGCGAACGCAGGCCCGCGGGATCAGTCGATCCTGATGTTCCTCTCGCGAATGACCTTGCCCCATTTCGCCGACTCGGACCTGATCAGCTCGCCGAACTGCTCCGGGGTGCTCGCGACGATGTCCCCGCCCTGGAGGCGGAATTTGTCCTTCATGTCCTCCGTGGAGAGGATCTTCGAGAGGGCGCCGTTCAGCTTTTCGATCACCGGATGCGGCGTGCCCGCCGGCGCGATCAGCCCGACCCAGGAGGTCGTTTCGAAGCCGGGATAGAACTCGGCGATCGTCGGCAGATCTGGATACTGGGGCGTGCGCTGCCGGCTGCTCGTGGCGAGGCCCACGAGTTTTCCGGCCCTGATGTTCTGGTGGATGGCGCCCCCTGCCTGGATCAGCATGACGTGCACCGTTCCAGCGACCAGATCGTTGATGGCGGGACCTCCGCCCTTGTAGTGGATCGGGTCGATCTGGATGCCCGCCGTATCCTTGAAGAGCTCGAACGCGAGCCGGCTCGAGGAAGCCGGTCCCGCGGACCCGAAGTTCATCTTCGCGCCGTTGGCCTTGGCGTAGGCCACGAATTCCGGGACCGTCCTGACGTTGAGGCTCGGATGTACCACCAGGACCTGCGGGTAGCGCGAGAGCTGCATGATCGGGGCGAAATCCTTCACCACGTCGTAGGGCAGCTCCTTGTACATGTGCGGATTGCTGGCGAAGGTGTCGAAGGTCAACATGATCGTGTAGCCGTCCGCGGGCGATTTCGCGAGCTGCGCGGTGCCCACGATACCGCCGGAGGCGACGCGGTTTTCCACGACGAACGGCTGCCCCAGCGCTTCGGCGAGTTTCGGGCTCACCAGCCGCGCGGCGATATCCGAGGCGCCCCCAGGGCTCGAGGGAACGAAGACGCGCACCGGCTTCGACGGATAGTCCTGCGCCGCGCTCTGGAACGCGAGCAAGGCGGCGAGCAGGGCGAGCGCGACTCTTTGCATTCGTGACCTCCTCCTGAATCGCAATTTTATATAAAGTCGTCGGACTCCCCACGGATATCGTCAGAATCCGGCGAGCTTCCAACCTGTCGCCTCGCCCGGTCTGCGTTAAGATCGAGAATCGAAGGGATCCCATTTGGCGATATCTATCAAGGCCGCCACCGTCCTGCGTGTTTCGCTGCTGGGCGCGCTGCTCGCCGCGTGTTCCGGGTGTGCGCGGACCTACACTGTCGGCGGCGCGGTCGCGGGCCTGGCCGGCACGGGCCTGGTGCTTCAGAACAACGGCGGCAACAAGCTCAGCATCGGCGCGAACGGCTCCTTCACGTTTACCACGCGCGCCGTCGAGGGCGCCCCCTACAACGTCACGGTGCTCGCTCAGCCCTCCGGGCAAGCGTGCTCGGTGACGAACGGCAGCGGCAGGGTCCCCGGAGCGAACGTCACGAACGTCTCCGTGAATTGCATCAATGCAGTTCATGCCTTCTATGCCTTCGTCGCCAACAACGGCGACAGCAGCGTCTCGAGCTACGCCGCCGATGTCTCGAGCGGACGGCTCAAGTACCTCGGAAAGGCCGCCGCCGGAGGAAATCCCCAGTCGGTCGCGGTCGACCCTTCGGGAAGCCATGTCTATGTCGCGAACAGCGCGAGCGGCACTGTTTCGCAGTACAGGATAGGCGCAAACGGTGCGCTCACTTCAATCGCCACTCCGGTAGCGACCGGGCCGATTCCCTTTTCCGTGACCATCGATCCGTCCGGCCGGTATGCCTACGTGGCGAACAACGGCGGCAACAATGTCTCGCAGTACACGATAGGCGCGGACGGCTCGCTCAACCCCATGTCAACCGCTACCGTCGGGGCGGGAACGAATCCCCAGTCCGCCGCCATCGACCCCTCGGGTAAGTATGCGTACGTTGCGAACAATGGCGGCAATGTCTCGCAGTACACGGTGGGTACGGACGGCTCGCTCACACCCATGTCCACCGCTGCCGTCGCCGCGGGTTTGAATCCTCAGTCCCTCGCCGTCGACCCCGCGGGCAAATATGTCTACGTTGCGAACAAAGCCGGCAACAGCGTCTCGCAGTACGCGATCGGCACGGACGGTTCGCTTGCGCCTATCGCCGCGGACGTCGCGGCAGGGACGGGTCCCCAATCGATCGCGGCGGATCCTTCGGGCAAATATGTCTACGTGGCGAACATCACCAGCGGCAACGTCTCCCAATACGCGATCGGCACGGACGGATCGCTCACGGCCATCGCAAGCATCGCGGCGGGATCGAGTCCGCAATCCGTTTCCGTCGACCCGTCCGGTCATCACGTCTACGTGGCAAACCGCGGTAGCAGCACCGTCTCGATATATGCGATCGGCGCAAACGGTTCGCTGACGGGCAACACCCCATCCTCCGTCCCCAGCCAAACTGCCCCGCAGTCGATTGCGATGACCACGGCCGCAGTGCAACTCGTTCCCCTTTACGCCTACGCAGCCAACGAAGGGGACAACAGCGTCTCGGAGTACACCCTCGGTTCCGACGGTTCGCTCGCGCCCATGTCGACTGCAGCCGTCGCGACGGGATCGGGTCCTCGATCCCTTGCCGTCGACCCTTCCGGCCAGTTCGCCTATGTGACGAACGCGGCCGGCGGCAATATCTCGCAATTCACGATCGGTGCCAATGGCTCGCTCACGCCCGCCGCCGCCGCCGTCGCGGCGGGGACAAGTCCCGTCTCGTCAGTCGTCGACCCTCTGGGCAAGTTCGCCTACGCAGCGAACTCCGGGAGCGATAGCGTCTCGCAGTACACGATCGCCACGGGTGGATCGCTCGCGCCGATGTCCACCGCCGCGGTCGCCGCGGGACCGGCTCCCCAATCCGTCGCTGTCGATCCCTCGGGCCGGTACGTCTACGTCGCGAACGGCGGCGGGACCGTCTCGCAGTACACGATAGCCGCGGATGGTTCGCTCGCGCCCATGTCCACCGCCGCCGTGGCAGCGGGATCGGGGCCTCAATCCCTCGCAGTGGACCCCTCGGGTCGATATGTCTACGTTGCGAACAGCGGCAGCAACAGCGTCTCGCAGTACGCGATCGGCGCGAACGGGGCGCTGACCCCCATGTCCGCCGCAAACGTCGCGGCGGGATCGGGGCCCCAGTCTCTCGCTGTCGATCCTTTGGGCAGATATGTTTACGTTGCGAATGGAACCGGCAACGACGTTTCGCAATACGCGATCGGCGCGGACGGATCGCTCGCGCCCCTGGCCGCCGCTACCGTAGCGGCGGGGACGAATCCCAGCGCCATCACCGTCGATCCCTCGGGAGCGTTCGTCTACGTTGCGGATCGAAGCAGCGCCGGGGTCACCCAATACGCCATCGGCCTCAACGGAGCGTTGGCGCCCCTGTCACCCTCCACCGTGGTTGCGGGATCGAGTCCCAGGTCCGTCACCGCCGTCGGCCGGTACCAATAAGCCGAGAGCGCATTGCAGAGCCTTCGAGGACGCCCGCCTGCATCGGCTCTCCGGGGTGTGGGCATTCCGCCGGAAGTAGGCGACAATGCTTCGCTTTCGCGCCGAGAAAGAGATTGCGCGAGGCAAATCCTGATGGGCAGCGCAAACCTGCGCTGCCTCTGACCGGCGCCCCGGGGACGATTCATGACAAGAGCGTTGTACATTTTTGCGGCAATGGGGTGGGGCCTGATGTTGCCTGCTCACGCAGCCGAACCCGCTGACACCATCCTCCTCAACGGCAAGGTCGTAACGCTCGACGACCGTTTCACTGTCTTTCAAGGCGTCGCGATCCGGGGCGAGCGCATCGTCGCCGTCGGCAACAATGCCGATGTGCTCGAGCTCCAGGGGCGCGGCACGAAGGTGATCGACCTCAAGAAGCAGACCGTGATCCCGGGGTTGATCGACAATCACGCCCACTTCATCCGCGCGCCCGAGCACCAGGAGATGCGCTTGGACGGGGTCGCTTCGCGCAGGCAAGCGCTGGCGATGCTTGCCGAGCGCCTGCGGGCAGCGCTGCCCGGCGAATGGATCGTGACGCTCGGCGGCTGGTCGGAGGAGCAGTTTACCGACGACCCGCGCGGGTTTGCGCTCGAGGAACTCGACCGCATCGCCCCCGCCAACCCGGTGGTGCTGCAAGCGGTCTACAACCAGAGCTATCTCAACAGCGCCGCGCTGAAAGCCGCCGGCATCGACGCCGCCACCCCGGATCCGCGCGGCGGCCGGATCGAGAAGGACGCAAGCGGCAATCCGACCGGCGTCGTGCGGGGCGGGGGCGGGGTCGCCTTCGTGGCGGCGAAGATTCCGCTGCCGGAAAGGGAGCAGTGGCTCGCGAACGTGCGCAAATTCGTCGCCGAGTTGAACGCGATGGGCATCACCGCCTGGTACGACGCGGGCGGGCGCGGGACGAGCGAGAAGCACTACGATGCCTACAAGACCCTCGCCGATCGCGGGGAGCTGAACGCGCGCGTGTTCTGGACCACGATCCGCCAGCCGGGGACGCCCGCGGAAGTGGGCAAGGTGCTCGCCGAAATCCAGCAGCACACGCCGTTTCAGGGCAGCGACACCTTCGACAACATCGGCTGGGGCGAGTCCGTGTATCAACCGGCGACGACCAATCTGCTGCGCAACGATTTCGTCGCCAGGCCCGAGGACATGCGCGAAGTGCGCCGCATCGCGCAGGCGATCGCCGAGGGCGGCATGTTCCTGAACGCCCACGTCGAGATGGAAAGCGCGATCGATGCCTATCTCGCCGAGTTCGAAGCGATCAACAAGGTCGAGCCGATCAAGGGCTTGCGCTGGGCGTTCTCGCATCTCGATCAGGTGACCGACGCGCAGCTCGAGCGCATGAAGCGGCTCGGCATGTACGCGGGGCTGCACAGCCGGCCGCTCATCCAGGGCGCGCTGATGCACAAGGTGCACGGCGAGCGCGCGTGGGACATGCCTCCCTTCAGACGCGTGCAGGCAAGCGGCATCCTCTGGGGGCTCGGCTCGGATGCGACCGCGGTGACGACCTCGAACCCCTTCTATACGCTCTGGTTCGCGGTCACCGGACGCATGGTCGGCGGGCGCCAGGTGAACCGCCAGACGATCTCACGCGCGGAGGCATTGATCGCGCACACCCGCAGCAATGCGCACTTCATCTTCCAGGAAAGCAACCTCGGCTCGATCCAACCGGGCAAGTACGCGGACCTGGTGGTCCTCGACCGCGACTATTTCGTGGTGCCGGCGGCGCAGATCAAGGACATCAAGCCGATCATGACGATGGTGGGCGGAAAGATCGTGTACCGGGCGGGGAAGTAGGGCCCGCCTAGGCGAGCTTGGGCTGCGCCTGCTTGTTCCGCGTGCCAAACCACCACAGCACGCAGGTGGTCGTCAGATAAAGGATCGTCCCGACGATCAGGTGCTCGATCTGCAGCGCCTGCTCGGGATCGAGGTCTTCCCTGTCGATCAGTGTCCGCGCCTGGTAGTAGATCATCGTCGTGAGGACGCACAGGTAAACCGTCAGCGCCGGGCGCACGATTCCGCGAAACAAGTCGAGCAGCACCAGCAGGAATCCGCCCGCCTTGCCGACCGACACGCCCTCGCTGTACCGTTTCGGCTCCATCGCGTAGCTCGCCGCGAAGGCCTGAGAGGCGGCGGCGTCGGCCGCGGCTTCGGCTTCCGTCTGCGCCACCTGCACCCGGCCGGCCCACTCCTTTTCCATGATCTGCATGTCGACCTGCTTCAAGGCGAGATCCTGGTCGAACTTCTGCTTGGCGATCTGCATCTCGAGCTGGCGGTTCTTGTAGTCCGCAAAGCGCTGCAGGGCAACCCCGATCAGACCGGTGGCGCCGCCCGAAAACACAGACCCGAATATCGTTCCGATAATTTCAAGCATCTGCGACCTCCAATTCAAACGGCTGTCCATCCAGGTATTGCTCGAAGCGGCGCACCGCGGGAAACGAAAGCAGGAGCGCCGCCTGCCCGTCCATCGTGCCGCGCTTCTCCCCGAGAGCGATGCAGCCGAGCAGCTGGCACTTCAGTCCGATCGTTCTGTCACCCATGTAGTTGGCCGAGTGTATGAGCACGCCCGCGCGCTCGGGGACGTCGATCAGGCGGTAGGTGTTGCGCTTGAGCCTGGGGGAGGGCGCCCAGGCGACCTTGTAGACGCCGGGCGGGATGCACGACAGTCCCGATGCGTTGTCCCGCCACGGGCATTCGCCACTGTAGGACTGGAATGTGCCCGCGCTCAGCACACCGAAGGTCCCCGCGTCGGATTTCTGGATCCGGCGAAGCTGGGCACGCACCACTTTTTTCCCTCCTGCAACCTGTGTAGCAGAACCGACGTCCGCGCGTCAATCCTGTAGGAAATGACAGGGGGTGCCGCACGCGCGCTCACGCGCGGGTTCTCCTCGAGCGTTCCCGCGTGCCGTATGATGCTGCGTCCGGCGAAGGGAGCAAGACCGTGCCGCGCGGGCTTGAGGACGGTGGCGACCTACCCATGGTGAACGCGGGAATCGGGATGCCGGTCCTCCGTAAGGAGGACTCGCGCCTGCTCACCGGCGGCGGGCGCTTCAGCGACGACGTCAACCTCCCCGGTCAGGCCTACGCCGCGATGGTGCGCTCGCCGCACGCGCATGCGCGCATCGCGGGAATCGACGCGGCGCAGGCGCGGGCCGCACCCGGCGTGCTGGCCGTGCTCACCGGCGCGGACTTCCTGGCGGACGGACTGAGATCGATTCCGCACCGACCGTTCTCGCTGAGCCCGCCCGACATCCGTCTCGCGAACCGCGACGGCTCGGAGATCTTCATCGCGCCGCACTTTCCGCTTCCCGCGGACAAGGTGCGCTTCGCCGGCGAGGCGCTCGCCATGGTCGTCGCCGAATCGGTTCAGGCCGCGAAAGACGCTGCGGAGCTCGTGCACGTGGACTACGAACCGCTGCGCTCCACGACCGAGGCCGGGGCCGCGGCTCAGGCCGGCGCGCCGCGCGTGTGGGCGGAGAGGGAATCGAATGTGTCCATCGACGCGGATGTGGGCGATCCCGCCGCCACCGAGGCGGCATTCGCGCGCGCCGCGCACGTGGTGCGGCTGGAAACCCGGGTGCAGCGCGTTACGGGCGTGCCGATGGAGCCGCGCGCCGCGGTCGGCGCCTACGACGCGGCGGCCGGGCGCATCACGCTGCATGCAGGCAGCGGCGGCGTGGTGCGCCAGAAGCGCGAGCTCGCGTGGATTCTCGGCGTCGAGGAGGACGCCGTGCGGGTGGTCGCGCACGACACAGGCGGAAATTTCGGCACGCGCAACAGCTTTTTTCCGGAGTTTGCGCTCCTCGCCTGGGCCGCGAAGCGCCTCGGCCGCCCGGTGAAATGGACTTGCGAGCGCCAGGAAGCCTTCCTTTCCGACTATCAGGGGCGCGACCTGACGGTCACAGCCGAGCTCGCGCTCGACGCGCAGGGGAATTTTCTCGCGCTGCGCTCTTCCAACTTGAGCAACGCCGGAGCGCATTCGGCCTCTCACGTGCCGCTCTCCAAGGGCGCGTCGATCATGACGAGCGTGTACCGGATTCCCGCCGCTCACATCCGCGCCCGCGCCGTCCTCACCAACACGCCGCCCACGACGCCTTATCGCAGCGCAGGCAGGCCCGAGGTGATCTTCGTCCTGGAGCGGCTGATCGATACTGCGGCGCGGCATCACGGTTTCGACCGGGTCGAGCTGCGGCGGCGCAATCTGATCCCGGAGTCTGCGATGCCGTTCGCGAATCCGCTCGGACTCACGTACGACAGCGGCGCGTACGAAAAAGCGATGTCCGCGGCGCTCGCGCTCGGCGACTGGAACGGTTTTCCCGTGCGACGCGATGCGGCGCGCAGGCGCGGACGTTTGCGCGGCATCGGGATGGCGAACTACGTGGAGGTGACCTCGGGCTTTCCGACCGAGCGCGTGGAGATCACGGTGCGGCCGCAAGGCCGCGTCGACGCCGTGATAGGAACCCTTTCCAGCGGCCAGGGTCATGAGACCAGCTTCGCGCAGCTGCTCGTCGAATGGCTCGGCGTCCCTTTCGAGAGCGTACGCCTCATCACCGGCGACACGGATGTCGTCTCCGAGGGGGGCGGGTCGCACTCGGGCCGATCGATGCGGCTGGCCAGCATCGTTATCAGCAAGGCCTCCGAAGCAGTCGTCGCAAAAGGAAAAGAGATCGCCGCGCACCTGCTCGAAGCGGCGCAAGCCGACATCGAATTCCACGCAGGGCATTTCAGGGTGAAGGGAACGGATCGCTCGATCGGGATCTTCGAGGCCGCGGCCGCCGCGCTCGGTCAGGGCGTGCCCGAAGCACTGCGCGGACCGCTCGCCGCCGAGCATACCGAGACCGTTCGCGTCGGCGGGTTTCCCTACGGGTGCCAGGTGTGCGAAGCGGAAGTCGATCCCGAAACGGGCGTCGTGGAAGTCGTGCGCCTCGCCGCGGTCGACGACGTCGGCCGCGCGATCAATCCGCTCATTCTCCACGGCCAGACCCACGGCGGCATCGCGCAAGGCGTCGGCCAGGCGCTGCTCGAGGAATGCCGTTACGACCCCGAGTCCGGGCAGCTGCTGTCGGCTTCGTTCATGGATTACGCGATGCCGAGGGCCGATTGCTTCCCGAGGTTCGAGACCGCGCTGAGCGAAGTGCCCTCGACGACGCATCCCCTGGGTATTCGCGCCGGTGGCGAAGGCGGCACCACGCCCGCGCTAGCGGCGGCCATCAATGCGATCGTGGACGCACTAGCTGAATTGGGCGTAGCCCACATCGAGATGCCGGCGACGCCGGAGCGGGTCTGGCGCGCCATCCGCGCGGCACGCGGACGCACAGGCTGAGCGTCAACGACCGAGCGCGCCGAGCGATTTTCGAGGGGATCTTCCGTGCCCGCGTTCGCTTGTTCGCGAGCCCGCCCCTTACTGTTTCTTCGCCAGCACCCCGCGCCAGCGGGTCATTTCCGATTGCAGGAATTTGCCGAGCTCTTCGGGCGTGCTGTGCTTCGCGACCAGGCCCATGTCGGTGAAGCGTTTGCGCAGGTCCGGGTTCGCGAGCGCGGCGCCGATTTCGGCGTTCAGCTTCTGCACGATCGCGCGCGGCGTGCCGGCGGGCGCGAACACGCCGCCCCAACTCGAGAAATCGTAGCCGGGCACCCCGCCTTCGGTTGCCGTCGGGATGTCCGGAAATGATGGGTTACGCTGAGGCGTGGTGACCGCCAGCGCGCGCAGGTTCCCCGCCTTGATGTGCGGCCCCGCGGCGGCGAGTGGATCGATCATGAACGAGATGCGGTTCGCGATCAGGTCGGGATGCGCGGCGGAACTGCCCTTGTACGGGACTTCCGTCATTTTCCCGAGCCCGCCGGCCGTCTGCGCAAACAGCAACGTCGCCAATTGCTGCGGGCTGCCGTCTCCGGTGGTGCCGTAAGTGATCTTGCCAGCATCGTCCTTGATGTACTTGATGAGTTCCTGCAGCGATTTCACGGGCGACTGCGAGCTCACCACGAAAACGTACGGCGTGAGGTGCGTAAGCGAGACTGGTGCGAAGTCCTTGATGGTGTCGAACGGCAGGTCCGTCAACAGGATCGGATTGGTCGCCATGTTGGCCGCCGCCTGCAGCAGCGTGTAGCCGTCGGGCTCGGCCTTCGCAACCATGGCCGCGCCGATGGTGTTCGACGCGCCCGGACGGTTGTCCACGATCACCTGCTTGCCGAGCGAATCGGAAAGCCTTTCGCCGAGCAAGCGCGCCACGATGTCACTCGGTCCGCCGGTCGTGACGGGCACGACAAAGCGTATGTTCTTGGTCGGGTATGCCGATTGGCTATGTGCGGCGAACGGCGCAACAGCGATTGCGAATGACGCGGCGGCGATCAGCATGTGACGCATCGATTCGTCCCTCGATTTTGTGGCAGCATGAGGTGGCAAGTATACTTGCTTGCGCAATCGCCGCGCCGGTGGAATTGAACGGCCTGTTCGTCCCCGTGGGCGGCACGCCCTAGTGCGTCGCCCGGATTGCGCCTCGCAACACCTCGACCATCCTCCCGATCTCCGCCTGCGTGGAAATGAACGGCGGCGCCATGGCGATGGTTTCGCCGGTGAAGCGGAACAACATCCCTTGTTCCATTCCGCGCTCGAATACTTTCAGCGCGCGCAGGCCCGGCTTGCCCTGCAGCGGCTCGAACTCGACCGCCGCCGTGAGTCCGATGTTGCGGATGTCCGCGACGCCCGGCTCGCCCTTCAGCGAATGCACGGCCTGCTCCAGCACCGGCTCCAGGGCGCGCGCCTGCGCGAAAGAGCCTTCTTCCTCGATCGCATCGAGCGTGGCATGCGCCGCGGCCGCGGCCATGGGGTGGCCCGAGTAGGTGTAGCCGTGAAACAGCTCGACTGCAATGTCGGGCCCGGTCATAAAAGCGTCGTAGATCGCTGGCTTCACGATCACCCCGCCCATGGGGATGACGCCGTTGGTGACGATCTTGGCAAAGGTGATCATGTCGGGCGTGACACCGAAGCGCTGCGCGCCGAAGGGCTCGCCGAGGCGCCCGAACCCGGTGATCACCTCGTCGAAGATGAGCAGGATGCCGTACTTGTCGCAGATCGCGCGCAGCCGCTCGAGATAGCCCGCCGGCGGCACGATCACGCCCGCGGAGCCCTGCATCGGCTCGACGATCACCGCCGCGATCGTCGAAGCGTCGTGCAGCGCGACCAGGCGCTCGAGCTCCTCGGCGAGGTGCGCGCCCCACTCCGGCTGGCCGCGCGAGAACGCCATCTCGGCGGCGTTGTAGGTGTGCGGCAGGTGGTCGACGCCCGATAGGAGGAGCGGGGAAAACATCCTGCGGTTGGGCGCGATGCCGCCGACAGAAATCCCGCCGATGCCCACACCGTGATAGCCGCGCTCCCTGCCGATCAGGCGCGTGCGCGCGGCATCGCCCTTCATGCGGTGATACGCGACCGCGATCTTGAGCGCGGTGTCCACCGCCTCGGAGCCCGAGTTGGCGAAAAAGACCTGGCCCATTCCCGCGGGCGCGAGTCGGACGATTCGCTCGGCAAGCGAAAAGATCTTCGGATGCCCCATCTGGAACGCCGGGCTGTAGTCGAGCTCCTTCACCTGTCGCGCCACGGCCTCCGCGATCTTCGGATGGCCGTGGCCGAGCGGGCAGCACCACATGCCCGAGATGCAGTCGAAGAGACGCTTGCCCTCCGCGCTCGTGTAGTACGCGCCCTCGGCGCGCGCGAGGATTCTCGACCGGGGATGTTTCTTGAGGTAGCGATTGTGAGTGAAGGGCATCCAATAGGCCTCGGTCCGGAGGCCCATGGCCTGCTCCACGACTGCGGTTTCGTGTTTCATAGGACACCTCTTCGATACCCCGCAGCGCAGCATCGTGCGCTGCGGCAAGGCCGCATTAGGCAGCGGTCATACACTTTGGCCGGCAGAGAGCTTACACTGGCGCGCAGAAATTGGAATGGGCGAATCGGAGGGCCAGGCTGGGCTGCCGCCCGGGATCGGGAGCGCATCAGAAAAGGAGGAAGCAAATCCTATGGTTTCCAATATCACCATCATCTTCAACTTCATCATCAGCCAGTGGAGCCTAACCCCGCAGGCGTTCAAAGAGGCGGTGCTCGCCGCGGCGCTCGCCAAATGCGTGCTCGCGGTGATCTGGTGGACGACGCGCATGCTGATCGCGAAATTTCCCGCGAACGCCACGCTGTCGGTTTTCCAGGATCTGCTCAATACCCGGGCGGCCAAGCTCGTCGTGCTCGTTCTCGACATCACCTTGATCGACGTGTTCCTGTTCTTCGCCTGCGTGGCGCTGCTCGATCTGCACCGCGGCTTCTCGGTGTTTTCGCTGTGGACCGCGGCGCTGTTCTCGTTCCTGCTCGTCTACATGGTGATGGTGGCGCACAAGGACATCAGGAAATATTAAGCGAGCACTGCATGCCGCTCTCCCATATCGAGCATTATCTCGTCCTTTCCGACGAGATCGACGCGACGCGCGACTGGTACCGCGACGTGCTCGGCATGCACGAGGGCTGGCACCCGGACTTCGGTTTTCCCGTCTACTGGATGTACCTCGACGGTGTGGACGTGGTCCACATCGGCAAGAGCGCGAAGCACGCGAGCGACAACCAGAAGGCCTACCTCGGGCGTCTCGCGCAGGATGCCGGCGCGGGCACGGGCGCGATCGACCACATCGCGTTTCGCGCGAAGGGCCTGAGAGAGACCATGGCGCACCTGCGCCGCCACAGGATCCAATTCAGCGAGCGGCGCGCGAACGGGCAGGCGCTCTATCAGCTGTTCATGGTCGACCCCAACGGCATCAAG
>WNFB01005878.1_pt1 | contig 13324 bp, 12 predicted proteins | sample 5400501 | NCBI WGS metagenome assembly WNFB01 (sample SAMN13153341, study PRJNA577476) | soil metagenome | isolation source: 200 cm saprolite under Douglas fir tree site 2 hole 1 | place: USA:California | collected 2015-04-18
CAGCAGCAGCTCCGCGCCATACGTGAAGATGCCGTACGGGATTTCGTGGCGAGCGTGCAGCCATCGGGCGGGGTAGGCGGCGGGCTTCAGCTCCGCGCACCAGGCGAAGCGCGGACGGTGCCGGCGGGCCAGTGCGTCGGCGCGCATCGTCCAGCGCACCAGTCCATCTATTGTCCGGAGTCGCTTCGCTCGAACCGGCACGCGGTCGATGCCCTGCAGATAGTCCGTGTCACTCTCGGCGCTGCCGGTATATGTGCCGGTCGACACGACCAGCGAGTAGGGCGGGTATCGCCGGGCGATCTCGCCCATCATTCGCGCGATGCCGCCTTCGTGCGGCGGGAAATTGAACGCGAGCAGCAGGCTTGGTGACGAGTTCTCCCCCGTCACTCCTGCTCCCAGAGAAACGCGTACTTGAGGAAGCCCCCGATCGCGCCCATCGCCGCCTGGATCACGCCCATCCGGCCGTCCAGGAATCCGCCGCGGAAGAGGTACTCCCGCCAGAAATGCGCGGCTGGACGCAACGCGAGATCACTCCACCGCGCGCGCCGCTCCGTCGCCGCGAGCGCGCGCGCGCTCGTCTGCGCATACGCGACGAGCTTCTCGATGTGGTGGCTCAGATCGCGGTAGGGCGTGTGATCGAGCTGCTGCGTGAGCGTTCCGACGTCGCGAAGGCCCTGAAGGCCGGGATGCACGGCGCTGCCGCCGTACCGAAACTCGCGCCGCGCGAAGCGCACGACCCAATCATTGCCCCAGTGGCCGCGGCGCAGCACGCGCCCGTGGAATGCGTTACGGCGCTTCACCCGATAGGCTTCGTGCGTCGCTCGCCCGTCCGCCTGCAGGGCCATCATTTCGTGCGCCAGCTCTGGTCCGATCCGCTCATCGGCATCGAGCGCAAAGACCCACTCGTGCCGCGCGACAGCGATACCGGCGTTGCGCTGCTCGCCGATGCCGCGGGGACCGTCCGTCATCACGCGCGCGCCCGCGGCGCGCGCGAGCGCGACCGTGTCGTCCATGGATCCGCCGTCGACGACCACGATGTCCGCCGTCCAATCGAGGTGGCGGATACAGGCGGCGATCTGCGCTGCCTCATTCAGCGTGGGAATGACTACGGTGATCGGCGCCTGCACGGGGCCCTCCCTTGATGAGGCGGCGCTCCATCGCTTCACGATAGACGCCCTCGGTGCGCTCGACCATGCGGTCGAGCGTGTACTCCCGCCGCACCAACTCGCGGCCACAGGCCCCGGCCCGCGCGCGGAACGCCGGATCCCCGAGCATCCGGTCGATCGCGGCGGCCCACGCCCGCGGGTCGAGCGGCGGAACGAGCAGCCCCGTTTCGCCCGACGTGATGAGGTCGGGGTTTCCTCCCGCCTGCGACGCCACGACCGGCAGGCCAAGCGCCATCCCCTCGAGCAGCGCGAGGGAGAGTCCTTCGATGCGGGAGGGCAACGCAGCGATCGTCCCCAGCCGGTAGAAGGCGAGCGGTTGGTCGGTGAAGGGCACATAAACTACGCGGTGACGCGGCGGCAAGCGGGCTTCTACGGCGCGCAACTGGTCGTCGGGTTCGATTCCCACGAACGCCACGACAACCGGTCGCTCGACGGCCGCGAGTGCCTCGAGCAGGATGTGTTGATCTTTGCGCCGCGCGAGGACCACGATCACGGGACGGCCAGCGACATCACCAAGCGTGGCGACCGCAGCGGACATGGCCGCCGGAGGAGGCGCCGCATCTACCCGCGCGAGATCGATGCCGTTCGGTACGGCGCGCAGACGCGCGCCGGGATACAATCGCCGCCGCAATCCGCGCGCCACGGCGCGACTCACCGCGATCGTCCGGTCGGCCGAGAGGCCGACAGCGATCAGCTCGGCGGGCGACGTGAGCGGCATGGTGTGGCGCGTGACGACGAACGCCTGGGGCAGCCGGTGCCGCCATCGCAGCCACGTGAGCGCGCGGCGGTCGCGGCTGTCGTGACTGTTGACGAGATCGACGCGCTCCCGCGCGATGACGCGGGCGAGCTCGCCCGCGAGCGGACCGAGCCGCCGGAAGTCGAGCGGCACGACGGTAAGCCCCGTGTCCGTAGCCAACTCGGCGAGCAGGCTGTCCCGAGGGCAACCGACCAATACCCGGTGGCCCCGCTGCACCAGCGGGGCGCACAGGCTATGGATCAGGAACGTGGAGCCGGCTTGGTGCCCCGCGTGCGTGACCTCGAGGATCGTGAGGCTGCGATCGGCCATGCGGTACCTTAAGGATCACACGACTGGCCGAAATGTGACAGCTGGTCGTACTTTCTCCGCCTATGGCGCGCGTCGAGTCGCGACAATTCCCCAACCTCACCGTGCTCTCGCACCCGCTGATCCAACACAAGCTCACGATACTCCGTGACAAGCGCACCAGCACGCGCGACTTCAAGCAGCTGGTGAATGAGATCGCCATGCTCATGGCATATGAGGTGACCAAGGACCTGCCCCTCGAGCCGGTGGAGATCGAAACGCCGCTCGAGAAAATGAGCGGCAGCCAGGTGGCCGGGAAAAAGCTGACGCTCGTTCCAATCCTTCGGGCTGGTCTCGGCATGGTCGAAGGGATTTCCCAGCTGATTCCTTCCGCCCGAGTGGGGCACATCGGCTTGTACCGCAACCACAACACGCTCCAGCCCGTGGACTACTACTTCAAGATTCCCTCGGGTGAAGCGGATCGCGCCTTCTTCCTGCTGGACCCAATGCTCGCGACTGGCGGGTCGGCGGTGGCGGCCGTCAGTGCCCTGGCGCGTGCGGGCGCCCCGCTCCAGCGGATCCGGTTCATGTGTCTCGTTGCCGCCCCGGAAGGGGTCAAGGCGATGCTGACCGCCCATCCCACCGTCCCCGTGTATACCGCTTCGCTGGACCGGGAGCTGAATTCCAAGGGCTATATCCTTCCCGGCCTGGGGGATGCCGGCGACCGCCTTTTTGGCACTAGGTAGGGCCCGCCCACGTAACCCTTTTGTCGTCCCCCGTGTCCCATCAGTAGTTACGAGCCCAGTCCGTCACCTCGGAGCGTCGTGGACGAATCACAGCTTATTGCCCGCGTCCGCGCCGGGGATAGCGCCGCAGAGCGCGCGCTGTATGACGCGCATGTGGACCGCGTGTACCGCCTGGCTTTCCGGCTCGCGGGCGACGATGCCCTCGCGCAGGATTTCACCCAGGAGACGTTCATTCGGGCGTTCGACCGGCTCGGCTCGTTCCGTGGCGATGCCGCGTTTTCGACCTGGTTGCATACGATCACGACCACGGTCGTGTTGAACGGCTTACGGAAGGTGAAGCGGTTTCGGCAGCGGGAAGCAGACATCGACGACGCGCACGACATTGGTGTACCGCAGCGACACGCCGAACCGGATTTGAAAGCGCGGCTCACCCAGGCGATCGATGAGTTACCGGAGGGTTACCGGACGGTGTTCGTGATGCACGACGTCGAAGGCTACACACACGAGGAAATCGGCGCCGCACTGGGCGTCGATACCGGCACGTCGAAGGCACAGCTGTCGCGCGCGCGGGCGAAATTGCGCGTGGCGCTGTCGGACTTCGCAGGAGAATGGGTGCAATGACGCAGGACCACGAAGATCCCAAGTTCGAGCAGTGGCTGAAGGACGCCGCGAAATCGTACCACTCCCCACTCCCCACTCCCCGTGCGGAGATCTGGAAGCGGATCGAGGACGCTCGCCGCGATAGACACGTCATCGAGCTGCGGCCCTGGATGCGTTGGGCCGTGGCGGCCGCGGCCGTGCTGATCCTCGGGATTGGCATCGGCCGATGGACGGCGAGTCATCCAGATGTGAACGGGACCACGAACGTCGCCACTACAGACTCGACCGAGCCGTCGCAGACCGCCCAGCCCGACGTGAGCTATCAAGTCGCCGCGACCCAGTATCTCTCGCGGACCGAGGCGTTCCTGACGTCGTTCCGCGCGGATTTGGGATCGAATCACGCGGCGAACAGCGCGCGCTTCGCCCGCCAGGCGCGCGATCTCCTCAGCACGACGCGTCTCATGCTCGATTCGCCGGCGGGCAAGGACCAGCGGCTGCGGTCGCTGCTCGAGGATCTGGAGTTGGTGCTCGTGCAGATCTCGCAGCTCGACCCGTCGCGTGACGGCCACGACACCGACCTCATCACGCAAGGCATGAACCAATCGAACGTGTTGCCCAAGTTGCGCTCGGCCATTCCCGCCGGGCCCGTACCGGTGCGCACAGAAGGAGCACTCTGATGTTGTCTTACCTGCCCCTCTTGCTCGCCGTCACGAGTGCCGTCCAGGCTTCCCCCGCGCCATCGCCTGCACCGCGGGCACACCGGCGCGCGCGTGCGACCACGATCGCGCCACTGACAGTACCGATCGATGCACTCGAGGCCAGGGCCAACGCGCTCGTCGCCGCGTCCGAGGCCAGGGCCAACGCACTCGTCGCCGCTGTCGCGTTCGCGGCACCGGGGTTCTTCTGGGACGGCGATGATGACGAAGACGTGAGCGAGCCCAGGTGGCCAGACCAAGCGCAAGCGGACGTGGCCGATTCGCTCTACCGCGCTGCGCGGCAAGCGTTGAATAGCAGCCAGTACTCGCGCGCCGCCGAGCTCTTCAGCAGCATCCGCGATAAGTATCCGCGGTCCACGTACGTCCCCAACACGTATTACTGGCAGGCCTTCGCGCTCTATCGCGATGGATCGGATGACGCGTTGCGTGCCGCTCGCGAGGCGCTGCACGCGCAGACGTCTCGGTTCCCCAAGGCCACCACGCGCCGTGACGCCGAAACACTGCTGCGTCGTGTGCAGGGTGCGCTGGCGCGTCTTGGCGATCGCGATGCCGCCGAGTCCGTTACAGCCGAGGCAGAGAGCGTCGCTCCGCCGACGCCCGTGATCCCGTCGACACCATCAATCGGCGCCGTTCCATACGTCCCCGCACCGCCATCGCGCGGCCGCTATCACCTCCACAATGAATCGTGTGATGACGACGACGACATTCGCATCGCCGCGGTCAACGCGCTGCTGCAGATGGACGCCGATCGCGCCGTGCCCATTCTGAAGAGCATCCTGGCGCGGCGTGATACCGGTTCAACGTGCCTCCGGCGCAAGGCCATCTTCCTCGTCTCGCAGAAGCGCAGCTCGGAAACATCGGCGATTCTGCTCAACGCCGTGCGGTCGGATCCCGATCAAGAGGTGCGGGAGCAGGGGGTGTTCTGGCTGTCGCAGGTGCCTGGAGACGAGACCGTCGCGGCGCTCGATTCGATCCTGCGCGACACGCGGACTGATCCTGAAATCCAGGATAAGGCGATCTTCGCGCTGTCACAGCACAACAGCGGTCGCTCGGCTTCGATCCTCCGCGCCTACGCCGAGCGGCGTGACGCGCCCGAGGAAATGCGCGAGAAGGCGATCTTCTGGCTCGGCCAGCGCCATTCCCCGGAGAACGCGCAATTCCTCAAGGACCTGTACGCCAAGGTGGAGAACGACGATCTCAAGGACAAGATCATCTTCTCCCTGTCGCAAATGGGCGGCGCGGATAATTATCGCTGGCTCATGGATATCGCGTTGAACCAGAAGGAGGACATCGAGATCCGCAAGAAAGCGCTGTTCTGGGCGGGACAGGGGCACAACGTCGATGTTGCGGATCTCGTGCGGCTGTACGACAGCATGAGCGACCGCGAGATGCGGGAGCAGTTGATCTTCGTGTATTCCCAGCGCCGCGAAGAGGCAGCGCTCGACAAGCTGTTTCAAATCGGGAAAAACGATCCCGACCGTGAGCTCCGGAAGAAGGCGATCTTCTGGATCGGCCAATCGCGGAGCCCGCGCGCGGCGCAATATCTCCAGGAGCTGATCAACCAATGATCGCGCTCACACTCGCAGCTCTGGTGCTCGTGCAGCAGCAGCCGCTGGAACGGCGCGTCGCCGGCGCGGCGGACGGCTCCGTACGGTTCAGTTTCGCGGCCAAGCCCGGCGTCTACGGCAACGGCCGCAACATGATCAGCTGGGATTGCGACAAGGGGAATTGCCACAATCGCCAGGTCGACGGGAATTGGGACGACCACGACGACTGGAACACGCCGTGCGACTCCGGTCCGGTCCGCGTGGCGCTCACCAAGACCAGCGGTCGGATAACCGATCTGCGCGTCTACGTCGGTGGCGAGTGGCGGCCCAGCACGACCGCGACGGATCTCGGCACGGTCGGCACGAAGGACGCCGCGACGTACTTGCTCTCCCTGGCGGGGCGTGACGAGAGCCGCGCGTCCGAAAAGGCGATCTTCCCCGCCGTGCTCGCCGATAGCGTCACGATCTGGCCCGATCTGTTGAAGATTGCGAAAGCGGACAACGTCTCGCGCAAGGTGAAGCGTTCGGCCGTCTTCTGGCTGGGGCAGGCGGCGGGGGATGCCGCCACTCGCGGATTGACCGACCTGGTCGATGACGGCAGTGCTGACCGCGAAGTGCGCGAGACTGCGGTATTTGCCTTGTCGCAGCGGCCGCGCGACGAAGGGGTGCCCGCGTTGATCCGGATCGCCAGGCAAAACAAAGACCCCGACCTGCGGCGCAAGGCGATCTTCTGGCTGGGTCAATCGGACGATCCCCGCGCGCTGTCGTTGTTCGAGGAGTTGCTCACCCACCCCTGAGTATCTTGTGGCATGCCCTTCTGGACGGGACGGCGTGCCCTCGGCGGGATACTCCTTGCTGTCGTCCTGATCGCCCTCGGCTGGGCGGCCGTGGTCGTGTCGGTCGCGATCCAGGCGGCTCACGATGAGGCCACCGGCGCCGACGCCATCGTGGTGCTCGGCGCCGCGCAGTATAATGGCCGGCCCTCACCCGTTTTTCGCGCTCGACTCGATCACGCGGCGGCGCTGTACCAACGCGGCCTGGCGCCGACCGTGCTGGTCACAGGCGGCGTCGGCGCCCACGACACGCTCAACGAAGCCGACGTCGGGCGCGAGTACCTCGTGCGACTCGGCATCCCCGACAACGTGGTGCTCCCGCTCGTCGGCGGTCACGACACCTTCACTTCGATCGAGCAGGTGAAGCGGTGGTTCGATGGCCGAGACAGCCGCCGCGTCCTGCTCGTCAGCGACGGCTTTCACATGCTGAGATTGCAAATCATTGCGAGACGCTTGGGACTGACGCCGTACACTTCGCCGGCGCCAGGCTCACCGATTCATGCCAACGTGCGGCGTAACACCGGCTATCTGTTCGCCGAGGGGTTCAAGGTGCCGTTCACATGGCTGTTCCAGCGCTAAACGGAGCCACTGATGCAGCTCGAGAGTAAACGAATCCACTCCGGACGAGTCATCGACCTGGACGTGGATACCGTGCGCTTTCCTGACGGCTCCACGGGACAGCTCGAGGTGATCCGGCATCCAGGAGCCGCGGCCGTGGTTCCGTTTGCGTCGGATCCGCACGGCGCCGACCCCACGATCCTGCTCATTCAACAGTACCGGTATGCCACCAATGGGTCGTTGATCGAAATCCCCGCCGGTCGGCTGAATCCTGGAGAAGATCCGCGGGTGTGTGCTCAACGGGAGCTGCTCGAAGAGGTAGGTGTCACAGCCGGGCGGCTCGAGCGTCTTACTACCATATGGACCACGCCTGGATTCACGGACGAACGCATTCACCTTTTTTGGGCGGCGGACCTAACCTTGGGCAAACATGCTCGCGAGCCGGACGAATTCATCGAGGTGACGCCAAAACCGCTGTCGGAGGCCCTCAAGCTCATCCGAAGCGGCGTGATTTCAGACGCGAAGACGGTCGTCGCGCTCCTTTTTATGGCTGGTTTCGTCCTGGAGCATTAGTACTCCCCACTCTTCGGATCTAGATCAAATGTGGAATTGCGTCGTCCCCAGGCTGGGACAATATTCCCATTTCGCAGCGTGCTGCGAGTCGCAACCGGTTGCCTTATAATGAGTTACTCCACTAGCCTGGGAGGCACGGTTTGTGCCGAGTACTCAAAAAGCTAATCAGGGCAGTGTTTTCCGTGTTCCCGTTCGAAACACAAGGGTAGCTATGCGTACCACGCTGAAGCGTCCCACACCGGCCGTCGACTCGCAGCGCGCGCTCCAGCGCGAAGCGTTGCATGAGCTGGACGACGGACAGGTCGTTCTGCGCCACCTGGCAGGTGAGCCGCAGGCATTCGGGACCTTGGTCGACCGCTACCAGACTCGGCTCCTCAATTTCGTCAACCGGACAATTGGTGATCGGGAGCGCGCTGAGGACCTCGTGCAAGAAGTATTCATCCGGGTCTTCCGGCACCTGCACCGCTTCGATCAGACCAAGAAGTTCTCGACCTGGATTTACACGATCGCGTCGAACCTCGCGAAAAACGAGCTGCGCAACCGCAGCCGCAACCCCTTGGTGCTGTTTCAGACGATCAAAAAGAACTGGGAAGCCGATCATCGGCCCCTGCAGTTCGAGGACACCACCGCGCGGCCGGACGATCTATACCGCAAGCGGTTTCTGAAAGACGCCGTGGACCAGTGCGTCCAGCGGTTGCCAGAACACCACCGGGAGGTGTTCGTGCTCCGGGAGCTCGAGGGGAAGAGCTACCAGGAGATCGCCGAAATCACTAGGTGCAATTTGGGCACAGTAAAAAGCCGTCTGAATCGGGCGCGAAACAGCTTCGCCCAGCTCATCGGCCCCATCCTCGTTTAGTCATAACTAGCCGGTTTTAGGCCCGGCCGCGGAACACCCCGTGGCCGGGGTGGTACACTCTCACCATGCGTTGCAGGGAATTCCTCGAGCGGCATAGCGATTTCCGGGACGGGTTAATTACGTCATCCCGGGAGCTGCGTCATTGTTCCCGACATATGGCCCATTGCGCGACGTGTCGACGCTACGACGCCACCGTCCGTCAGGCCGTACAAGCCTTGCACTCCTCATCACCCATCGCCCCCTCACCGGATTTTCGCCAGCGGCTCGACGCGCGACTTGCGGTTGAGCGCCGCCGGGTTCCCCGACCTCCCGCGCGGGCGCGTGTGTCGGCAACGATGCTGGTGCTCGCGGCATTTGCGCTCTTCTTCTTCGAGCTGGCCCAGCGGCCGCGCATCATGAGAGCGCCGGTGCTTCCTCCCGTCGCATTCCCCAAAGCGGTGGCCAGTGCCGGGTTGCCGTTCGTCTCGTTCCAGGACCCGCGCGCTCGGGTCGTCAGCGGAAATCCATATCCGTACGGCACCACGCTCTTTCAGCCCGCATCAGCGTCGCGCTAGCATCTTTTTCGGCCTTTCTCCGGACACAGGGGCGCGGTAACTTCGCTGGATGGCGGCGCTCACCCTCGATGCGCTCCTTCGCGGTCTAAAGAAGGGCGCTCCCGTCCCCGAACCCGTCTATCTGCTGCACGGTGACGAAGATGTCCTCAAGGACGAGGCCATCCGGGCGCTCGTGGATGCAACCGTGGGATCCAGCCGGGACTTCAATCTGGATGTGCGTTTCGCCCCTGATCTGACGCCCGAATCGTTTCATGCGTTGGTGAACACCCCGCCGATGCTGGCCGATCGGCGCGCCGTAGTGATTCGGGGTGTCGAGCAGCTGGGCAAGCGGAAAACCAAGCTGCGCGACGAGGTGGTTCGGTACCTCGCGTCACCCAATCCGACCACGATGCTTGTGCTCGTCGTCGCAGCCGTCGAGGAGCCCGATGCCGATCTTGTCCGTGCGTCCACGTCCGTTGAGTTGGAGCCCCTCGCGGCCGAGCGCGTGCCTCGCTGGCTGCAGCACCGCGCGACGACCCTGGGTCTCACGCTGGCCGCGGACGCCACCGAGCTGCTCCTCAAGGCGGCCGGCAACGATCTGAGCACGCTCAGCGGCGAGCTCGAGAAACTCACGTCTCTGGTGGCGGGAACCGGCCGCTCCGTGACTGCCGAGGACGTCTCCAACCTGGTGGGCGTGCGTCGCGACGAGACCGTGTTCGATCTGGTGGAAGCCGCGCTGGAGCGTCGCGTCGCGCGCGCGGCACAGCTCGTGGAACTGGTGCTCGGGCAGGCAGGCATGAGCGGCGTCAGGATCGTGTCCCTGCTCGGCACGCATCTGGTGGGGACCGCGCTGGCACGAGCCGAGCGCGACCGCGGGGTGCACCCGGCTCGCTTGCCGGACACCATCTACCGGCAAATGCAGAGCGTCCGGCCACACGGTATGCGCAGCTATAAAGAGGAAGCCGCGCGTTGGACCGCGTGGAGTGCCCTATGGACCGCGCGCGAGCTGGGCCGTGCCCTCCGCGCCGCACTCGCGGCCGACAACGCATTGAAGACGGCCACCGTGTCTCATGATCGGGGGATTGTGACGCAGCTGGTGCTTGGATTCGCGAAGCTGAATCGGGAGGCTGCGTGACTCTGGCGGTTGGGCGGTTGCGCGGTTGGGCGGTTGGAACAGCGGTTCTCCTTCTAACCGCCCAACCGCTGAACCGCCTAACCGCCCAGACAGACGCTCGTCTGGTCGAAGCGCTCCGTCTCGCCCAGTCGGGCCAGGTCGATTCCGGCCGCGCCATCGTGCGCCGGTTGCTGGCGACCCTTCCGCCGGGCGATTCGGCGTTCCCCCAGGCGCTCCTTGCGGCTGCGAAGATAGCCCCGGACGCGCAAACGGTCGCCAGCAATCTCAACCGGATCGTCGTCGAATACGGCACGGGTCCCTGGGCCGACGATGCGCTCTTACTGCTCACGCAGCTCTACTTCGCCCAACGTGATCCGGCGCAGACGGTCCAGGCCGCTGAACGGCTGAACCGCGACTACCCCGATTCGCCGCTGCGTCCCCGCGCGAACTTCTCCGCGGCGCGCGCCTACTTCGAGCTCAAGAACGAGGCCCGCGGCTGCGAGTTGATCCAGCAAGCGTTGGACGGCTCCGCAGACGACGTCGAATTCAAGAATCAGGTGAGCTTCTACGCGTCGCGGTGCAGTCGACCATCGACCGTTTCCACCGCCACGACAACCACCGCGACGCCGACATCGCCCGATACCGCAGCGAAGGTCCCCCCCCCCCCCCCCCCCCCCCCCCCCCCCCCCCCCCCCCCCCCCCAGGTCCCCCCCCCCCCGCCCCCCCCGGCGTCGCACGCCTACGCCGTGCAGGTACTCGCCGTCAAGAGCGCCGTTCAGGTAGACGACATGCTCACCCGACTCAAGGTGATGGGTTTCGTCGCGCGCGTGGTGCGGGACTCCACCGGTTTCTTCAAAGTGCGGGTAGGTCGCTACGCCACGCGTGAGGAAGCGCAGCGCGCGCAGGCGCGACTGAAGCAAAAAGTCGGCGGGCAGCCATTCGTAGTGGATGAGCCGTGACAGCGGTGCCCCCCCCCGAAACGCCGCTCATGCAGCAGTACCGTGATATCAAGGCCCGCCATCCGCAGACTATCCTGTTTTTCCGGATGGGCGACTTCTACGAGATGTTCGAGGACGACGCCAAGCTCGCCGCGCGCGAGCTGGGGCTGACCCTCACCTCGCGCAATAACGGCGGTGCGGCCGAGGTCCCGCTCGCAGGAGTTCCCGTGAAGGCGGCGACCGAGTATCTCCGGCGGCTCATCGCCAAGGGGCATCGGGTCTCAATCTGTGAGCAGGTCGAAGATCCCAAGCTGGCCAAAGGGGTCGTTCGCAGAGCCGTGGTCGAGACGGTCACGCCCGGCACCGTCCTCACTGACGACTGGCTCGTGCGCAACCGCAATAACTACATCGTCGCGGTGGATCCCCGCGGCGCGGCCGCGGGGCTCGCTACCCTCGACATCACCACCGGGGAGCTGATCCTCGAGGTCGTCCCCACGGCTGACGTCGAGTCAGCGCTGGGGCGCTACGAGGCCCGCGAGCTGGTTGTCCCGGCAGATCTTCCGGTTGCCGCGTTCGCGACCACGGTGACGACGCGCGAAGGTTGGGAGTTTGACCCGGAGCTCGCGCGCGAAGATCTGATGCGGACCTACGGCGTCGCCTCGCTCGATGGCCTGGGCGTCAGCGCGGAGGACCGGCTGGCCATTGGCGCCGCAGGCGCGCTGTTGCGCTACGCGCGCGAGCTCAAGCCTGGCGGCCTGCCTCACCTGGCGCACCCGACCATCGTGCGGCGCGGCGACGTGCTGGCGCTAGACGAGATGACGCGGCGCAATCTCGAGCTCGTCGAGCCGCTGCGCCCGGCGGGGGGGGGCGCCGAGGGGACGACGCTGCTGGAAGTCATCGACCGCACGTTGACGCCGATGGGGGGGCGGCTGCTGCGCCGCTGGCTACTGGCGCCGCTGGTGGACCCAGCCGCCATCAATGCGCGGCTCGATGCGGTCGGGGTGCTGGTCGGCGATGGCCGCGGCCGGGAGCGGCTGCGCGAGGCACTGGACGGCGTACGCGATCTCGAACGCTTGGCGGGACGAGCGGCCCTCGGACGGGCGACGCCGCGCGAGATGGGCGCCTTGCGCGATTCGATCCGGCGGTTACCGGACGTGGCGGGCGCACTCGGCGGCTTTGAGGGCCGCGAGCGATCCGCACTTCTCGAAACGAGTGCGCACGACCTCGACCTGCTCACGGACCTCGCAGAGGAGCTGTCGCGCGCGCTGGTCGAGCACCCGCCCGCTCAGCTCGATGACGGCGACGCGATCAAGCCGGGGTACGACGCTCACCTCGACGACCTGAAGGCCGCGCGCGATGGCGGCAAGCAGTACATCGCCGCGCTGCAGTCACGCGAGCGGGAGCGCACCGGGATTGCGTCGCTTAAGGTCGGATTCAACAAGGTCTTCGGCTATTACATCGAGGTCACGCACACCCATCGTGAGCGCATCCCGGCCGATTACGAGCGGCGCCAAACGCTGACTGGCGCAGAGCGCTACGTCACACCCGACCTGAAGGAGTACGAAGCCAAGGTACTGGGTGCGGAGGAGCGCATCGCCGCACGCGAAGCGGAAGTACTGGACCAGCTGCGGCGCCGCGTCGGAGATGTGATCGCCAGGCTACAGGCGACCGCGGGTCTCCTGGCGCGTCTCGACGCCTGGGCCGCGCTGGCCGACGTCGCCGAGCGCGAGCGCTACGTGCGGCCGGAGGTCACGAGCGAGTTCGCACTGCAGCTCGAGGGGAGCCGGCATCCGGTCGTCGAGCGAATGATGGCGCGCGAGGCGTTCATCCCCAACGACGTGACGCTCGATGAAGCGGGTCGAGTGGTGCTCCTCACCGGGCCCAACATGGCCGGCAAGTCCACCTTGCTCCGTCAGGTGGGACTCTGTGTCGTGCTCGCGCAGATCGGATCCTTCGTACCCTGTCGCCGTGCGATCATAGGCGTCGTGGATCGTCTGTTCACGCGTGTCGGCGCCTCGGACAACCTGGTGCGCGGCCAATCCACGTTCATGGTCGAGATGAGTGAGACGAGCGCGATCCTGCACGCCGCAACCGACCGGAGC
>WNFB01003823.1_pt1 | contig 13319 bp, 8 predicted proteins | sample 5400501 | NCBI WGS metagenome assembly WNFB01 (sample SAMN13153341, study PRJNA577476) | soil metagenome | isolation source: 200 cm saprolite under Douglas fir tree site 2 hole 1 | place: USA:California | collected 2015-04-18
ATGTTGCCGAAAGACATGTCGTAGGCCATCACAAAGAAGGCATCCACCGCCGGAGCCAGCGCGTCGATCCTGAACACGCCGTTGTCCCAGCTGGCCGAGCCCGTGTACGTATCAACGGAGACCATTGCCGACGGCCATCGCTGGTGGACCTGCGTCGAGAGCTGAGTCATGAAGTTGGTGAAGCCGCTCTGCATGTTCGGATAAGCGGGGTTCTCGTTGCCTTCGAAATCCACATTGACCCCGTCCAGGTTCTTGGAGGCGATGGCATTGATGGTGTTGGTGATGGCCGTCTGGGTGGCGCTGGGGGTGGTAATGATCGGGTAGATATTCGTGTCCCCGAAGGCCTTGATCACGACCACCACCCGATCCCCGGCCGCGTGGGCGCGGTTGATCGTGTCCACCAGGTCCTGGCTGTTCCAGCCGGTCCAGCTGTTGGTGATGGTGCTGATGCTCCCGTCGGCGTTGATGTCCAGGCCGAAATAGGCCACCGTGGTCAGCAGGTTGTAGCTCCAGTTGGCGTTGCCCGACAGCGCCCAGTAGGGCGCGAAGCCGAACACCTCGCGCGTCACACCGCCAGACGCGCTCAACGCCATCGGCCGCACGGCCACATCGCGGGCGTATGGAGCGCTCCGTGGCAGGATGGGCGAGCCCGCTGGCGTGAAACGGATCGCCATGCCCGCATGCCTTGCCTCGTCCCTGGCGTGCGGGCCGATCGCAGGATCGGCAAGGGATGGGCTGGCGGCGACGCTGGGGAGAGCATGGCCCGGTGCCAACATCGCCAGGAATACGAGTCCAATAGCCGTCGATCCTGCCCTTGGCGTGTTCCCAGGCACGAACAGGCATTTTACAAGCTGACTGTCTCAACAACGAACGCCCTCACTATCATGCCCACACCTCGTAAGCGGGACTACCATTGAGTGGTTGATGAGTCGGTCGGTTTGACCCAGTCAGTCGGTTTGACCCAGGAGAGGAGGGAGATCATGCGACCTTTTGCACGAGGGGCAACAGCGTTACTCGCAACTCTTGGCGCATGGGTAGTCGTCGCCCAGCCGGTCGGAGCCACATCGCTGATCCCGGCAAGCGGAAACTTCTTCGACGTCGTAACCTCGCAGCAGATCCGGGCGGCCGATGGGAACCTGATCATCATCCAGACCATCACGCAGACGCTGACGGGCACATTCACCGGGACCGCCAGCCAGCAGTCCACGACCGTCGTGCATAAAACAGGAGCCGCCAACCTCTTCGGAAGCGAGACGTGCACGTGCGTCGTTGCAGGTGCTTCCGGCATTGTGGTGATAGGCTTTTCAGCCACTGGGGCACCGGACGGCTCGTTTGAAGGCCAGTTCGTAATCCTCAGCGGAACCGGTGGCCTCGCAAACCTGAATGGACGAGGGACCATCCAGAGTCCAAACAGCTATACCGGGGTCATCCATTTCGACTAACTGGTCCGTCAGGATCTCCCTCCCCCTTGCGGGGAGGGCGGAGAGGGGTCTGGTTACGCTTTCTTGACGACATCTCCCTCCCCCTTTGCGGGGAGGGCGGGGAGGGGGTCTCGGGGCGCTTGGCTGATAAGGACGCTGACGCACAGCTGTCGCGATCAGTATCTAGGCTGCCCGTCAGATGACTGGCGCGGGAGTGGCTGCTGATCAGGATCTCCCTCCCCCCTGCGGGGAGGCCGGGAGGGGGTCTCGTTCCAGCTACCCGAGAGGCACTCCGCCTCGCACCGCGACATTCGGAGGGCCCGCCGGCTACGCACCGAAATGACCGACGCCGAGCTCCGGCTCTGGATGCGGCTGCGACGTGAGCAGATCGACGGCTACCGATTCCGCCGTCAACTGCCAATGGGACCTTACGTCGTCGATTTGGTCTGCTTGAAGGCGCGGCTCGTAATCGAGGTTGATGGCGGTTAGCACGCCCAGCAGAGTGACCGAGATGACCGACGCACGGCCTGGTTGGCGTCTCGAGGCTTCAAGGTGTTGAGATTCTGGGATAACGACGTCCTGCAGCAGACTGATGGCGTAGTGGAAGTCATCCGTGCGGCGTTAGCCGAGACCCCCTCCCTGCCCTCCCCGCAAGGGGGAGGGAACACAAAGTGCGAGCCCGCCCCGTAAAGGGTAGGGAACCGGAGATGCTAGCCCGCCCCGCGAGCGGGAGGGAACTGAAAGGCTAGCTGTACCAGCCCACGACATCGATGACGACATCCGTGGACCCCGCCAGGTTATAGACGTCGACCATCCCGTTGGCACCCAGCTTGACCACCACCAGGTTGGGCACCGTCTGGCCGGCCACCCAGTTCAGGTCCGAGGCCGTCGGCCGGCTGATTGCGTCAGGCCAAACCGTCAGGTAGCTGGAGACGGTTGTGTTGGTGACCGTGACGTTCAGCACCACAGCCTTCGCCGTGGACGGGACGATGCCGGCTCCGCCCACCGACACGGTCAGGGTTGCGCTGGCCCCAACCGGGCCGGTGCCGGTTCGTGTGTCGATGAGGCGCGCGGGCGTGATGCCCGAGAAGACGCTTCCACCGGCAGTGGAGGTGGCATCCGTGAACCAGCCGCCCACGTCGGCCACCACGTCGGTAGAGCCGCTGAAGTTGTAGATCGTGATCTTGCCGCTGGTCCCCACCTTGACCATCACCCGGTTGGGCACGGTCTGCCGGGCGAGGAAGTTGAGATTGGACGCCGTCGGCCGACTCGCGCCAGTCGGGAACACCGTCAGATAGCTCGACGCGCTGGCATTGGTCGCGGTGACGTTCAAGACCACTGCCGCCACGCCACTGGCCGGGACCCCGGCCTGCCCGGTGACCTGCAGGTCAATCGAGGTCGCCGGGCCGATGGTCACACCTCCCATGCCGCTACGGGTGTCCAGGATGCGCGCCGGCGGCAGCGGGTTGAAGAGCCCGTCCGGGCCTGTGATGGCGGTCACGTAGCCCGCCACGTCAAAGATGACGTCGACAGACCCGGCCAGGTTATACACACTCACCCGGCCGCCCGCTCCGACTGCGACCTCTACCAGGTTGGGGACCGTCTGGCCCGCCGACCAGTTCAGGTTGGAGGCGAGGGGCCGCGTAACTCCCGTGGGATAGACCGTGAGGTAGCTCGCCGCCGTGGTATTGGTCACGGTGACGTTGAGCGCCACGGCGGTGACGCCGGTGGCGGGCACGCCGCCCTGCCCACTGATCGGGACGCTGATCGATTGCCCAGCACCAACTGGCGATCCAGTCCGCGTATCGAGGATCCGCGCAGGCGCCACCGGATGGTACGCACCGGGAGCCGTCACGTACGTGAATTGATCGGCGGCACTGGTCGCGGTGGTCCCAGCGGGGGTCGTCACGGTGACATCAACCGTCCCGGTTCCCGGGGGGCTGGTGGCACTGATCTGGGTTCCGCTCCCGACCGTGTAGCTGGTGGCCGAGGCCGAACCGAACTTGACGGCCGTGGCGCCGATGAAGCCGGTCCCCGTGATCGTCACCGATGTTCCGCCGGCGGCAGGCCCGCTCGTCGGGCTGATGGCGGTTACCGTCGTTGGCGCCGGTTGCCCGGCAGGAGGTATGTTCACGGCCGACGCGTGCGCCGCGGCCCAGGACTGGAACACGGTGGCATCCGGCGCGCCGTTGCTATCGATGGCTCTGAAGCTCCACGGCCAGGCGCCCGCATAGCCGTTGGTGAACCAGGTGTCCAGGTATTGCTGCAGACTGGCGGTGGAACTGCCGGCCGCCGGGAACTCCCCGACCACCACCGGAAGGTCGAGCGCGAGGCTGGCATAGGTGGCGCCGTACAGGTTGGTGTTGCTGTACGGGTGCATCCAGTCGTAGTAGTGAATCTGGTAGTAGTCCAGGCCCTGGCCGACCCACTGCGGGGCCCACTTCATGGCCGCCTCGCCCACCGTGACATAACTGCCGGTGTTGGCATGCACCGCCGCGGCCACCAGGCGGGTGAAACTCTGAAAGTTGGCGAGGGTACTCGGCTGGCTGATGTTGCTGTTCACGGCCCCGTCCTCCGTGATCGCCCACTCGGGTTCGTTCATAACCTCCCACGACAGCACGTACGGGTTGTGCGCATAGCGAGTGAACACCGGGCTGAAGACGCTGTTGAGCAACGCCTGCTGGCCCGCCGCCGTGTTGATCACATTGGCGTGGCCGCCCAGCTGGACGCCATTCACCGACGTGGCGTTGGACATGAAACCGAAGTCGAGCAGCACCAGATCCAGGTAGACGTTGTGGTTGGCCGCGATCTTGAGGGCAGCGTCGAGGTCCGGAAACACGTACTGGTCCACCCCGGTGGGCATCCCGCCGGCGTCGAACGTGATGCCGGCCCGGCCGTCGGCAAAGACCCACCAGCGGGCCGTGTGGATGCCCTCGGTGGCCATCTTGGCGAAGTCGGCATCAACCCCGCTATACGTACCGGCCGCGTGGACGCCATAGGCGCCCCAGGCGTTGGCGCCGAAGTCGTTGCCGTAGTTGTACCAGGGATAGTTGGCGCCCAGCAGGTACCAGCTGCCGCCTGCCCATGGGATCCGGCTTCCGGCCGGGACCGCGCTGGCAGGCTGCGCCTGCAGGAGCAGAACCATGGTGATCGTCAGGATCGCGAAGGCGCGCAGGGCTCGCATAGCTCCTCCCGCACCTCAGTAAGCCGCGAACAGCGTCAGAACACAACCAGTCCGTGCAACCAATCGGTCACAGCCAAGAATCAAAAGAATGCCGCGGGATAGTTGTCCCCTTCCTTCAGGGAGGGGCAGGGGAGGGTGCAGCGGATAGGTCAGATGAGCGTCAGCTGTACCAGCCCACCACATCGATGACGACGTCCGTGGACCCCGCCAGGTTATAGACGTCGACCATCCCGTTGGCACCCAGCTTGACCACCACCAGGTTGGGCACCGTCTGGCCGGCCACCCAGTTCAGGTCCGAGGCCGTCGGCCGCCCGGTGCCGTCCGGCCACACCGTCAGGTAGCTGGCCGTCGTGGTGTCCGTGACGGTCACGTTCAGCACTACGGCCGTCGGGGGCGCGGCGGAGGTCATGGCCGGGACACCCCCCATTGCGGCGACCTGCACCGTAATGGTGCCGCCGGGCCCGACGGGACCTTTCCCCGGCGGCCGGGTGTCCAGGATGCGCTTGGGGGTCAGACCGTTGAAGGCGACCCCGGTCGCGCTCGGGTTAGTGGCGGCATCGACAAACCATCCGCCCACGTCCGCCACCACGTCCGCGCTGCCCTGGAAATTGAAGACGCTCACCTTGCCATTGACGCCGACCTTGACGATCACCCGGTTGGGCACCGTCTGGCCGGCCACGAAGTTGACGTTGGAGGCCACCGGCCGGGTGGTCCCACTCGGGAAGACGGTCAGGTAGCCGGCGGCCGAGGGATTGGTCACGGTCACGTTGAGGACCACCGCCGACACGCCGGTGCCGGGCACCAAGCCCTGCCCCGTCACCTGGACGTCGAGGGTCTGGCCGGATCCCACCGGTGTGCCGGTGCGAGTATCCAGGATGCGGGCCGGCACCAGGGCATTGAAGAGCCCGTCCGGACCGGCCGCCGTGGTCGATACGTAGCCGGCCACGTCGAAGATGATGTCCACGCTGCCGGCCAGGTTGTAGGCGCTGACCTGCCCCCCGGTGCCCACCGCGACTTCCACCAGGTTGGGGACGGTCTGGCCCGCCACCCAGTTCAGGTTGGAGGCCACCGGCCGAGCCCCGCCGGCCGGATATACGGTCAGGTAGCTGCTGGCGGTGGTGCGCGTGACCGTCACGTTCATCACTACCGCGGTGACGCCCATCGACGGTACGCCGCCCTGCCCGGTGATCTGCACGTCGATGGATTGGCCGGCCCCCAGCGCCGACCCGCTCCGCGTGTCCAGAATCCGGACTGGCGGCATCGGGTGGTAGGCGCCGGGCGCCGGGGGCGGCGCCGGCTGGTAGTAGCGCCCGACGAACACGCGCAGGTACCCGCCGTCGTCGTCCGCATACTGCGAGACGTGCGTGTTGCACGCACTGCACTGAAAGCCCGTGGTGGGCGTCCCATTGTTGTTGGTGATACCGTCGGCCGTGGCGTCGGTGTAGGTGGTCTGGTACGCGTTGCCGGATCCGAACAACACCGCCTGGATGCCGGCGGACGCTAGCGCCGCGGTGTGGCTTAAGAAGTATTCCGCCCGGTTGTCCTGAAAGTGGCCATTCGCATTGTTCATGGTTAGGAAATACTGATTGCCGACCGGCACCTGCCAGACGACCAGTGGCCGGTTGGTGTCCGCCCGCAAGCGTGTCATGAACGTCAGCCAGCGGGCGAAGTTGGGCACGGTCACATCGGTCCGGTCCCACCAGTGCGAGGTGTCGCCGTACCAGGCCGCGTCGTGATCGGCCACATCGTTGAAGACCAGGTCGAAGGTACTCCCGTACGGATTGTTGGCCACTCCGCTGGCGTTCAGGAAGGTAGCCGTCGCGTCGGCCACCTGGTTGGGGTCAACGCTGGTGCGCGTGTCGGTGGCCAGGTCGGGACCGCTCGCCCACAACGAGGCGTGGATGCCGAGCGCCACCCCGGGCGCGTACTTGTCGCGCAGCTTGAGCAGGGCCCAGGCGAACCCCTGCGCATTGTCCGGGATGCTCGCCACGTCGGGAAAGCCTGAGCTGGTGACCATGGCGGATATCTGCGCAGGAGACCCGCCCGGACCGGCCCGCTGCTCCAGGTAGCCCCAGAGATCGGGCTCGACGTGGACGATCACCTGCCGCCCATACGCCTGCGCCCTCTGCATCAGGAGGACGAAGTTGGCGTAGTAGGCGTTCATGGTGGCGGCATTGTTCAGGTTGCTGAAGTCGCGGCTGCTCTCATCCGTCCCGGTGGACGGGTTGGACTGGAGCAGCTCGTAGTAGGTGAAGACCGGGATGTAGCCATTGGCGCCGCTGGCGGACATGTAATAGCTGGCGAACTGCCCGGCTGGCGTGTTCCACGTCTCCCACCCCTTTCCCGTGTTGACACCACCCGCCAGGTACTGGTAGCGGAAGGCCCATGGCACTCCGCTCGCTGTCATCCAGCTAAGGTCTTGAGGTCCATTTGCCAGGCCGAAGTTGAGCCCGGACGGCAATGGTGGCGGCGCCGCCTGCGCCTGCGTCGAGGGTTGAACAACGAGGGCGGCGGCCGCGATGACCAGGGCCAGCGCGGCCGTCCGCACCCGAATCAGCTCACGCGTACCAACCGACCACATCCAGTACAACGTCGGTGTTGCCCTGAAGGTTGTACAGGTCGATCGATCCATTGGTGCCCAGCTGGACGATTACCAGGTTGGGGACGCTCTGGCCCGCCACCCAGTTCAGATCCGACGCGGTTGGTTGGGTGACCAGGCTCGGCCACACCGTCAGATAACTGGAGAGTGTCGTGTTCGTCACGGTGACGTTCATGACCACAGCCTTGGCCGCCGCTGGGACCACCCCTGCTCCGCCCACCGATACGGTCAGGGTCCCGTTCGGCCCAATAGGCGTGCCCCCATTCCGCGTATCCAGGATGCGCGCCGGGGTGATCCCGTAGAAGACGCTTCCACCCGCGGTGCTGGTGGCGTCGGTGAACCAGCCGCCCACGTCGGCCACCACGTCCGTATTGCCCGTGAGATTGTAGATGGTCACCTTACCTGCGGTCGACAGCTTGACCACGACTCGATTGGGCACGGTCTGCCCGGCGAGGAAGTTGAGATTGGAGGCAGTCGGCCGCGTCGCGCCCGCCGGAAACACCGTCAGGTAGCTGGACGCGGTGGGATTGGTCGCCGTCACGTTCAGCACCACCGCAGCCACGCCGGTGGTGGGTACCATTCCCTGCCCCGTAACCTGGACGTCGATGCTGCTGTTTGGACCAATCGTGGGGCCGCCAATGCCGCTCCTGGTATCCAGGATCCGCGCCGGCGCAAGAGAATTGAAGAGCCCATCCGCCGTCGGTGGCGGCGTCGCCACCCAGCCGGCGACATCCATAACCACGTGGGTGGACCCGCTGGAGTTGAATGCCGAGACCTTGCCGCCCGTCCCCAGGGCCACTTCCACCAGGTTCGGCACCGTCTGGCCGGCGACGAAGTTAAGGCTCGACGCCAGCGGCCTCCCCCCACCGGTCGGATATACCGTGAGGTAGCCGCCGGTGGTTGGCTGCGTGACGGTCACGTTCAGGATGGCCGCGGCCACGCCCGTCGCCGGAACGCCGCTCAGTGCCGCGCCCGCCACCTGCACGTCGATCGATTGCCCGGAGCCGATCGGGCCGGAAAACCCGCCCGTGCCATTCCGGGTGTCCAGGATGCGCGCGGGAGGCAGCGGCTTGTAGGAGGCCCCGTTGGTCACGGTCACCGTCGGATTGCCGAAGGCCTGCACGTGGGTGTCGGCCCCGACGAAAATCCGGCCGCCGCCAGCCGATGGCGTCGCGAAATGCGCGGTAGCCGATATTAATGGGAGGTTGTAGCGAGTCGCCCCGGTTGCCGGGTCGAGCCCGAATAGCGTCCCGGCCCTGTCGATGGTCCAGACCACCCCTCCGGCGACGATGGGCGGCTCCCCGCCAACCCCCTGCCAGGCAAACGCGAACGAGGGGGTGGCCCCCGTGTTGACATTGAGCGCCACCACTCCGTTGGTGCAGGGGACGTAGACGTAGGGCGCTGCGTACGCGGTGCCCCCGAAAGTCGCGTCGGCTGTCTGCCCTGGGCATACATGGGCGGTGAAGGCCTGACCTCCGATGTGGCCCAGGTTGCCCTGATTGAGGACATAGCCCTCGCCCGCCTTTCCAGTCTGAAAGATCCAGCCGTTCGCGAGGATCGCCGGTCCGATCGAACCGAGGTCCGTGTCCCCGGCGTTGAGGGAAGCCCAATCCGAAGGCGCGAAGTAATCGAGGACAGCAAGCGATGGCGAGAGCTTGATCACGCTCTCTCCGTAGTCGAAAGTCGACGTCGAGAATGTGTTCCCAGTCGCGACGAACACGTTCCCTGTTGCGCTATCGACCGCCGGGCCCGAGGGGGCCCAGATGCCACCGCCCCGCCCGGTGAGGCTCGCCGAGAGGATATTCCCCGTGCCGTTGGCGGGGACCGCCACCACCCAACCGTGGTAGTTTCCACAGTCTCCATACCGGCCGCCGAAGGGTACGTAGACGTACCCGCCCGATAGGGCAAGAGCGCCGCGTGTCCCCTGGACGGTCGGGTCCATGGTTGCTGGATCGATGGTTCGCTGCCAGAGGATGGCTCCGCTAGTCAGGTTCACCGCGACCATCACGTCGTGGATGGGTGCCAGGACACCGACCGCGTAGAGGATGTTGTTCGTGGTGTCGATCACCGGCGTACTCGTGATTCCGACCGGATTGATGTTGCCGCAGCCAAAGCCCGAGGTGACAGGCGCGCCGATATTGGCTTTCCAGATCGTAGCCCCAGTACTGGCATTGAGCGCGTAAACAGAGTTGCCCTCGGTGGCGACGTAGACCGTGGTGCCGACGACCAGCGGCTCCGCGTAGATCATCCCATCGAGTTGCGCGGAGGTCCACAGGTTGTTCACGGTACTGAAGGCCGGCTCGTTCAGGTCGTTCCCGCTTCGGCTGTTGTCCATGTGGTACGTGGGCCACGCCCCTGGGCTGGCGGTGAGCCTGGGCGCCACCTGGTATGGCCTGGGTTGAACCAGCAAGCTGACCGAGCCAACCAAGAGCGCCACGACCAGCAGGCCGAATCGGGTGAACGTGCCGAGTCCCCTCATTTGTGCCTCCCTGAACTGGGTTATTGTTCCCCTCATCACGGGAGGGGCGCTTTTCTCCTCCTCCCGTGCCGGGAGAGGCGTTATTCTTCTCCCTCCCCCCTTGCCGGGAGAGGCGTTATTCTTCTCCCTCCCCCTTGCGGGGAGGGTCAGGGGAGGGGGTCTCTTAGCAATCCCGCTCCGCCTGTGGGCCGGGAACAGTTATACCAGCCAACACCGCCTTGTGCGAGCACGATTCACCTCCCTCCCTTGCCGACCACACCGGAGACTAATTCACGACGCCGACGAAGTCGGCACAGAATCCCAGGTCTTGCACCTGGCTGGGCGTGGACAGACGCACGTACCCGAGCTCGAAGCTCCCGTGGCATCCGCTGAGCGGGCCCGTCGCGATTCCCCCCACCACAGTCACGTTGTCGAGCCAACCTTGCGGGTGGAACGAGGGTGGAAGCGCGATTGTCGTTCCGGTGATATCCACTACTTGGCCGTCCATGGCGAGCCGGCGGCCGTTTGGGGACAAAGCGAAAGACCCGCCCAGGCCACTGGGACCCGGGTACGACGTCTCGACGACCTTCGTTCCATCCGGCTTGCGGACGCTGACCTTCGCATTCATGACGGCGCACACCACAAGCCCGTCCGGCGAAATGCTCCAGGGTTGAGTCCACGTCCGGTTCGCGGAGCCCCCCGTGCAGGCTCCCAGTATCTGTTGCCGCGCCAGGCCGGTCGTGAGATCCAGGTGCGCGAAGTGCCCACCAAAGAGGGTCTGCCGGTCGAAGAGACCGTTCTGGGTGCCCAGGTAGGCTCCCACCAGTGCTACCGGGCCCTCCCCGTCCCAGCCAACCAGCCGCAGCATCTGGAAACCCCCACCACCCAGCATGTCCGGCGAGTTCACGCTGTCCCAGCGGGAGAGAGCCTTGGTCGGCCCACCGGCGTCGGCTTCGAGCACCTGCAGGACGTAGGAGGCCGCCGGTGCGGCAGACGGTTCGGGGCTGGACGTAGCCGACGGCGTTGGCGTTGGCGGCGGCGGGGGCCAGTGGATGTCGGGCAAAGTCAAGGAGGAGGCGACGATCTTCTGCCCATCCGGGCTCACGGCAAAGGACGCCTCCTGCTGCTTCTGGGTTAGCGGAAAGCTGGCTACCACAGCGGTATCACCCGTCGGCCCAAGCCGGCGAACGGTCCCCGCGCCGTCGATGTAGTAAACGGATCCGCTGGCAATGACGGCCTCGGGTGCAAGCAGCGTGGCGGCATTGCCTACCACCGGAACCTGCCTGGGTTTGAACGTGGCCTTCGTGCGGGCATAGCCGTCGAGCCCGGCGATGGCGACCACGTTGTGCTGCTGCGCCTGGACGGACGCAGGTAGGTTGTTTCGCGCCTCCAGGACTGCGAATAGCACGTCCGGGCGCGGCGAGTCGTCAGACGGGGCAGGAACGCCAGATGGGCTGGGGGAGGCTGAGGGCGACCCCGCAACGCTGGACCCCTGTCCGCAACCCGCCAGGACCAGGGTCAGCCAAACCAACCCTCTCTTCACGCGAGGCTACTTTACCGCGACGTGTACCAGCCGACCACCTTCTCCTTCCGCTGGCGGGGAAGGCATTATATTCTCCCTCCCCCTTGCGGGGTATCTCATGCGAGAGCCGAGCCGGTTGCTCGGCTCTCGTTCTCTCTTACAGGCTCTTACTTACACGGCTGATGCAGTTGAATGTTCCCACCGCCCAACGTGTTGCTCGCTGTATACCCGGTCGAGAGCGTGATGGCGAAAGTGTCCACCCCCCGCCCCGGCTCGCCGTTGTCTGCCACGTCTGTTTTGTAGGTTCCCGCTGCGCCGTTGATATCAGCGGTGCCCTCGATGTGTCTTGAGGTCGGGCCGGTCACGGCGTACGCGGTCACGCCAGTCCCGTGGACCTTGAGCCCGGTGTTGTGGTCGATGTACTCGAGGTGTCCCCAGAAGGCGCCATTCTTGATGCCGCCCGCGACCGCGAAGGTCGCCTTGCCACTGCCGCTTTGAGGGATGATCCACCCTCCGCCGGTGATGAAATCCTTCCCGGTGCCGCAGTTCGGCTGGCCGGCGCAAGTGACATCCGCGTGCACCCGCGAGAACCTCACGTCCGCCAGGGGCGCCCCCCCGAATGGATCCGCGACCACGACTTCAAGAGCCGTGACCTCGATCGTGTTGCTGGTACTGCTCTGCTTATTGATGTAAACGGTGACTGGCCGAACGCTCACGGTCTGGTTAGGCGCCCCGCTAACTGCGATGGACTGACCGTTGATGGTTAGGTCCGCGAGCTCCGAGCTGCCACTCACGGACGGGCCCGATGCTGTGCACAGCGCCATCGCCCGCGCCATAAGGAGGCTCGCCGAGACGGTGTTGCCCGCGACGCTCAGACTCACATTCGCCAGCGAGGCTTCAGAGCGTACCCGGTCGCCCTGAGCGACGGTGGCCGCGTGCAGGGTTTCGACGCTGAGCAAAGTCCCGGATCCAGTCGGATTCGCCACACTGACCGACGGCCCGCTGGCTTCCGCCGCGAATTCACTCCCGCTCTGGAAACCGGTATCCGAGAACGTTAGCGGCACGCCCAGGGCGCTGCCCCTAATGGCGGTCGCTTGCCCGCTGAAGGTTGGTCCGCCATCGGCGCGAGCTGCGAGCGGCCAGGCGATAAGAAGAATCAACGGAAGGACTCCGACGACGAGCCGACGTGCGCGAAAAAGGCGTGGTGCCATCTTCATGGTGTTCTCCCCTCGAACAAAATCGACTCGGGCTTCGGCGTCAGCCCTATACCGCTATGCCAGGCCTCCCAGCACAACAGCTTTGACGCTACCGATGCTAAGACTGGGTTTTGCTCAGGCGGAAGTCCCCAACATTGGGGACATTAGATGTGAGCACTGACCACCGTGCGTCGCCGGGCTCAGGGGTGTGAGACAACGTCCGGTCGCGCTCCTCCAGCCAAGCTGCCACCGCCTCTGTCCGGCTGTGCCACCCATAGTCGCGAAATAGCCGATCGATATGCGTGCGCACGGTGCCATGGGATAAGCCAAGGCGGCGGGCGATCTCCTTGTCCGCTAATCCCTGAGCCATTAAGGCCACGATCTCAGCCTGCCGTTGACTGACGTGCATCGGATGAGCGGATGATGCACAACGCCCGTCGGCGATGTCAATAAAGAATGACGCGGTGTTGTAACTTCACAGCTCGTACGGCACTTTCTGTTCACCGACAGACCCGTCAATCATTAGAAACGGCAGATAGTCCAGTACCGCTCCGTGCCTGTGCGCCAACAACAGCTTTTCGCCATCGGAGAGGGCCATGCCCGAGGCACGGCCCTGGTTAATCGTGAAGCCCCTCCCGATAAGTTAGTTGTACCAGCCGACCACGTCGGCAATCACATCCGTGGACCCCGCCAGGTTGTACATGGCAATCTTGCCGTCCGTTCCGAGCTTCACCACCACGAGGTTGGGCACGGTGACCCCGGCCGTCCAGTTCAGGTCGGAGGCCGTCGGCCGGCTGGTAGCATCGCTGGGATAGACCGTCAGGAAGCTGGCGGCCGTGGTGTTGGTCACGGTCACGTTCAGCACCACCGCCTTGGGCGGCACCGTCGCCGTCATGAGGGGAACCGAGCCCAGGCCCGCCACTTGCACGTAGATCAGGC
>WNFB01003825.1_pt1 | contig 13315 bp, 8 predicted proteins | sample 5400501 | NCBI WGS metagenome assembly WNFB01 (sample SAMN13153341, study PRJNA577476) | soil metagenome | isolation source: 200 cm saprolite under Douglas fir tree site 2 hole 1 | place: USA:California | collected 2015-04-18
AGATTGCCACCCTGGATGTGGCCAAGCGTCTGGGGCGGAAGCTGCGCGAGTCCCAATTAAAAACGGTCATGACGCGCTCGACCGACGTTTTCATTTCTCTTGACCAACGCGTCGTAATCGAGAATGCGGAGAAAAATTCCATTTTTGTCAGCATTCATTTCAATGACTCCCGCAAACGCGGCATTCACGGCTTCGAAACCTACTACCATTTCACCAATGCAGCCGAGCTGGCCAATCGGATTCAAGCGAAGTTGATGACGATTCCGCATTCCGCGAACCGTGGCGTCCACACGGCTAATTTCCACGTCCTGCGCCTGGCGACTTACCCGGCTGTTTTGGTCGAATGCGGTTTCTTGAGCAATCGCCGCGAAGGTGGCGAAGCGCGTGACGCGGAGTATCGCGAATTACTCGCGGACAGAATTGCGGAGGCGATTATCGAACAACGCTACGGTCCGGGCGTCTATCACGCGCCGGCTGAGGCGGCCGTCTCGCCACGACCGCCCGGCGAAGGGCCGAGTTTGGCGCCGGCCGCTCTTCGTCACGATTAAAATTCTTTGCCGCGCTCTTCGCGTCCGATAACCGCGAGGAAAATGATGGCGAGAAACACCACGCTTTCGACGAGCGCCATCGTCAGCGCGTAGTTCGGCTGCCCGTTCGCGCTGCGAAAATGTTCGGCTAGCCAGGCTTGCTGTTGTGCCGCATAAGCGGCGGCGAAATTTCCCAGTTGATAAGCCAAACCCGGGAACGTCCCGCGAAAATCCGGCGGCGATAATTCATTCAAATGCACCGGCACAACGCCCCACGCGCCTTGCACCATGAATTGCATGAGAAAGCCGCCCACGATCAGCAAAGCCGTGCTCGGCGCAAAAATCCAGATCGGAATCAGAAGCATTCCGCATATCGCCGATAAAATAATGGAGCGCCGGCGTCCCCATCGTTGCGACAGAAAACCGACCACGGTTCCGCCACAAATCGCGCCTAACGAGTAAATGATCGTGATCATCGATTTCGCGCTCACCCCGAAACCGCGCTGTTTTTCGAGAAACGTTGCGTAAAGATCCTGCGTACCGTGCGACATGTAGTTAAAAGCGGTCATGAGCAGAGCGGCGTAGATAAACAAACCGGCGTGCTGCCTGATAAAGGCACGGATGTTTATTCGTGCGACTTGTTTTCCTTTGCGATTGCGTTGCCAAACCGGCGACTCCGGAACACGCGCGCGAATGTAAATGACGAGCAGCGCGGGCAACGCGCCGGCGATGAAGAGACCGCGCCAACCGAACATTGGAAAGACAATCCAGTAGACCAGCGCCGCGAGCAGATAACCGAACGCGTAACCTTGTTGCAAAATCCCGGAGAACAGTCCGCGCGCCTGTGTCGGTAGCGACTCCATCGCCAGCGACGCGCCGAGGCCCCATTCGCCACCCATTCCAATTCCAAACAACGCGCGCAACAGCAGGAAGATCGTAAAATTCGGAGCAAACGCAGTCAGCAATTCCATGACCGAATAAAAAATTATGTCGATCATAAGCGGGACGCGCCGCCCGAATTTATCGCCGAGTAACCCGAAAATGAATGCGCCGAGCGGGCGCATCATGAGTGTCACCGTGATGGCGAAGGCCACTTGCGGAATGGTGTGACCGAAATCGTGCGAGATCGGTACCAGCACGAAGGTGACCAGGAAAAAATCGAGAGCGTCGAGCGCCCAGCCGAGAAAACAGGCAACGAACGTGTTCCGCTGTTGGGAATTGAGCGACTTGAATAATCGGATCGCTTCCACGCTTCAGATTTAATTGTCGATCTTGTGATTGAAAAGCCCGCGTTGCAGCTGCCGGAGCCTGCCCTGAGCGAAGCCGAACGGGTCTCTAGCGGCAGAAAACCTGCCGTGGTAATATTTTCGCCAATGCGCTACCTTATAAAAGCTCGCGTCAAGCCAGGAAAAAAGCCCGCTCTCATCCACGCGATCGACCAGCAAACACTCGGCCGCGGCTCGATCGCGGGGACGAATACCAGCACAACGTGCAGCAAGCGCGCGTGGACGATGCGGGTGCCGCGACTTGGGCTGAGACTTGTTTCTGTGATCCGCCGCTGGCGGAAGAACGCCCATACTGGGAAGAATACTTCGATTTGCTAAGTGTAAAGGACGGGCACTCGCGACGCAATTGCCGGCACGAAAATGGAATAGAACCGTGGGCCTGCTGCGATTGTGTTTGCACGCTACGGCTGGAAGAAAAACTTCGTGGTGCGGGCAAATCATTTCTGCGGGAGCTTCAGCAGCAAGATCGACAACTGTAGCCGCGGGCCTGTGGCGCGTTCCGGGAGACGGCGCACAGCGCCGTGGCTACAATTAGTTCTAACACATCTACGCATCATGATGCGTCAATTTGTTCCTTGATCCCTGGCATAAACCCCGCTTAGTTCTCAGTTTATTATGGCGTCGGAACTTCATCCATTGGAGACAGTGCTGCGCGAGCGCATCGTGGTTCTCGATGGCGCCATGGGCACGATGATCCAGCGCTACAAGCTTTCCGAGCAGGATTATCGAGGAGAACGCTTTCGCGATTGGAAGGGCAAAGACCTCAAAGGCAGTCTGGAGTTGCTGCAACTGACGCAAGCGCAGGTTATCGAGGAGATTCACACCAAATATCTCGAAGCCGGCGCGGATATCATCGAGACAAATACATTCAGCGCCACCACCATCGGTTTGCACGATTTTCTGTTTCGAGGAGAATCGGCAAAAGGTCGCAAAGATTGGCGATTTTTTCAACGCGTGGTGAACGACGTCGATCTTCGCGCGCTCGTCCGCGAAATGAACATTGCCGCGGCGAAAATCGCGCGCCACGCCGCGAATCGCGTTGGAGAAGAAACCAAAAGTCGCCGATTTGTCGCCGGATCGATTGGTCCCCTGCCCGTCACCGCATCCATCTCGCCGGACGTAAATGACCCGAGCTTTCGCGCGGTGACGTTCGATCAACTGCGCCAGACTTATTTCGACCAGGTAAGCGCGCTCGTCGAAGGAGATGTCGATCTTCTACTCGTCGAGACAATCTTCGATACGCTGAATGCCAAAGCCGCGCTCTTTGCAATCGCCGAAGTCTTTGAAAAAACCGAGAAACAACTTCCGCTCATCATCTCGGGCACCGTCACCGATCGCTCGGGCCGGACGTTGAGTGGCCAGACGGTCGAAGCATTTTTAATTTCCATTGCGCACGCGCGACCGCTTGTCGTCGGATTGAATTGCTCGCTCGGGCCGGACGAGATGGAACCTTACATTGAGGAGCTGGCGCGCATCTCGCCATATTATATGAGCGCATATCCGAACGCGGGCCTCCCCGATCCGCTTTCGGAAACCGGTTTTCCGGAAACGCCGAAATCACTCGCGCCGAAGCTAGGTAAGTGGGCGCAAAACGGCTGGCTCAATCTGGTGGGTGGATGTTGCGGAACAACACCCGAGCACATTCGCGCGATCGCGAATGCCGTGCGCGATTGTAAACCGCGCGAAGTTTCGAATTCGCGCGCGCCCGCAGTTCTGGGGAGCGCACGCGCCTCGCGTGCTATTTCCGGCGCCTCGCCGGAAAGCTCCGAGGATGTTCTCTACTCGAAACGTCGACTTCCACACTTTGAACGCCCTTGGGCAAAATACGCGGTGGTGTTCTCTACTCATAAGCGCCGTCAGCTGGAATCGCGAGAACGAGACCTCACCCTGCAAAGCATCCTCTATGGTCACGAGCACCGGCAGTACGAACTCTACGCGGCCTGCGTGATGCCAGATCACGTTCATCTCCTCTTTGAGCCGCAAGTGAAGGACCAAGATGCTGAAGGACAGACTGTCTTCTGGTCGTTGACTGAGATACTTCAGGGGATCAAATCCACAACGGCCCATCGAATCAACAAATTGGCTGAGACGCGGGGTACTGTTTGGGAAAAGGAGTCGTTTGACCGATTGATTCGGTCTGAGCCAGACCTTCAAGAAAAATTTTCTTACATTTGCCGAAATCCGTGGGACTCGAAAGTTACGGGGCCAAACGAAGATTACCCGTGGTTGTGGACGCCTGAGAGGTCTTCGGCAAGGGCGCCGAAGACTGCACGCGAGGCGCGTGCGCTCCCCAGACAAGGCGAACGCGATGACCGCGCACCCGATCGCGCGTTACAACTTTCCGGTCTCGAGCCGCTCAATATCACACCGGAGTTTGGTTTTGCTGTGATTGGCGAGCGAACGAACATCACCGGTTCGCCAAAATTTTCGAAGTTAATTCTTGGTGAAGATTTCGAGGGCGCACTGACCGTGGCGCGCCAGCAAGTCCAGGGCGGCGCGAACATTATCGACGTCAATATGGACGAAGGAATGATCGATTCGGAAGCGGCCATGGCCCGCTTTTTGAATTTGATTGGCAGCGAGCCCGACATCGCGCGGGTGCCGATCATGATCGACAGCTCGAAATGGAGCGTGATCGAAGCGGGTCTCAAGTGCGTGCAGGGCAAAGCGGTCGTGAATTCGATCAGCTTGAAGAACGGCGAAGAAGAATTTCTCCGGCAAGCGCAACTTGTCAGGCGCTCTGGCGCCGCAGTGATCGTGATGGCATTCGACGAGCAAGGCCAGGCCGATACTTTCGAGCGCAAGATCGACATCTGCGCGCGCGCCTACAAGTTGTTGACCGAACGCGCAGGGTTTCCGCCTAACGACATTATCTTCGATCCCAACATCCTGACGGTTGCAACCGGCTTAGACGAACATCGCAATTACGCGGTCGATTTCATTGAAGCGACGCGCTGGATCAAAAAAAATCTTCCTGGCGCGCGTGTGAGCGGCGGCGTGAGTAACATTTCATTTTCGTTCCGCGGCAACAATGCCGTGCGCGAAGCGATGCACGCTGCGTTTCTCTTTCATGCAATCGGCGCCGGTCTCGACATGGGAATTGTCAATGCCGGCCAGCTCGCGGTTTACGAAGAGATCGCACCGGAGTTGCGCGAACGGGTCGAGGATGTGCTGTTAAATCGGCGGGCCGACGCGACCGAGCGGCTCGTCGATTTCGCCGAGAAGGTTAGGGCCAAAGATAAAACTCCGGTGAAAGATGAAGCGTGGCGCGGGGAGTCTGTCGAAGAACGGCTGAAACACGCGCTCGTCAAGGGCATCGTCGATTACATCGACACCGATACTGAGGAAGCTCGGCAGAAGTGTAAGCGGCCGCTCGACGTGATCGAAGGCCCGCTCATGGCCGGGATGAGCGTGGTCGGCGATTTATTCGGCGCGGGAAAAATGTTTTTGCCGCAAGTGGTAAAGAGCGCGCGCGTGATGAAGAAAGCGGTCGCGTATTTGATGCCGTTCATGGAAGCGGAGAAATCGGCGGGCGCAAAACCGCAGGGGCGCATCGTCATGGCGACGGTCAAAGGCGACGTACACGACATCGGCAAAAACATCGTGGGCGTCGTGCTGCAGTGTAACAACTACGAGGTTGTCGATCTTGGCGTGATGGTCCCGGCCGCGAAGATTTTGGAGACGGCGCGCACCAAGAAAGCAGATGCGATCGGTCTGAGCGGACTGATCACGCCGTCGCTTGATGAGATGGCGCACGTGGCCCAAGAAATGGAGCGCGAGAATTTCGAGCTGCCCTTGTTAATCGGCGGCGCCACGACGAGTCGTGCGCACACCGCGGTGAAAATCGCGCCGCATTATCGAGCGATTACGGTGCACGTGCTCGACGCCTCCCGCGCCGTCGGAGTAGTGAATTCATTATTGAGCGAACAATTAAAATCGGAATTCGCTGCGAAAACACGCGATGAATACGCACGTTTGCGGGAAGAACATGCCGCGAAGGGTCGCGAAAAGAAATTACTCACGCTCACTTTGGCTCGCGCGAATCGGGCGTCGATTGATTGGAATACGTACCAACCGCCAAGACCAGAGTCTTTAGGCACGCGAGTGCTTAGCACCGTCACTTCGCCATGCGTCGCTCAGGATGACAAGATTGTGACGCCGATCACGCATATTTCGCTGAACACACTCGTCGAGTTCATCGATTGGTCGCCGTTCTTCCACGTTTGGGAATTACGCGGCCGTTACCCGGCGATCTTCGACGACCCGGTGATCGGGAAGCAAGCGCGTGAACTTTTTGATGACGCAGTGGAACTGCTCGATCGGATCGTCGCGAAAAGTCTGCTGACGGCGCGGGGTGTCTTCGCGTTCTGGCCGGCAAACGCCGTGGGCGACGATGTCGATCTTTATGTCGATGAAAAACGAGGCCAGAAACTTGCCACCTTCCATTTCCTGCGGCAGCAGATGCAAAAGCCGGCCGGACAATTCAATCATTGCCTGGCGGATTATATTGCGCCGAAAACCGATAGTCATAGACCGCCGCTACAAGATTATCTGGGCGGATTTGCGGTCACGATCCACGGCGCGGATGAATTGGCCAAGAAGTTTTCCGCCGAGCACGATGATTATAACGCGATTCTGACGAAGGCATTGGCGGACCGACTGGCGGAAGCGTTTGCCGAGCACTTGCACAAACAAGCGCGGATCGCGTGGGGGTTTGGGCGCAATGAAAATTTATCGCATGCCGATCTTCTTCGCGAAAAATATCGCGGCATTCGTCCCGCTGCGGGTTATCCGGCCTGTCCTGACCACGCGGAAAAACGGACTCTGTTCGATTTACTGGGGGCCGAAAATAAGATCGACATCAAATTGACCGAATCATTTGCCATGCATCCGGGTGCAAGTGTGAGCGGCCTTTATTTCTCGCATCCCGACGCGAAATATTTCGGCGTCGGACAAATCGCGCGAGATCAGGTGATTGATTATGCGGGGCGGACCGGCGTGACGATTGCGGCGGTGGAAAAACGGCTTGCGCCTAATCTGGGCTACGAACCTTAAAGCGACGTCGCCGCTTTGGTCATGGCCGGCACGAATTTTACCGCTTCGCTTGAAGCAGCGACCGGATCTTTTTCCTCGGAGTCGTTTGCGACCGGCCAAACCACGTCCCAAGCGAGTCCGCATTTCTCGAGCAACCAGATGACGTAACGAGTGACGTCGAATTCCCACCAACGCAAGCCGTGCGCGGCACAACGCGGCTGAGCATGATGATTGTTGTGGTAACCCTCGCCAAACCCGACGACGCCGATCAGATAATTGTTTCGGCTGTGGTCGGAGGTGTCAAAGCTGCGATATCCAAATCGCGGCATGTGGCAAATGGAATTGACCGCCCAAGTGACGTTGTAAATCAAGAGCATCGGCACGTAGATGCACCACAACATTCCCGCGAAACCGAAAGTAAAGAAAAGAACCGTGGCTACCGCCAGATGAGGCAGCACGTAAAGGGCTGAATTTTCCCATAACCGGCAATACCAGATTTTACGAACATCGGCGGCGTAGCGTTTTGAACGCTCGCGGAATCCGGGTGGCTTACGGACCAGCCACATCATGTGGGCGTAAGGAAATCCGTGCACCGGACTGTGGATGTCTTCGTCGGTGTCGGATTTCAAATGGTGATAACGATGGTCGCCAACCCACATGACCGGATCGCCAGCGAGGGTTACCGCCGAGCCAGTTGCAAAAAGGAGCTTGAGCCACTCCGGCATTTCGAAACCGCGGTGGGTGAGATACCGATGCAGATAAAGTGTCGTGCTGATTCCGCCCCAAAAAAAGACCACCAGCATGACGGGCAGATAGGAAAGGTGGAAACGATGGAGAAGGCCGAGCACGCCCAAAACCTGCAATCCGATTAGTACAACGAAGATCAGCAGATGGAGTTTTTCGTGCTTAAACATGCGGCGGCGGAATGAGGAGAAAACGAAGCGGCCAACCGGGCCGCAGCTAAGACCAGAACATCCACACTATTCCGCAATATGTGTGCCGCGGCAACTTCTTATTTGCCGACAGTGATTTCAATTTTTGTGAAAAAGTAGAGAACTTCACCGCAAAAACCCCGTATTATGCTTTTAGAAACCAGAGTTTTTACCCGCAACTGCGCTCGACCGGCTTTTGCCTAACAAACGAACAAATAACACCGTGTTCTACTTCCCATCGCAAAAACACTTCCATTCCCGGCTTGCGATTGCTCTCGCAGCCCGCAGATTACCTTATTCTCTATACGTTACGTGGGACGCCACGAAGAAATTTTCGTATAATTCTCTCATGAAACCAAAATCGGAGGCCTCGTTAGACAACGATGGAAATTACAGAATCGACATATAGACCGAAATTTGGCTTACTCGAAGGTGCAAGACTCTACAAAGAACTGCATAAGCGGGTAAGGGTCGCGCAGCTGTTTAAGCGGTCATATATGTTCTACGCACTGCATGCGCTCTGTGTTTTCATCGCCATCGCCATTATTTGGTATTTTCTCGTGGTCACTACGAATACGATTCTGTTTAGTGTATTCGCAATGTTGCTGGCGATGTGCTTAAGCCAACTCGGAGGGTACATGCACGATGCCGCGCACATGATGGTCTTGAAAACTAAAGTCATGAACGATGTGGCGGGAACGATTTGTGCGTCATTTATTTCCATGAATTACAATGCCTGGAAAATCAAGCACAATGCGCACCACAGGCATCCGAACCAGGAAGGACACGATCCTGATATCGACATTCCGCTTTTTTCGTTTACCGGCACACGGTACGCATCGAAAACGGGATTCGCACGGATGCTAAGACGTTACCAGGCCTACCTCTACTTTCCGCTAACATTCTTGCTCACCTACTCGTTACAATTCAAAAATAGCATCGAGTATCTTATTCGGGAGGTAAAAAGAGGTTTTCGCCTCAGTATCCTTAGCGAAATGTCGCTTTATTTGGGGGGCTTTTTTCTTTGGTATGTGCTTCCGTTCCTCGTGTTTGATCTTTTAAAGGCGCTGCTCTTTATCACGATCGTTCCAGTGACGGCCGGCTTTTACATTGCGAGTGTCTTTGCTCCGAATCACAAAGGGATGCCGGTTCTCGATCGAAATACCAGGCTCTCATTTCTAGAACACCAAATTATCACCTCTCGGAACATCGCTGACAATTGGTTCACCGACTTTGTGTACCTAAGTCTCAATTACCAAATCGAACACCATCTGTTCCCTGATTGCCCGCGGAATAAACTCAAGCTCGTGACACCGTACATTAAGGAACTGTGCCGTACGCATGGTCTTTCGTTCACCGTCGTCGGCCTGCGAGAGTCGTTCGGCGTGATTCTCAACGGACTAAGCAGCGTGGTCCGGGAGGCCGAGCATGCGGTAGTTTTCCTTGACGAAGCACAATAGATTTATGGCAACCTCAACGGATAGCTCGCCTACGATGGAGATCACCCAAATTGAGCATAAGGCAGGCAAGCTTTACAACGGTTTCAAACAAACTGTGGCGAGGTTGTTTGGAGAAGCAGATGTCTTGATCAACGGCGCTCGACCCTGGGATATTGTCGTGCACGATGACCGGTTCTACCGGCGAGTGCTGGCTAATGGGTCATTGGGGTTGGGTGAGTCTTACATGGATCAGTGGTGGGACTGTGAAGAAATCGATGAAATGATTGCGCGGCTCCTCGGAGCTGGCTTGGAAGAGAAAATCCAGCCCCGTAAATTTCTCTACTTGTTTCTCCTCGCACATCTCATGAATCCCCAACGCAAATCGAAAGCCTACGAGGTGGGTGAGCGCCATTACGATCTCGGTAACGATCTGTTTGAGCGAATGCTTGATAAACGGATGACCTACACTTGTGCGTACTGGAGCGGGCATCCGACCCCGCAGGGACTGGACCAAGCGCAAGAAGCGAAGCTTGAGCTGGTTTGTCGTAAGCTCGGACTAAAACCGGGCCAGCATGTGCTCGATATTGGCTCTGGCTGGGGCAGCTTCATGATTTATGCCGCCGAGAAGTACGGAGTCGCTGCGACTGGCGTCACCGTTTCAAAAGAACAAGTTGAGCTTGGCCGGAAACGAGCAGGAAACCTTCCGGTCACCTTCGAACTAAAAGATTATCGCGAGACGACCGGAAGCTATGATCACGTCGTCTCGCTCGGAATGTTTGAACATGTCGGACCACGGAACCACCGGACGTTTATGGAAGTCACCAACCGCGTCTTAAAAGATGAGGGACTCTTTCTCCTTCAGATCGCTGCCAGAAGCAATTCGAAAACGCTGCCCGATCCGTGGTCAGGAAAGTATATTTTCCCGAATACTCTGATCCCGTGTCTCGGCGAGATTGCCTCGAGCACTAACGGCCTCTTTGTCATGGAGGACTTGCACAACTTTGGCGCCGATTACGACAAAACGCTCCAAAGCTGGCACCGGAATTTCGAGGCGGCCTGGCCTGCGCTCAAGAACAAGTACTCCGACCGGTTTTACCGCATGTGGCGGTACTATCTTTTGGCTGCGGCTGGCCTATCGCGTTCCCGTACCGGACAACTGTGGCAAATTGTCTTCTCGAAGAAAGGTGTTCCCGGCGGATATCACTCCGTTCGCTGAACCCAGTTGCATTTCCTGTTGTGGCGGCGTGAAGTTTTCGGATGCGCGAAGTGGCGGCTCATGATAAGCATCACGCAAAGTTGCGGGGTGTAGCTTAGCTTGGTAGAGCGCGTGGTTTGGGACCACGAGGTCGCAGGTTCAAATCCTGTCACCCCGACCATCTCCGCCAAAAGAGGCCGGCAAACACCAGTATGTTTTATGTTTATGTTCTAAGGAGCCAGAAAACAGGTCTGCGTTACGTGGGATTCTGTGAAAATCTTGATGACCGTCTCCGACGTCACAACGCTGGGGAATCGAAAGCTACGAAGCATGGCGTTCCATGGGCGCTGCTTCACAGCGAGAGCTTTTCGGAGCGCGGCGAAGCTGTAATAAAGGAACGCTCTTATCAGACCGGACGGGGGCGCGGTGAGCTTGACCGGCTCGAGGTAGAGCCGTCGCCGCGGCGACAGGTCGCAGGTTGGCGCCGCGGCGACTCACCCCGACCAAGTCAGGGAACAACGAGATGACATTGATTAAGCTGGTTATCTTGGCGGCAATTAGCGGAGCAACGCTGACGTTGTCCGCGCAAGAGGCGGTGCGGCCGGACGTCGATCTTACCTCAAAAAGAAATGAGCAGAACCCTCCGGCTGCAACCACATCAACTTTGCCTGATCTTCCGGAGTTATCGCAACTCGATGAAATCTTCAAGCAAACCTCGCTTGGTAAAACGGCGGATGACTATCGACTACACCTCGAATGGAGACGGCTCCGAAACCAAGTGGCTAATAATGCAGACGTCATGGCTGCGAAGAAAGCGGCTGAATCGGCGCACACGGATTTGGAGAAGCGGGAACGGCTTCGGCAATACTATGGCATTTACTACGCGCACATGCAGGCGCTTGCCAAAGATCCGCAAGTAAAAAGCGGGCTCGATGCCATGCAGGCGGCGCATTTGGCGTCGCTCGCTCAGTCCCGAGTGCGCCCGTCGCCCTCGCCCGCGCCAAGCGCCTCTCCCGTCCCGAGCCCCGCCGAAGAGAACGAGCACTGATACGCTCGGTATTCAATCGATCGTCACGCTTGGGAAGACCGGCTTGCCGGCAAAGAAGCGTGCCTTTAAGATCAGTGACTCGACAACGGCGCGTTCGTCTAGTGGTTAGGACACAGCCCTCTCAAGGCTGGTGCACGGGTTCGACTCCCGTACGCGCTGCATTGTTCGAGAGCTTCAGTATTTAGAAAGCGGCCGATTTTCGGACAACGCCGGATTATTTTGCACCGTGGACGCCCGGTCGATAGATTCAATCCTTATGCCGTACAACGACATCGCGCCGCCAGCCGGCGAGAAAATTTCAAGAACCGACAAATTAAACGTGCCGGATCGGCCAATTATTCCGTTCATCCGCGGGGACGGGACCGGGCCGGATATTTGGGCGGCAAGCGTCCGCGTCTTTGATGCAGCGGTTGAAAAAGCGTACTCTGGCAAAAGGAAAATCTCATGGTTCGAAGTTTTCGCCGGTCAGGCGGCCAAGGACAGGTTCGACAATTGGTTGCCGGACGACACGGTCGAAGCATTCCGCGAATTTTTAGTCAGCATTAAAGGTCCGCTCACGACCCCAGTTGGGGGCGGCATTCGCTCGCTCAACGTCGCGCTCCGTCAGCTTCTCGATCTTTTCGTCTGTTTGCGGCCGATCCAGTATTTCAAAGGTGTCCCCTCGCCCGTGAAGCATCCGGAAAAGGTGAACATGGTGATTTTTCGCGAGAACACGGAGGACATTTACGCTGGGATCGAATTTGCGGCCGGGACTCCTGAGTCGCAGAAGATCCTCGATTTTTTTGCCAAAGAATTTCCCAAAGAGTTCGACAAGATCCGGTTCGGCACCCGCGAGAAGGCGGCGGACTTTTGGAAAAAAGTGGGCGCGCCGGAGAAAGACAATGTCATGGTCGGTCTTGGGATCAAACCGGTCAGCCGGCACGGCAGCGTGCGCCTGATCCACAGCGCGATCAGTTACGCGATTCTAAACCAGCGCAAGAGCGTAACGCTGGTGCACAAAGGCAATATTATGAAATTCACCGAGGGCGCGTTTCGCGATTGGGGCTACGAGATCGCGAAAAGTTATTTCGGCGCGGAAGAAATCGACGACGGCCAGTGGTGCAAGATTCCAATGGGCAAACCGGGCGCTGGCATCATAATCAAAGATGCGATCGCAGATATCACACTACAGCAAGTCCTGACGCGCCCGGAAGATTTCGACGTCATTGCGACTCTAAACTTGAACGGCGATTACTTGAGCGATGCGCTCGCTGCACAAATCGGCGGAATCGGCATTGCGCCCGGCGGCAACATCAATTACATCACCGGCCACGCAGTTTTCGAAGCAACGCATGGCACGGCGCCTAAGTATGCGAATCAGGACAAAGTGAATCCCGGTTCCGTCATCCTGTCGGGGGAAATGATGTTCCGCTACATGAACTGGACAGAAGCCGCCGATCTCATCCTGAAAGGAGTAAACGGCGCGATTGCGAGCAAGCGAGTCACTTACGATTTCGCGCGCCTCATGGACGGCGCGACGGAGATTAAATGCTCGCAGTTCGGTGACAACGTCATCGACCACATGTGAAGGATAATCACGAAATCCGAATGACGAAGCTCAAAGGAAGAATCGAAGCCCAGAATGAGTGAAACGGATGTCGATCTCGCATTTCGGATTTTTGAGTTCGTCATTCCTTAGTCATTCATCATTCGTGCTTTGTCATTTGATTAAAGAAAACTTATGCGCTTAGCCATAACCTACCTGCTTGTTTTTCTTGTTGCCGGCGTCGGCAGCGTCTTCGCCCGGAAACGAAACATTACCGAGAAAGATCTTTGGGAATTCGTGTGGATCGGCGATCCGCAAGTGTCCCCGGA
>WNFB01003827.1_pt1 | contig 13312 bp, 9 predicted proteins | sample 5400501 | NCBI WGS metagenome assembly WNFB01 (sample SAMN13153341, study PRJNA577476) | soil metagenome | isolation source: 200 cm saprolite under Douglas fir tree site 2 hole 1 | place: USA:California | collected 2015-04-18
CCGGCCGCATGGAAAAGTGGCAGGCGTCACGCCGCTGGGAGCCCTCCTCCGGCGGCAGAAGCCGGCTTCCGGACGATGGTATCGCCGAGCACCAGGACGTCCATCTTCGTGCGCAGAAAACAATCGATGGCTTCCTCGGGGCGGCACACAATGGGCTCGTTCTCGTTGAACGAGGTGTTCAGCACCACAGGCACGCCGGTGAGGTTAGCAAACTCGCGAATCAGACGCCAGTAGCGCGGATTTGCCGCGCGGCTCACGGTTTGCAGCCGCCCGGTGCCATCCACGTGCGTCGGCGCCGGGATGGCGGCGCGCTTCTCCGGCCGCACTGCGTACGCCAGGGTCATGAAAGGCGAAGGGTACGCGCGCTCAAAATACTCCCCGGTGGCCTCCTCCAAGACCGAGGGGGCGAAGGGGCGAAACGTCTCCCGATGCTTGATGCGCTCGTTCAGGATCCGTTTCATTTCCGGGCGTCGCGGGTCGGCAACGATGCTGCGATTGCCCAACGCACGCGGCCCCCACTCGGTGCGGCCCTGGAACCACCCCAGGATCTTGCCCTCGGCAATCTCCTGGGCCGCTGCCTTGGCCAACTCTTCTTCCGGCAATTCCGCGATTGCGAAGCCCGAAGCAGCGATTCGGCTGTGCGCGAGCGCCTGCCGGATCTGTTCCGGGGAGTATCCCGGCCCCCAGTACGCATGCTCCATAACAAATGATCGCGGCTGGCCGAGCACTTGGTGATGCACATAGAGGGCTGCGCCGACCGCAAGCCCTGCGTCACCGGCAGCCGGTTGAACATAGACCTGCTCGAAGGGCGTGCAGTCGAAGATTTTTCCGTTGGCCACGCAGTTGAAGGCCACGCCACCGGCCAGGCACAACGCCCTTTGCGCGGTCCGCTTATGAAGGTCGCGGAGCAGGCCAAACAACACCTCTTCCAAACGAGCTTGCATGGTGGCGGCCACGTTGCGATGGCGCTGCTCGACGGGTTCGTCCCCTGCGCGAGTCGATCCCAGCCGCTTCTCCATATGATCGGAGAACAGCCGGCCGATCTCCGGAGTCTTGTCCGCTTCGTGCCAAGTCATGTCCGGGCCAGTGCGGTGGTGCACGAAGTATTCGAGGCCCAGGCGGAAGCCTGCCGCGGCACGCGTGCGCACAATGCGGCGAAACTCGTCGAGATACGCCGGCTCGCCGTAGGCGGCCAAGCCCATCACCTTGTACTCATCGCCGAATTTCCAGAAGCCGAGGTACTGTGTGACCGCGGTGTAGTACATCCCGAGCGAATGCGGGAAGGCGACGGCGCCGTGCACGCGGAGCCGATTGCCTTCCCCGGTGGCCCACATGGTGCTGGCAAAGTCGCCCAGCCCATCGGCGGAGAGCACGGCGGCGCGCTCGAACGGCGAGACGAAAAACGTGCTGGCCAGATGCGCCTGGTGGTGCTCGACGCGATGGAAGCGCGCGCGGATGCGCTGCGGGTCCAGATCGAGGGCCGCGGCCAGCGCCACGGGGATGCCGGTGAAGCGCGCCAGCACTTTCGCGCGTTCCCGGGCGAAGCGCGGCATGCGCAAGGCGAAGAGCAGCTTGGTGCCCAGGCGTGCCCAAGGGTCGCGCGGGATGGCGATGTGGTCCACTTCCTCGATGGGGATGCCCGCCTCGGCCAGGCAATAGCGAATGGCCTGTGCGGGAAACCCCGCGGCATATTTCACCCGGTTAAAGCGCTCCTCCTCGACCGCGGCCACCAGGCGGCCATCGCAAACGATGGCCGCCGACGAGTTGCCGTGGTAGGCGTTGATGCCCAGGATGCGCATGCAGAGGAACTCCCTCGATCAGTGGGGATGACCGCGGCCAAGCCGGGGCGGCTGCCCACCCGCCGACGCCGCGGCAGGCCTGGCGGTCTCGGCTGCGGCTCCGCCTTCCAGGTGCCGCCTGCTCCACTCGTTCAACACGTACAAACTCCACGGGCGCGACCAGTTTGTCCGCCCCGTCAGGAAGTCCTGCCAGACTGCTTGCACCGCCTGTCCATTCAAGACCGGCTGCAGCGCCGGAGTCAAATCCGCGAAGCCGCTGCTGACCTGCTCGCGCAGGGCGCCGCGCAGCCAGCGCTCCCAGGGAAATGTGAACGTGCGCTTGCGCTGCCGCACCACCTCGACCGGCAACAGCTCTCCGAGCGCCTCGACCAGCAGCGCCTTGGGCATCCCGCCTCGCTTGACCGGCTCGGGCAGTTGCGCGACAAACTCCACGAGGTGATGGTCGAGCAGCGGTACGCGCACCTCGAGCGAATGGCTCATGCTGACCGCGTCGGTGTCGCGCAGAAGGGTATTGACCATGTAGGAGCGCATCTCCAGGCACGAGACAGCGGTGAAGCTGTCCAGCCGCCCGGCCTGACGCGCCGTTTCCTCCAGCCATGCCCGCCAGGGCGAGCGCTCTGCGGCCGGGGCGCGCATTTTGCGGTGCGGCCTTGAAGCGTCTCCGCTGAGGAGCTGAGCAGACTGCTCGGGGGTGAAGAGCGCCCGAACAAAAAAGTAGGGATGCGGAAGAGCGTCCGGGTTGCGCCACAGCGCCGCCAGTTTGCGCGCAGCGTCACCACGTTTCCGGCTCTCGCCGATTCTCTCTGCTGCCAAGGCGGTTGCCGAGCGCACGCCGCGCGGCACCAGACTCCCCAGCGCCGCCAAGCGCCCGGCGCGGGGAGTCGCGCGGAACGTGCTGTAGCCTCCGAAGACCTCGTCGCCGCCCAGGCCCGAGAGCGCCACCTTCAAACCCACCTGGCGGGCCGCCCACGAGACAAAATAGGTGTTGATGCCGTCCATGGTCGGCAGATCCAGCGCGGCGACGCCTTCTTCCAGCCGCGCCAGCATCTGCTCCCCGCTTAGCATGAGCTCTTGATGCCGCGCGCCGAAGCGCCGGGCCGTCCGCCGGGCGAGCTCTGCCTCGCTGAAATCCTGCTCCGGAAAAACCACCGTGAAGGTGTGCAGGTCTTTCTGTTCGCGGCTGGCTAGAGCCGCAAGCGCGGTGGAATCGAGTCCGCTGCTCAAGAAAAGCCCGAGGGGCACATCCGCGATCAGGTGTCTGCGGACAACATCTTCGAGCAGAGGCCGGAGCTCAGCGGCAGCGGTTCGAGCGTCAGGCCCGCGCGATGTCACCGAGCCCAGCGCGGCCTGGGCAAAATCCCAATAAGCTTCCGGGCGAGCCTCCGGAGTCTCTGCCGCGAGCGGCACGAGCATCCGATGCCCCGGCGGAAGGGAGAGGACGCCTTCGATCAGGGTGATCGGCTCGGCAAAGGCTCCGAACAACAGATAAGCTTCGAGCGCGGCTGCGGAGATGCGCCGCGGCACCTGTCGGCTCTCGAGCAACGCTCGGACCTCAGAAGCAAACAGGAGCGCGCCGTCCACCACGGCATAGTAGAGCGGCTTGATGCCCAGGCGGTCACGCGCAAGAAACACGCAAGGCCCGCGGCCCCCAGGCGCCGCGCGCATGTCGAGCACAGCAAAGGCAAACATGCCCCGCAAGCGGCGAACGCAGTCTTCGCCCCATTTTTCATAAGCGTGGACAATGACCTCGGTGTCCGAGCGCGTGCGAAAGACGTGGCCCTGCGCTTCGAGCGTCTGGCGCAACTCGCGGAAGTTGTAAATCTCGCCGTTGAACACCACGGCAAGCGTGCCGTCTTCATTGAAAATAGGCTGGTGGCCGCCAGGCAGATCAATGATGCTCAGACGCCGCATTCCCAGGGCCGCAGAGGGCGCCCCCGGAGGAGCAACGAGGAGCCCTTCGTCATCCGGCCCTCGATGCCGCAGCGCTGCCATCATCCGGCGGACGATGGCCTCCCCTTCTTCTCTGCGATGAACCCCCACCACGCCACAGATGCCGCACATTGGGTTATCGGGGACCGCTGAACAAGGTGACGCCCGCGCGCCGCAATTGCTCCCGGAGTCGCAGGTGGCGCTTCATCCTCGCTGGCCCTCCGCGGCCCGCCCCGATGCCCTCGGGGCCAACTCCGCGTACAAGGCTTGCAGCACCGCCAGCGGCTCGTCCCAGCTGAGGCGGCGAGCCACTTCGGCGCATCCCGCCCGCAGCCGTTGCCGCAGGCCGGCGTCGTCCAGCAAACGGCTCAGGCCCGCCTGCAAGGCGTCCCGCTCATGCGGCACCACCAGGCCGGCCCGCTGGTCCACCAATGGGGCAATCCCGCAGCGGTCGGTGACCAGCACGGGCGTGCCGCAGGCCACCGCTTCGGCCGCGGTGTTGCCGAAGTTCTCGTTCTGCGAGGGCAGCACAAACACATCGGCATCCTGATAAGCCGCCCATTTTGCTTCCTCGTAAAGCGGCCCGGTGAAGAGCACACTCCCCCCCAAACTCAGCCGTGCGGCCAACGTTTCCACTCGCTGCCGGTAGCCGTCCCCTTCGTCCGGGCCGGCCAGGACCAGCAGCGCCGCCGGCCGCGGCTGGGCGCCTTTCCACCAGCGAGCAAACGCCTCCAAGATCAACTCCGGACTCTTCTTCGACACTAGACGTCCGAGGAAAAGAACCAGTTTCGCTTCCGCCGGAATGTTCCACTGGCGGCGAAACGCTCCCGCCGGGGGCAAACGCTCGGGCAACTCGATGCCATTGCGACGAAGCACCACTTGGGCCTCCGGGAAGCCGCCGCCGACCAACTCCTGGCGTTCCTGCTCAGAGGTGGCAATCAGGCGCGCCGCGCCGCGCAGCATCCTCTGTCCCAGCAGCCCGTGGTAGAGCCGCTTGAGCCACAGATTGCGCACAATCGGCCGGAACATCCCCATCGGCTCGACCACGTAAGGGATCTGCCGGCGGCGGCAGTAGCGGGCCACCACCGCACCGAGCAGGTCATACAGACCGTAGACATGCGCCAGGTTGAACTCCCCCGCGCGCTCGCCGCAAAAGCTTATGACAGCCGGATTGAGGGTGAGCGTGCGATAGCGGGCCCATGTGCGCAGATAGACAGCTTCCACGCCGTCCTGCTCGGCCCGCCAGCCCCACGCGCACCGCGCCCATTTCTCCGGCCGGCGGAGGGGCTCTGCGCCGAAGCCCAGATCCGCGGTCAGAATGGTGACTTGATGACCGGCTTTTCCCAGCGCTCGGGCGATGGCCCGCACCTTGACGGGAGGGCCGCCCTTATCCAAGAAGGGGTAGTAGGCTTGTGAAACCTTCAGGACCCGCATGAGGAGGTATCCTTGGTGGCCACGAACCATACCTCGTAAGCCAGCCGGGGGAACCGCCGCACCGCCCACTGGTCAAGAGAATGCAACGCCGGAAAGGCGCGTGCCGGGGGTACACAAAAACGTCCGATGCTGACCCCCACCGTGGCGAAAAGGCCATCGCCTGCAACGTGGCGCAAGTTCAGCCCAAGGTCTTGGAGATACCGCGAGTAGGTCCCGGGCCGCCGGAAGTTTTGCACAAAGCCATTCTTGCGCAGGTTCTTCAGCCGGACAGGCACCGAGAAGGGCGAAAGTACATTGTTCATGCTGCAGACCAGCACCCCACCTGGAAGAAGCACGCGCGCCATTTCTTTCAGCGCGCCAAATTCGTCGGCCAGATGCATCAAAACTCCGGTGCAGAGAACCTTGTCGAAGGATCCGGCCGGAAAAGGCAAGTGATACGCGGTGCCGATGAAAGCATTGGGTTGGTATCCCGCAAGCGACCCGCGCAATTGACGGATCATGCTTTCCGAAGCGTCCAAACCCACCCAGCGGATCCTTGCCGCGGCGAGCAAGGCCTTGGAGATCCACCCGTAACCACAGCCCACTTCCAGGACGCGGTCTCCGTCGCGGAGCTGCAAGGCCTGCAAGGCTAAGGAGCGATCCCGCTCGGATTTGTATTGCCGGTAAGGATTCTTGGCTTCGCGCCAGCGTTGCCAAAAGGTCGGTGTCCACTGAAACATGAGCCTTACCCTCGGGCACAACACTCCAGGATGGGCGGAAGCCCGCCGCCTCACGAATCGTTCCCCTGCCAGAAGCCAAACGCGCCGCGTTCCACAGGCGCCTTCAAGAACCTCTCTCAGATCTATGCGCTACTGGCGACGCGGCGGATCGACGCCTGCCTGCCGTCGGCGCGTCTCATCGACGTCCAGCGAGCCATGTCCCGGCACGGACAGGGTCAGGGGTGAGCAAGGAAGGCAGGCGGAAAAGCAAGCCGACCATGAGCCAGAAGTAGGCATTCAAAACAAAGTTCTGGTAAGACGCCAGGCTCATAAAGGTGAATGGTATCGTGAGGAGAAATAGGAACCAGTAAATGGCAAAACCGACCGGGAAGTAAGGCGTTTCTCTCAGACGGATGATCACCTTCCATCCCGAAACCAGCAAAGTCACCACCCAAACCAGCCAAAGAACCGGACCCAGTATCCCCATCTCCAGGATCAGCCCCCCGAAACCGTTTTCCACTCCAATTCCCGGGGGGGGCTCACCCAGGAATCGGCTCACATACTGCACGCCGAGAGACGCCGTACCCAGGCCGTAGCCATAAGGCCAATCGGGATACTGAAACGCCATCTCCAAGTTTTTTACGGGATAGTCCCAAGACCGATAAGCCAGCTCCGAGCGCGGGCTCGATGGCAGAAGCGTCTCCGAGTAAAAGTCGATGCGCGCGCCCACCGCCCGAGGGAACACCTCCACCAGAGCCAGCAGGGCGATTCCGGCCAACAAAACGGACCACCGAATGGCTTTGATGAGGCGAAGTCCTTGCCGCCACCGCCACGAGACGCCCCAGAGCAAAGCGGCAACAAGGACTAACGTGCTGCCTCCTGTCCACATCAAGGTGCCGCGGGACCCGCTGAAGATAATCCCGGCGGCCAAGGCCGCCACCGCCGCGAGCGTGAGCTTTCGGCCGCGCTGCGCCCGCAGGAAAAGATAGCCGGCGGTCCCCAGCACCAGCAACCACGCCAGGATAAGGTACGCGGCAAACCGGCCGTCACTCACGAAGACCGACGTCGGCCGGTACAACAGTTCTCCTGACCCCGGCGCCGTGCGGTACAACTGGCCGAGCGCGCGCAAATCCGGCGCCATTTCCTGCGGGTTCAAGAATTCCGGGCCGCGTAGCGCCTGCGTGGCGCCGAGAGCGGCCACGAGCAACGCCAAGCCGACGTTGAACATCAGGATCTTGCGGAGGTCGCGGTCGGTTTCTACCAGCGCGTAGCCCACGAACATCAGCGGCGCATAGTAAAAGTAGAGCTTCAACCCCAGAGCCCCGTAGAGGATGTGGGGCGAATTCGGGTTGAAGACCTGGAATATGCCCAGCCACAGAAAGAACAGGAAGGGCATCAAGAAGGCAGGTCGAAAGCGCAAGGCCCCTTGCCGACGGAGGCTCGTGAAACAGACGAAGTAAGTGGCCCCGACCAGCACGTCTTTCCCAAAGTAGATGTACATATTGTTGCCGAGGTATTTGCGTGCCAGGTCTTCAAAGAGGAGCCACACGAAGAACAGGTATAGTCCCCGACGCCAGTCTTCCAGTATGGCTATAACAATGGCGAGAGCGGTGAGGCCCAGGCCACCCATGAGCAGCTCCGAAGAGGAGCCGGACACGATCCAACCCGCCACAACCCACGCCGCCCCGACCGCGGCTAAGGTAAGGACAATCGGTTGCAGCTTGATCGCGCGAAATTGCTCAGTCCGGGTTTCCAGCATCCACGAGCTCCCTGGCCGAGTAAGCTACCATAGACCTGCAGGTGTCGAGCAACTATGTGGCGCGTTCTAAACAACAGCCGGGCACGGGCGCGCGACCGACCAGCAAGTCTGGCCATCAAGCAGCCGAAGCTAATCGCACAATCCCGCAAAGGGTATGGTAGACAGGACAAAGAGGAATTGCGAGAGGAACTTAGTCGCCGGCAGCCGCGGCGCGCGTATTTTCCACCGTCGCCGCCAACCCGCGGCGGATCGGCGCCAGCAGGAAGGCCGGCACGGGCTTCTCCGGCGGCACCGACACGCTGGCCGCGTTGCGTGGGAAGTCGGTCCGGCGGTCGAGGCGCAGTCCGGCTTCGCGCAGCATCTCAGCAGAAAAGTTCGGATCGTCCGAGCGATCCACACCCCAGAACCACAGCCGCTCTTCTTGGTGCTGGAGAAACTGCAGCGACTGCTCCAGCTTCTTCATAGCCCGGTCAAACGAAGAGGCCAGAAAATAAACCGAGAGGGCCCAGGAGTGCCGCGAGAAGCTCGCGTGAATGCGCACGCAGTATTTCCCGTTCTGATTGATTTCGATCACGCAGCGGTAATCGTTTCGATACGGGCCACGCTTTGTGGACATCGGGCACCTCAATTCGCCGGGCGTTCCGTTTGCGGGCTAAGAGGCCCTTCGCTCTGGCGCGCGGCACCGGCGAAAGTGCCAGTCGCGCAAGCGCGAAGGAGCAACGAGTGCTCGTACCGGCCTGCCTTTCGTTCGCTTCTCCGTCATGCACCGCTCCGTTTGGGGGTCGATCAGACTGGCTAGAGACAGTCTGACACGCGGAAGGCAACCGGCGCATTGTTTCTAACCCCGCTGGCGACGGGGGCGTTTGCTGCGGACCCGGATATGCTAGCCGAAACGCGCGGCGGAAGGCAAATGGAAAAGGGGTCAAAATAAGTTCTTACGTATCAAGCAGTTAGTGGCGACTACCCGGGGATTGTCAGCCGCTTGTAGTTCTCTGGGATGAGCTTCAGTTTCCCTTCCTTCTTCATGCGATCTTGGAGGGCTGAGCGGAAGGCGTCATAGGCAAGTCCGCGCTTGCTGGTCAAGACCTGCAGCTCAATGTCCTTGCGCTGCTTGTCGAAATCTTCCGCTTTGGGTTGTTCGTGTGCGATCACGCGGTCAACGACCCAGTTGGCACCCAGGAAAACGGGCGGGGCGGTCTGGCCGGCTGGCACGTCGAATGCCCCCTGCAACTGGCGTGCGCTGCCCACGTTCGGCACCGAGCCGGTGCGGGCAAACAGCTCGCTGGTTTTCACCTCGAAGCCCAGGGCCTTGGCGGCCGAGGCAAGGCCCTCGGCGGATTGCCCGCGCTTGGCCAACTCCTCAGCGCGAGCCCTGGCCAACTCCACAGCCTTTTCTCGGCGGAAGTCTGCGGCGACTTTGTCGCGCACCTCCGCGAGCGTTCCCGGATGGGTCGGCTGAATCTCTTTTACTGTCAGCACGACCAAGCCCCGGTCCGTGCGGATGGGGGAGCCGAGTTCGCCGGAGCGCAGGCGGAAGATCGCGTCGCGAAGTTCAGCCGCGTTGCCCATTTCAGGGAGCGGGTCTTGGGCCGTCACCGGGCGAGTTTCACCCACGGTCATTTTGAACTGCTTCGCCATGTCGTCGAGGGGCTGTCGAGTGGACTTGCGGACCGCGGCGGCGATGGCGTCTGCTTGTTCGCTCGCCAGCCGCTCGGCCTTTTCCGAGGAAAGGGCAGGCAGGATGGATGCCCGCACCTCTTCGAAGCTCTGCGTGCGGGCATTCTCGTGCTCGATCACTTTAATGATGTGGAAGCCGTACTGCGTCTTCACCAGGTCGGAAACGCTGCCGGGAGGCAAGCTGAAGGCCGTCTTCTCGAACTCGGGAACCGTCTGACCCTGCACAATCCAGCTCAGGTCCCCGCCCTTCTCCTTGGTAGTGGTGTCCTCGGAGTATTGCCGGGCCAAGTCTTCGAACTTGGCGCCGTGCTTGGCTTTTTTCAGGACTTCTTCGGCTTTCTTGCGGACCTCTTCCACCTCGGCGTCGGTCTTGCCGATAGTCTTGAACAGAATGTGGCTGACGTGGACGCGGTTCTGGATACGATAGCGATCGATGTGCTCATTGTAGTAGGCGCGCAGCTCTTCCTCGGACACGGCGACGCGCTGGCGAAGCTGGTCGAGGTCCAGCAGCGCATAGCGGACCACGCGGCGCTCCGGCACGACGTAGCGGGCCTTGTTCTTCTCAAAATAGGGAGCCAACTCCGCATCCGTCACCTCAATCTTCGATTCCAACCCCTCCGGCTTGATGACCACGTATTCGATCTTGATCTTCTCGTTTCGCCGCCGGAACTCCTGCTGCACCTCGTCCGGCGTGACGCTGACCCCGTCGGTCACCAGGCGATGAAATTTTTCCTCGAGCAGGCCCTGGCGCACCAACTCCTCGAATTCCGACACGCTCATCCCGAAGCGTTGCTGCACCTCGGCGTCGTACCGCTCCCTGCTTACGAAGGTGCCTCCGGCAAGCGCAGCGGGCAGGAGCTGGCGAATGCGCTCGGCAAGCTCTTCGCCACTGGCGCGGATGCCCAGGCGCTTGGCCTCCAGCTCGAGCATGCGCTCGTAGATCAACTGGTTCATGATCTGTTGGGCGTAGAGGGGCTGCAGGGCGCGCGGAATGCTGCGGCCGCTTGTCTGGCGCTGCAACTGCTGCTGCACTTCGAGCACGGTCACCGGCTGGCCGCCCACCTCCGCCACCACGTCGCCGGCGGAGGTGGTTGAGCCGCCCTGGCCGGGAATCAGATAGACCAGCATCCCAATGCTGATCATGCCCAGAACGACTCCCAGCAGGATGCGGACTCCCAGATTCTTCTTGCGAAGCGCGTTTAACATTCCTTCGTCCCGCTAGCTCTGCTCAAGGCAAAAATTATAGCAGAGGCGCGCAGTTTGCGCTGGCACTTGCTTGCCCGGCCCAAGCGCGCCTCAGGCTCACGCAGAATGCCGCGATTCCTCCCCAGCGGGCTGAAGGTCCGGGCCAGGGGCGAGCCTCGCGGGCGGAGAAGCAGGGGCAGGGGTAGCTGTTTGTGTACCGCGCCGAGGTTATATTGAAAGCCCCTTATCCCCGTGTTAGATTGCAGAATCAGCTGCTAGTGGTCGATTTCCTTGCGGAGGGGCAGCGCCTTGGGGCATGAGCGACGAACGACAACCCGGAGCGGCCAGGCCCAAAATATCGCGCATCGAGGTCTATTGGACCACGGTCACCTACCGCACCATGGCCGTTTACGTCGTCCTGCTTTTCGCCATCGTCATGGCCACGTTGTATCTGATTTACCCGGACTGGTACGGCACGGGCTTCCGGCGGCTGTCGAACGCCCTGGGGGGGCGCACCGCCGCGGTGGCGGTGCTGAGTCAAAACCAGGCGCGCTTCGTTAACCTGGACGGCAAAGTACAGGTAAAAAAGGTAAACTCCGTGCAGTGGGTCTCCGCCGACTACCGCATGACGCTCGATAAGGGCGACCTGATCGAGACCGGGTCAGACGGTGCGGGGCGACTCACGTTTGTGGACGGCACCACCTACACGGTCAAGGCCGACACGCTGGTGACCGTAGAAGAGAATTCGGTTTCGCGCGACCGCACCACGCGCGTGGGCGTGCACATCAGCTCAGGCGCCGTGGACCTGACCACCGGCAACTGGGACTCGCCCGCTTCGAAGGCGGAAGTCTCCTTCGAGAACGCCGTAGCGTCGCTGCGGCAGAACAGCAGCGCGGCCGTGCGCAGCGATCCGCGCAAGAATGAGCACCAGATTACCGTGGCCGCCGGCAGCGCGGAGTTGCAGCGCGGCGAGGAACGCGTCGAGATCGGCCGCTGGGAGAAGGTGGCCTTCCCGACAAACGGTCCGGTGACCAAGACGAACGTGCTGGCCCCGCCGGACCTGACGGCACCGCTCAACCTGCAACCGCTCATCGTGCCGGAACCCAAGCAGGCCTCCGTGCGATTCGAATGGAAGCCGGTGAAGGGGGCGATAGCTTACCAGTTGCGTGTGAGCACCACCTCAATGTTCTCCAAGCTGGCGGCTGAGCGGCGCGCCACGGCCGCCCGGGCCGAGGTGACCAGCCTGGAGGCAGGCGACTACTTCTGGAACGTGACCGCCATGGACACGCACAGACGCTCGAGCGAGCCCAGCGAGACCTACAAATTCACCCTGGTGGCCCAGGGCAAGGGCCAAGAGATGTTGCTGGAAGTGGAGGGCACGCAGTTGCACGGCAACGTCGTGGAGGTGATCGGCCGCACCGAGCCTGGAGCGGCGCTGATCATCAACGGCCAGCCGGTGGCCAACATCCAACCCGACGGGCGTTTCCGGCACTTTACCGAGCCGCTGGCCCGCGGGAGCCACACCATTGTCGTCACCGGGCAAAACCGCCGGGGAGGCACGGCCATCAAACGTGCGCCGATTGTGATTCCGTAAGGGAGGAAGTTAGGGCAGACTATTCGTTCGAGGGGCTGTGCCTTCCGGGTGGGCGTCGCCGGGCGCGGCCGGGAAACGCGCGGAACTGAGGGGCAAGATGAGAAAGAACGGATATAACTTTCGATCGGTCTTCAGCCTGTTCTCCTCCGACCTGGCCATTGACCTGGGGACGGCGAACACGCTGGTCTTCTGCAAGGGCAAGGGCATCGTGGTCAACGAGCCGTCCATCGTGGCCATCAACAAGAACAGCTCCGAAGTAGTGGCGGTCGGCAAGGAAGCCAAAGACATGTTGGGGCGCACGCCGGGGAACGTGGTGGCCATCAAGCCGATGAAGGACGGCGTGATCGCCGACTTCAAGGTCACCGAGAAGATGCTCACCTACTTCATCCAGAAGGCGCACAACCGACGCGTGCTGGTGCACCCGCGCATCGTCATCGGCGTGCCGAGTGAGATCACCCCGGTGGAGAAGCGCGCCGTGCAGGACTCCGCCTACCGGGCGCGGGCCAGCGAAGTGTACTTGGTCGAGCAGGCCATGGCCGCGGCCATCGGCGCAGGCCTGCCCATCGAGGAGCCTTCCGGCAACATGGTGGTGGACATCGGCGGCGGCACCACCGACATCGCCGTCATTTCCATGAACGGCATCGTTTATTCGCGGTCGGTGCGCGTGGCCGGCAACGAGATGGACGAAGCAGTGATGCACTACTTGAAGCGCAAGTACAACCTATTGGTCGGGGAACGCACTGCCGAGCAGATCAAGATGGAGATCGGTTCGGCCTACCCGCTGGAAAAGCCGCTGACAATGGAGGTGAAAGGCCGCAACCTCATCGAGGGCGTGCCGCGCACCGTCACCATTGACGACAGCGAAATCCGCGAAGCCCTTTCCGAGTGCGTGGCCACGATCCTGAACGCCATCCGCGTGGCGCTCGAGCGCACCCCGCCCGAGCTCTCCGCCGACATCAGCGACCGCGGCATCGTGCTGACCGGCGGCGGGGCGCTGCTGAAAAACCTCGACAAGCGCATCCGGGAGGAGACCGGCTTGCCGGTTTCGATCGCCGATGATCCGCTGGCTTCGGTGGTGCTGGGCACCGGCAAGATGCTGAGCGACTTCCGCCTGCTGCGGCTGGTTTCGATTGACTAGCAGGCGGTGAACAGATCTCAATGGCAGGCCGTCAAAGTTAAGTTTTTAACGTTCGGGGCTTTGAACTTTGGACTCTCGATTTCTCCCATGATTGCCCTG
>WNFB01003829.1_pt1 | contig 13309 bp, 17 predicted proteins | sample 5400501 | NCBI WGS metagenome assembly WNFB01 (sample SAMN13153341, study PRJNA577476) | soil metagenome | isolation source: 200 cm saprolite under Douglas fir tree site 2 hole 1 | place: USA:California | collected 2015-04-18
GCAAATCTAGTGGGTCAGTTGGCGCTCGAGCCGCACGAGCCGCACGCCCCGCCGCAGCACCCGCCCCCGCCGCCGGCTTCGCTCGTGAAGTCGGACACGGACGAGGCTTCGCCGGCGAAGGCGAAGCTCGAGACCAGCACCCTGGTCCTGGTCGACTCGCATGCCGGGCAGACCTGCGCGTGGTCGCGCTCGGCGAAACGGGTCAGGATCTCGAACTTCTCCGAGCAGCTCTCGCACCGATACTCGTAGATGGGCATCTTTCAGTGAACGATTCTAAGCTCAGTCAACTCGCCGGGCTGATCTCGGCGTGGCCGGGGCTGGTTTCCGGGCCGGCGGCGGAGCTCGTCGAGGATTCGCTCGTCCTGCTCGAACACCTCGGCGAGGCCCGCACTCTTGTCGACGTAGGTTCGGGCGGCGGGCTGCCCGGGCTGCCGCTCAAGATCGGGCGGCCGGACCTTGCCGTCACGCTAGTCGAGGCCGACCAGGGCAAGGCGGCCTTCCTCGTCCAGGCCTGTGCCGCGCTCGGCCTCGACGGCGTCGAGGTGCTGGCCCGGCGCGCCGAGGACGTCGGACGCGACCCGCGCTACCGCGAAACCTTCGACGTGGCGGTCGCCCGCGCCGTGGCTGCGATGCCCGTGCTGGCCGAGCTGTGCCTGCCGCTGGTCCGGGTCGGCGGCAGGCTGCTCGCGCAGAAGACAGATAAGGAAGACGTCTCGCGCGCCCGGCGTGCGATCGACATGCTCGGTGGGTCGTTGGACGAAATATCACTCGCGCCGTCCGTGGCCCGCGGCGCCGGCACCGTGGTCGTCGTGAGCAAGGTCAGGCCGACGCCGGCGGGTTATCCCCGCCGGCCCGGCGCGGCTGCCCGAAAGCCGCTTTAACCGACTAGCCGAGTACGGTCGCGCCGCCCGCTTTGATCGTCTTGAGGTTGGTGAGCGCGAGCTGCTGCACGGCCGAAGGGAGCGGCGCGTACAAGAGGTCCGTCCCGTCGCCCTGGCCCTTGGTCACAAGCCACTTGAAGAGGTAGACGACCGCCTTGCCCTTCGAGGCGTCGTCGTAGGAAGTGCGAAGGATGATCCAGCTGAAGCCGGCGATGGGGTACGTCGTGTCGCCCGGCTCGTCGGTGATCGAGAAGTTGGTCGGGCTGACGCTTGTGTTCTGCGCCGCAGCTGCGGTGGCACCCGCGACGGAGGCCGTGACGAACTTGCCATCAGCGTTCTTCATCGCGGCCTGGTGCATGCCGTTCTGCACGACGTAGGCGAGCTCGACGTAGCCGATCGACCCGTCGGTGCTCTGGACCGCCTGTGCGACCCCTGCGTTGCCCTGCCCGCCGATGCCGGTCGGCCACGTAATCACCTTGGCCACCTTTGGACCCGACTTCCACTCGGCCGACACCTTGGCGAGGTAGTCGGTGAAGTGGTAGGTCGTACCGCTGCCGTCGGCGCGGTGCACGACGGTGATCGCCTTGTTGGGAAACGTAGTGCCGGGGTTGAGCGCTGCGATGGCCGGGTCGTTCCACTTCTTGATGTGATTGAGGTAGATGTTCGCCAGCGTGGGTCCGTCGAGGTTGAGCTGGCTGACGCCTGAGACGTTGAAGGTGATCGAGATCACGCCGAGCGTGGTCGGGATCTGGGTCAGCGTGTCCGGCCCCCCGGCCTTCGTGATGTCACCCGACGCCATCGGCACGTCGCTCGCGCCGAAGTCGACCGTCTTGTTGATGAACTGAGAGATGCCGCCTCCGGATCCGACCGCCTGGTAGTTGATCGTGACCTGCGGGTACTGCGCCTGGTAGTCCGCGAACGCTTTCAGATAGAAGGGACCCGGAAACGTGGCGCCGGCACCGGTGAGAGAGCCCGAGCCCACGTCGACCGGTGATTGGGACGGATTGCCCCCGGTGGACCCGCCGCATGCGGTGGCCACCATGGCGGCGACTCCGAACATGAGCAAGAACCGCCTCATGGAAAACACTCGAAACATCTATCCCTCCTGATCGGGTTCCGTCGGTCGTTACGCAGTCCACGGTAGGTAGGCCCGTTTAAGGAGGGGTTATGGCGCGCTTAAGCCGCGGTGCTGTGAATCGGATCGGCAAAGCCGCTCCTATACTCCGGCCCGTGATGATCTGGAGGCGGCCCGAGGACACCTCGCATTCAGAACCCGCGCCCGCCGACGCGTTCGGCGAGATGCTGGAGTACGCCCCGACCATGGCGCTGGTCCTCGATGCGGAGCGCAGGGTGCTGCGCGCGAACGCCGCCGCGCGCGATTTCTTCGACATCGACCCGTCGCGCCTCCCGGCCAGCCTGGTCGAGGTGACTCTCGAGTCGCGCTTGTTCGAGCTCGTGTCCAGCGGCGGGGTCCGCTCTGAAGCCCACCTCGTCCATCACCGGCGCACGGTCCAGGTGCACATTGTGCCCGTGCCCGCGACGGGCGAGGCGATCCTCTTCCTGGTCGACATCACCGAGCTGCGACGGCTTACGACCGTGCGACAGGAGTTCATCGCCAACCTCGTCCACGAGCTCAAGACGCCGATCACCTCGCTGCGGCTCACCGCGGAGAGCCTGCTGGGCGACCCGATCCCCAAGGACCGGCGGCGCTTTGCGGAGCGGATCGTCCGCGAGGCGGACCTGATGAGCAAGATCATCGACAACCTCCGCCAGCTCGGCGACATCGAGACCGGCATGATGGCGCTCGACATCTCGAGGTTCGACCTGGCCGAGCTCGTCGAGGACAGCCTCACGCGGCTGGGCATCGAGCGCCCTGTGACGGCGTCCATCCCTCCGAATCTCGTCATCGAGACCGACCGGGCCAAGCTCGTCCAGGCCCTGGACAACCTGCTGGACAACGCGGCCAAGTTCTCGCCCGCCGGCACGGCCATCGACGTGGCGGCGGAGGTCGCCGGCGGCGAGCTGCTGATCAGCGTGCGCGACCGCGGCCCAGGCATCTCCCCCGAGCACTGGAGCAGGGTTTTCGAGCGCTTCTACAAGGTGGACCGCGCGCGCTCGCGCGAGGCGGGCGGTTTTGGCCTGGGACTGGCCATCACCAAGCACCTCATCCAGGTCCTGGGGGGCCGGATCTGGACTGAGGCCGCCAGAGAAGGGGGCCAGGTCTTCCACATCGCCTTACCGGGCGGAGTCTTAACCGGCACATAAATTCGGCTTAACCTGGCCGCGCCTATCCTGAATTCGGGAGATGGCAGATGCGAGGCCGTTCGTCCAGCCGACTGCCTCGGTAGGGAGGCCCGGGCTCCGGGCCGTGCCGGGCGCGGGCCCGACCAAGGTGCAGGTGAGTGAGCTCTCCTTCTTCTACGGCCGGAACCAGGCCCTGAAGAACGTCACGTTCGACATCCCCGAGAAGCGGATCACGGCCATCATCGGGCCCTCAGGGTGCGGCAAGAGCACCCTGCTCCGCGTTTTCAACCGCATGTACGACCTGGTCCCCAACTCGTACGCCACAGGCGTCGTGACGCTGGACGGCGAAAACGTCATCACGACGCGCAGGCTGCTGGAGCTGCGTCAGAGGGTCGGCATGGTGTTCCAGCGCCCGAGCCCCTTCCCGATGTCGATCCGCGACAACATCGCGTTCGCGCCGCGGCTTCTCGGCTGGAGCTCTTCGCGCATCCGGGCCGCCGTCGAGCAGAGCCTGGAACGGGCGGCTCTCATGGACGAGGTGAAGGACAGGCTCAACGAGCCGGCGACGTCGCTTTCAGGTGGGCAGCAGCAGCGCCTCGCGATCGCGCGATGCATCGCCGTGAACCCGCAGGTCATCCTCATGGACGAGCCCTGCTCCGCCCTCGACCCGGTCGCGACGGTGAAGATCGAAGACCTGATGGCGACCCTGACCCGGGACTTCACCATCGTGATCGTCACCCACAACATGCAGCAGGCGGCCCGCGTCTCGGACTTCACCGCCTTCATGCTCATGAACACCGAGGGACGCTACGGCGAGCTGATCGAGTTCGCGCCGACCGCCGACCTGTTCAACCAGCCTCAGGACCAGCGCACAGAGGCATACATCACCGGCAGGTTCGGCTGATGCCGCGCCTCACGTTCGAACGCGAGCTCGCGAGCCTGCGCGAGGCGTTGGTGCGGATGGGCACCCTGGTCGAGTCGCAGATCGAAGCCGCGCTCGAGGCGCTGCGGCAGCGCGACGGCGCCGCCGCCGAGAAGGTGCGGACCCAGGACCAGTACCTCAACGAGCTGTTCCGCCAGATGCGAGAGCAGGTCTTCATGGTCATCTCGACGCAGCAGCCCGTGGCGCGCGACCTGCGCTACCTCATGGGACTGCAGTGGATCGCCACCGAGCTGGAGCGGATGGGCGACTACGCCGTGCGCATCGCGCGGATGACGAGCACGCTCGTGGCGCTGCCGGACAGGCCGCTGCGCGCCGAGTTCGGCCTGATGGGAGAGCTCGCGATCGGCCAGGTGCACGACATCCTCGAGGCGCTCATCGACCAGAACGAGCCGCGTGCCCGCGAGGTCGCGGCGCGCGACAACGAGATCGACCGCCTCTATCACCGCGTCTTCGAGGACCTGGTCAGAGAGATGGGCGACGGCCACGTCGACACCGACGGTGCGCTGCGCTCCGTCACGCTGCTGCTGGTCGCGCACAACCTCGAGCGCATCTCGGACCGTGTCACGAACGTGGCCGAGGACATCGTGTTCCTCCAGTCCGGCCAGGTCATCGAGCTGGGATGACTCGCCCAGGCGACAACGGCAACGCCGGGCGCGTCCTGGTCGTCGAGGACGACGAAGGCATCCGCGAGATGCTCAAGTACAACCTGGTCACCGCCGGGTTCTCGGTCCACGAGGCGGCCGATGGGGCCGCGGGCCTGCGCACCGCGCGAACCGCCCGTCCGGACCTGATCCTGCTCGACCTCATGCTCCCGGGCATGAGCGGCTTCGACTTCTGCCGCGCCCTGCGCAAGAGCAGCAGGGTGCCCATCATCATGATCACGGCCAAGGACGCCGAGGTCGACAAGATCGTCGGGCTCGAGCTCGGCGCCGACGACTACATCACCAAGCCTTTCTCCATCCGCGAGGTGCTCGCGCGCGTGAACGCGGTCCTGCGGCGTGCGTCGCCCGAGGCCAACGAGCCGCGCTCGGTGCCGGAGCGCGACGCCATCGGCGACTTCACGATCGACCGAGCCGCGCGCCGCGTGGTGCTCACGGGCAAGGAGGTGAAGCTCACCGCGCGCGAGTTCGACCTCCTGTCGTACCTGCTCGCGCACCCGGGCCGTGTCCACACGCGCGACGTTCTGCTCGAGAACGTGTGGGGTCACGAGTTCTCGGGCGATCGCAAGACGGTCGACGTCCACGTCCGCTGGCTGCGCGAGAAGTTCGCCGGCGTGGCGCCGTTCGAGATCGTGACCGTGCGCGGCATCGGCTACCGGCTCGACCGCAAGCCGGGCGAGAGTAGCGTCTAGCTCCTTGGCGGCGGCCGTCGAGACAAAACCCAGCGCCGCCATCGCGGCGCAGCGCCTGCACGACGGATTTCGCACCGCGGTGTCGGTCGTGGCGAGCGCGTCGCCCGCGATCCTCGTCCTGATCGTCCTCACGCTCCTCCAGCAGGCGCAGCCGGCGCTTCACCAGTTCGGCGTCGGCTTTCTGTGGGGCTCGGACTGGAATCCGGTCACCGACACGTTTGGCGCCCTCCCGGCGATCTTCGGCACGGTCGCGACGTCGTTCATCGCCCTGGCGCTGGCGATCCCGGTGGGGGTGGCGGTGGCGCTCGTCCTCGCGGAGCAGGGCCAGACCACCGCCCGCGGCCTGCTCGGGACGGGCATCGAGCTGCTGGCGGCGATCCCAAGCGTGGTCTACGGGATCTGGGCGCTATACGTGCTGGCGCCGTGGATCTATGAGCACGTCGAGGTGCCGATCTCGGACCACGTCACGTTCATCGGATGGCTCAGCGATCCCGCGGTCCGCGGACTCTTCAACGCCGCGCTGGTGCTGGCGGTGATGATCCTCCCGACCCTGTCCGCGATCTCGCGCGACGTGATCCGCGCCGTGCCGCGAGGCCTCAAGGAGAATGCGATCGCGCTGGGGGCGACCTGGTGGGAGACCAACTGGCGCGTCATCCTCCCGTCGGCCCGCGCCGGCATCTTCGGCGCCGTCATCCTCGCCCTCGGCCGCGCGCTCGGGGAGACGATCGCCGTGACGATGGTCATCGGCAACCAGTACGTCATCCCCCACTCGATCTTCCAGCCCGCGTACACGCTGGCGAGCGTCATCGCCAACGAGTTCACCGAGGCGACCGGGACGCTTTATCCCGCGGCGCTGGTCGAGCTGGGCCTGGTCCTGATCCTCGTCACGCTTGTCGTGAACGTCTTCGCCTTGCTCCTCGTCCACTCGACGTCGCGCGAGGCGAGGCTGACCGCATGAACCGCAACACAAGGCGGCGCTTCTCGAGCCGCGCGTGGCTCGGCCTGATGTACGCGCTGACCGTGCTGGCGCTGATCCCATTGGGGCTTGTGCTCTGGTTCACGATCGAGAAGGGCCTGCCCTCGGTGATCCATCCGCAGTTCTTTTTCAACGCCGAGCTGCCGCCGTGCGAGCCGAAGTGTCCGGCGGTCTCGGATGCGGGCGTGGGGCACGCCATCGCCGGCACGGCGATCATGGTCGGGCTCGCGTCGCTGATGGCGATCCCGGTCGGCATCCTCAGCGGCACCTACCTCGCGGAGTATTCGATCGCGCGATGGGCCTCCTGGGTGCGTCTCGCGTGCGACGTGCTCGTCGGAACCCCGTCGATCGCGATCGGCCTTTTCGTCTACGCCTTCCTGGTGGTTCCGTTCCACCACTTCTCCGGTTACTCGGGCGCGGTCGCGCTGGCCGTGCTGATGCTGCCGATCGTCGCCCGCACGACCGAAGGCGCGGTTTCGCTCATTCCAAACGGCTTGCGCGAATCCGGACTGGCGTTGGGGCTGCCACGCTGGCGCGTCTCGCTGCAGCTCATCCTGCCCGCGGCGGCGCCAGGCGTCATCACAGGAGCGCTTCTTGCGGTCGCCCGAGCAGGCGGCGAGACGGCACCACTGCTATTCACCGCATTCGGCGCGCATATCCTGGAGCTCGACCCGAACCACGCGATGCAGGCGCTGCCGATGACCGTCTTCCGCTACGCCCTGCTGCCCTACAAGTCGCTGCAGGCGCAGGCGTGGGGCGCGGCACTCGTCCTGATCGTCATGGTGCTCGCTGTCAACCTGGTCAGCCGGTGGGTGCTCCGGCGTCAGATCGCTCTCGCGGGTTCGTTGTAGGCCTCCATGTCCAGGGTCCTCTTCGTCTGTCTGCACAACGCGGGCCGATCGCAGATGAGCCAGGCCCTGTTCGAACGAATGGCCGCAGGACGTCACGAGGCCCGCTCCGCGGGGACTGAGCCGGCCCAGCGCGTCCATCCCAACGTCGTGACGGTGATGAAGGAGGAAGGCATCGACGTCGGCGGCCACGTTCCGCAGAAACTGACCGACGAGCTCGGGCGATGGGCCGACATCGTCATCACCATGGGATGCGGAGACTCGTGTCCGGTCATCCCCGGCAAGCGCTACATCGATTGGGATCTTCGCGACCCGAAGGATCTATCGCTCGCTGACGTTCGGAGAATCAAGGACGACATAGAAGGACGCGTGACAGAGCTTGTTAAAGAACTCGACCGAGCCGCGCCTCGCGGTTAAAATCAGCCCGCAGGGACCCCGCCGCCCTAAACGTTTCAGCTGACGAAGGAGCAATGGTGGCAACAAAGATCCTCGATGTGACGGATGTGAACGTGATCAGGGCTGCCGGCGGCGTCGTCCTCAGGAAGTCTCGGTCGGGCGAAGTCGAGATTGCCGTCGTGCACCGCCCCGAGTACGACGACTGGACACTGCCCAAAGGCAAGATCGAGCCGGACGAAACCCCGGAGGACTGCGCGCTTCGCGAGGTGCGCGAGGAGACGGGACTGCGGTGCGACCTGGTCCGCCCGCTCGGCTGCACGGCGTACGTCGACCGCCGCGGCCGCGACAAGGTCGCGTGCTACTGGGTCATGGAGGTCCGCGGCGGCCGCTTCAAGCCCGGGATCGAGGTGGACAAGCTTTTGTGGCTGCCGATCGACGATGCGGTGAAGCGCCTGACCTACGGTCGCGACAGGATCCTGCTGCTGCAGCAAGACCTGGACTGAGTAGTCGATAAGGCCCCGGTAAGCTTTACCGCGTGCAGACGGTGACGCACGCGGATCCGCTGATCATCGCCGGTGTCGAGCTGCGCTCGCGGCTCTTCGTCGGCACCGGCAAGTACCCGTCGGATGAGTCGATGCTGGCTGCGCTCGAGGCGTCCGGGTGCGAGCTCGTCACCGTGGCGCTGCGCCGCCTCGACCTCGACGACCCGAAGAAGAAGACGATCCTCGACGTCATCGACTGGACGCGCTACCGAATCCTGCCCAACACCGCGGGATGCCGGACCGCCGAGGAGGCGATCCGCATCGCCCGGCTCGCGCGCTCGATGGGCCTCTCCGACTGGGTGAAGCTCGAGGTCATCCCCGACCCTCGCTACCTTTTCCCGGATCCGGAAGACACGCTGAAGGCGGCGCGGGTGCTGGTCGATGAGGGCTTCCACGTCCTGCCCTACATCAACGCGGACCCGGTTCTCGCGAAGAAGCTCGAGGAGGCGGGGACCGTGACCGTGATGCCGCTGGGCTCGCCGATCGGGTCCGGCCAGGGCATCCAGACGCTGGAGCAGATCCGGATCATCATCGAGGAGGCGCGCGTGCCTGTCGTGGTGGATGCGGGCATCGGCGTCCCATCCGACGCGGCGCTCGCGATGGAGCTGGGCGCCGACGCCGTCCTGGTCAACAGCGCGATCGCGCTCGCCAGGGACCCGGTGCTCATGGCCGAGGCGATCAAGGTGGGAGTCGAAGCCGGGCGCAAGGCCTACCTCGCGGGCCGGATCCCAAAGCGCGGCGACGCGAGCCCGAGCTCGCCTGTCGAGGGCGTCTCGCTCTGAGGGGGGAACTCCCCCCTTGAGGCGCGGCGCCCGGCGGAGCCGGATCGCGGCGCACCCCCCTGCGACCGAACTAGCGCGACCCGTGGCGATGGCGATCGTCGCGAGCGCGGCCGCCGGGCTGCAAGCCGTGGAACGAGCAACGATGCTGCAGCTGCGCGCGCCGGGCATGTCGACCGCCGACCTGGAGCGCGAGGCGTCAATCCTCGTGGCGTCGGCCGCAGTCCCTGTTCTCGTCAGCTCGCGCTGCGACGTCGTGCTCGCGTGCGGGGCCGCCGGCGTCAACCTGCCGGAACGCGACATCGCGACCCGCGACGCCAGGACCCTGCTCGGCGATCGAGTTGTCGGGCGGTCCGTCCACTCGCTCGACAGCGCAGCGGAAGCTGAGCGGGATGGGGCCGACTACGTGGTCTACGGTCCGGTGTGGCCGAGCGCAAGCCACCCGGGCGTCGCGCCGGTGGGAACCGAAGCGCTTTCGCGGGTGGCGCGCGCACTCCGCATCCCGGTCCTTGCGATCGGCGGGATCACGGCCGAGCGGATCCCGGAGATCACCGCGGCCGGCGCGGCCGGCTACGCGGCGATCAGGCTTTTTAGATGAGCGGAAACCCAGGTTTCCGCTCATCGCGCCGTCGGCAAAGCCGACCCGGCCCTGCGGGCCGGGCAAGCGGCGCTGCTCACCTTCCTTATGGATGTGGTCTGGATTAAAAGCATGATCGCGCTGCAGGTCAACGGAAAGCGGGTCGAGCTCGATCGTCCGACGCCGCTCCTCGAATACCTCGAGCAGCTGGAAGTGAATCCACGCGCGGTCGCGGTGGAGCACAACGGGGTAATCCTCGAGCGCACGGCTTTTGTATCCGCAACACTGCGCGACGGCGACCGGGTCGAGATCGTGCGCATGGTCGGCGGCGGGGCTATTTGAGCGGCAAGCCTTCCTTGATGGCAGCCTCAGCCTCTGCCCGCTCGTCCCACGGCTCAGACCCGCGCGCAGTCTGCATCGACCGTTCGTGTCCCTTGCCGGCGAGCAGCACTGTGTCTCCGGGCTTCGCGAGCTCGATCGCGCGGCGGATGGCCGCGCGTCGGTCGATCACGATCTCGTAATCGCGCCCCGGCGCTTTCCCCGCCGCGCCGGTCTGCACGTCGCGCGCGATCTCGACCGGGTCCTCGCTCAGCGGGTCGTCGGTCGTGATGATGAAGAAATCGGAGAACTCCGCCGCGGCGCGGCCCATGCCCGGCCGGTCGTGGTCGGAGCGAGCGGTCGAGCCGAAAACGACGATCAGCCGCCCCTTCGTGAAGGGACGCAGCTCGGCGAGCGCGCTCGCGAGCGAGCCGGCGGCGTGGGCGAAGTCGATGTACACGCTGAAGTCCTGGCCGAGGTCGACCGGTTCCAGCCGGCCGCGCACGCCCTCGAAACCCGCAAGGCCGCGGCCGATGTCCTCGACCGGCACACCAAGCGCGAGGCAAACGCCCGCCGCGCAAAGCGCGTTGTACACGTTGAACCTGGCAGGGACGTTGAGCGTCACCTCGGTCTCGCCGAGCGGCGTCTTCATGCGAAAGCGCGAACCCTTGCCCGTGATGCTGAGCTCGAGCGGATGCAGGTCTGCCGCGGTGGTCATGCCGTACGACCACCGGCGCGAGATGGGTTTGCCGGCGAGGCGCTCGTAGCTGGGATCGTCTCGGTTGAGAACGGCGGTCTTCTCGATGCCCTTGTCGGCGGCGTTGGCGGTGAGCTCGATGAGCCGAGCCTTCGCCTCGAGGTAGTCCTCCCACGTGGCGTGATAGTCGAGGTGATCGTGGCCCACGTTGGTGAACGCGGCGACGTCGAAGTCGCACGCGCGCACCCGCTCCTGCACCAGCGCGTGCGAGGTCGTCTCGATGACCACGCACTCGGCTCCGGCCTCGACCATCCGCGCGAGCCATGCCTGCACGTCGGGCGCCTCCGTGGTCGTCTGGCCGCTGACGTTGTCGATCTCGCGCCCGCTGACCTTGAACGCGACCGTGCTCATCGCGCCGGCGAGCACTCCACTTGCCTGGAGCACATGCTCGGCCATGTGCGTCGTGGTGGTCTTGCCATCCGTGCCCGTGATGCCGGCGAGCTTCATGCGACGCGAAGGGCGGCCAAAGAATTCGGCCGCCAGCTCGGCCAGCGCGCTCCGCGTCGATGCGACGCGGAGCACCGGCGTGCCGGCAGGCACCTTCACCTCGCGCTCGACCGCCACCGCTGACGCGCCCTTGGCCACAGCCTCGGCGACGTAGACATGACCGTCCACATGGAGGCCGGCCACCGCGACGAACAGGTCGCCGGGCGCGACCCGGCGTGAGTCGTACGCGATCCCGGTGATGTCGACGTCCGGATCGCCATCGAGCGTCGCGCCTGCTCCGCGCGCAAGGTCGGCCAGCTTCATCTCTGGCCTGAGGATAATCGGCTCGTGATCGCGGAGATCGGCAGGCGGCAGTTCCAGTGGGGCGCGCGCACATACGTGATGGGGATCGTCAACGCAACCCCTGACTCGTTCAGCGGAGACGGACTCGGAGATGACGTGGACGCGGCGGTGGAGCAAGGGCTGCGCATGGGGCGCGAGGGAGCCGACATGCTCGACGTCGGGGGCGAGTCGACCCGTCCCGGCCACGTGCCTGTCACCGCCGCGGAGGAGATCTCAAGGACCGAGAAGTCGGTGCGGCGGCTCGCGCGAGAGGCGTCGGTGCCGGTCTCGATCGACACGTACAAGCTCGAGGTCGCCGAGGCAGCCGTCGCCGCCGGGGCGACGATCCTCAACGACGTATGGGGCCTGACGCGGTCGCCCGGCATCGCCGACCTCGCGGCTCGCACCAGATGTGCGCTGGTCCTGATGCACAACCAGGACGGGACCGAGTACGCGGGCGACCTCATGGAAGAGGTCAAGCGCTTCCTGAGCGCCTCGGTGCGCCGCGCCATCGACGCGGGGGTGCCGAAGGAAAAGGTGATCGTCGATCCCGGGATCGGGTTCGGCAAGACGGCGGACCAGAACTGGGAGGTCATGCGGAGGCTTGCCGAGCTGCGCGATCTCGGTCAGCCGATCCTCGTCGGCACCTCGCGCAAATCGTTCATCGGCAAGCTGCTCGACCTGCCCGTGACCGAGCGCATGGAGGGCACGACGGCCACAGTCGTCGCCGCGGTCCTGCGCGGGGCGGACGTGGTGCGCGTGCACGACGTGCTCGAAATGGCGCGCGCGGTGCGCGTCGCCGATCGCATGCGTTGACCAAGGTCTACTTGGGGCTGGGGTCCAACCGCGGACGGCGCGACCGCAACCTCAGCGCCGCACGGCGGCGCCTGCGTCAAAAAGGCGTGCGCATATTGCGTCAAAGCCGCGTCATGGAAACCGAGCCCTGGGGCGTCGCCGATCAGCCGCGTTTCCTCAACCAGGTCGTCGAAGGCGAGTGGACCGGCACGCCTCGCCGCCTGCTCGAGGTGGCGAAGGAGGTCGAGCGCGAGGGCGGCCGCACGAAGACCGTGCGCTGGGGCCCGCGCGTCATCGACGTGGACATCCTTCTGTTCGGGGATCGCCGCGTCAACTCGCGCGACCTCGTCATCCCCCATCCGCGGATCGCCGAGCGACCCTTTGTCGTGGAGCCGCTGAACGAGCTGGGAGTTAACCTGGCCGGGCGTTCGTGAACCGGTAGCCGATGCCCGGCACGGCGAGGATGTAGTAGGGTCGCGACGGCTGGCTTTCGATCTTGCGGCGCAGGTTGCGAATGTGGACATCGATGACCCGCGTCTCGATCGGGTACTCGTAGCCCCAGATCGAGTTGAGGATCTTCTCGCGGCTGAGGACCTTGCCGGCGTTGCTGGCGAGGAACGTGAGCAGGTCGAACTCGGTGTGGGTCAGCTCGACCTCCTGCCCCGCCCGGTAAATGCGCCGCTCGTTGACGTCGATGACCAGGTCGCGGAACTCCAACCTGTTGCGCGCGGTTTCGGCGGAATCCATTCGCGTCCGGCGCAGGTGCGCGGCGATTCGCGCGGCGAGCTCACGAAGCCGCAGCGGCTTGATCACGTAATCGTCGGCGCCAATCTCCAGCGCGACGACGGCGTCGATCTCGTCAGAGCGCGAGCTCATCATGATCACCGGAACCGCGGTGTCCTTCTTGCGCAGCTCCCGGCAGACGTCGAAACCGGAAGCGTCGGGCAGGGCCACCTCGAGGAGCACCAGGCTCGGTCGAACAGCGTCGACCTGGCGCAGGCCTTCCGCGCCGGTTTCGGCCTCCAGCACCTGGTAGCCGTCCTGGGCGCAGGCGGACCGGACCTCACGACGCGTCGTCGAATCTCCATCGACGATCAGGACCTTCCGCGCCCCGTTCGCCATCTGTCCCATCCT
>WNFB01003831.1_pt1 | contig 13306 bp, 2 predicted proteins | sample 5400501 | NCBI WGS metagenome assembly WNFB01 (sample SAMN13153341, study PRJNA577476) | soil metagenome | isolation source: 200 cm saprolite under Douglas fir tree site 2 hole 1 | place: USA:California | collected 2015-04-18
GGTTGCTGGACGACTGTGACTTGTGTAGAAGCGATAGCTGACTTTCCGTTAGCATCCGTAACAGTGAACGATTCAGTGAACGAGCCCTTGACAGGCTGAGTGACCGAGAACGTACCCGTGCCAGTGTAAGGCTCAGTACCGCCTGTTGCAGACACGGTGCATGAGAATGGCTTACCAGCGGTAATGGCTGCAGTCGAAGAACCACAGGCGACGCTGACTACGAAAGGCTGTTGGACAACAGTGACATGAGTTGATGCAACTGCGGTCTTACCGTTCGCGTCCTTCACATTGAAGGATTCGGTAAAGGTTCCCTTAGCCGGTTGAGTTACACTGAATACTCCTGTGCCCTGGTATGGTTGTGTACCTCCAGTTGCCGAGACTGTACAGGTGAATGGCTTGCCTGCAGTTTGGCCAGTGCCGCAATCAACACTGACGACGAACGGCTGCTGGACCACTGTAACTTGTGTCGACGCGACAGCGCTCTTCCCGTTAGCATCAGTCACAGTGAACCTTTCGGTAAACGTGCCCTTGACTGGCTGGGTTACACTGAAGGTCCCGGTTCCGCCGTAAGGTTGAGTACCGCCACTTGCGGAAACGACGCAGTTGAAGGCCTTGCCCGCGGTGATAGGGACACCAACGGATCCGCAGACCACGCTTACTGTGAATGGTTGCTGGACGACTGTTACTTGGGTTGATGCTATTGCACTCTTGCCATTGGCATCAGTCACAGTGAACGATTGCGTAAACGTGCCCTTGACTGACTGTGTAACCTGGAAGTCTCCAGTGCCGCCGTAAGGCTGGGTGCCTCCTGTAGCCGAGACTGTGCAATTGAAAGGTTTACCCGCGGTCTGTCCTAACCCACAATCTACGCTGACAGTGAACGGCTGTTGTACCACCGTTACAGTTGTAGACGCTACGGCACTCTTGTGGTTGGCATCGGTAACGGTGAATCTCTCGGTAAATGTTCCTTTGACTGGCTGCGTCACGCTGAAGGTTCCGGTCCCGCCGTATGGCTGAGTACCGCCAGTGGCGGACACAACGCAGCTGAATGCCTTACCTGCTGTGATTGGAGTGCCAGCGGATCCACAGCTTACCGTTGGAACGAATGGCTGTTGAACCACTGTAACTTCGGTCGAGGCGATGGCGCTCTTGCCGTTCGCATCAGTTACTGTGAAGGATTCTGTGAAAGTTCCTTTCTCAGGCTGAGTAATCTGGAATGAGCCAGTGCCGCCGTAAGGCTGTGTACCGCCTGTTGCGGAAACCGTGCAACTGAAGGGTTTGCCCGCGGTCTGACCAGAGCCACAGTCAACACTGACTGTGAAGGGCTGCTGGACCACTGTGACAGTAGTGGATGCTACGGCACTCTTCTGGTTAGCATCGGTAACGGTGAATCTCTCGGTAAATGTTCCCTTGACAGGCTGGGTTACAGTGAAGGTTCCGGTTCCACCGTATGGCTGAGTACCACCGGTTGCGGATACGACGCAGTCGAAGGCTTTACCTGCTGTTATCGGAACTCCTGCCGACCCACAGCTGACACTGACGGTGAAGGGCTGCTGGACCACTGTAACATGGGTTGATGCCACCGCGCTCTTGTGGTTCGCATCTGTTACTGTGAAGGACTCGGTGAACGTTCCCTTGACTGGTTGTGTAACGCTAAAGGTTCCAGTTCCGCCGTAAGGTTGAGTACCGCCCGTTGCGGAAACGACGCAGTTGAAGGCCTTGCCCGCAGTGATCGGAACACCGGCTGAACCGCAAGTGACGCTAACAGTGAACGGCTGTTGAACTACGTTGACTGAGGTTGATGCAACTGCCGTCTTACCGTTCGCGTCTTTGACATTGAATGATTCGGTGAATGTCCCCTTGACCGGTTCAGTTACGCTGAAAGTACCAGTGCCCACGTAAGGCTCAGTACCACCGGTCGCAGACACGACACAGTCGAACGGCTTACCCGCAGTGATCGGCGAACCCACAGTTCCACAACTGACGCTTACAGTGAACGGCTGCTGAACAACAGTAACCTGGGTAGACGCGACGGCTGACTTGCCGTTGGCATCAGTCACGTTGAACGATTCTGTAAATGTTCCCTTGACAGGCTGAGTGACGCTGAACGATCCTGTACCGGTGTATGGTTGTGTTCCGCCGTTGGCTGATACGGTGCATGTGAATGGTTTGCCGGCTGTCTGACCCGAACCGCAGTTTACGCTGACCGCGAAGGGCTGCTGAACAACATGAACACTAGTAGACGCGACCGCCGTCTTACCGTTCGCATCCTTCACGTTGAAGGATTCGGTGAACGTGCCCTTCACAGGCTGGGTAACCGAGAAAGTACCAGTACCAGTGTAAGGCGCAGTACCACCATTAGCAGACACTGTGCAGTTGAATGGTTTGCCAGCGGTAATGGCCGCACTCGATGATCCGCAGGAGACGCTGACGACAAACGGTTGTTGAGTAACGGCAACCTGGGCAGAACCAGAAGCGCTGGCACCATTAGCATCAGTCACAGTGAACGATTCGGCAAAAGTGCCCTTTACCGGCTCAGTATTTGTGAAAGTGCCTGTGCCTGTGTATGGTGATGAGCCGCCACTAGCTGAAACGGTACAGTTGAACGGCTTGCCGGCCGTAGCGCTAGAACAAGAAACAGTAACCACCAAGGGCTGAGAAGTAACAACAACAGTCGCAGAACCAGAAGCACTCAAACCGTTAGCATCAGTAACAGTGAACGACTCAGACTTCGAACCCTTAGTCGACTCAGTCCGCGAGAAAGAGCCAGTACCAGTGTAAGGCGTACTTCCACCTGTCGCCGAGACAGTACAGTCGAACGGCTTGCCAATAGTCGCACCCGTAGGACAAGAAACAGTAACCACCAAGGGCTGAGAAGTAACAACAACAGTCGCAGAACCAGAAGCACTGACGCTGTTCGCATCAGTAACAGTGAACGACTCAGACTTCGAACCCTTAGTCGACTCAGTCCGGCTGAACGTTCCAGTACCCGTGTAGGGTGAAGTGCCGCCTGTCGCGGATACGGTGCAGTTGAATGGCTTACCAGCGGTTACTCCTGACGAGGGGCATGTAACGGTAACAGCAAACGCTTGAGGAGTGACGGTGACTGTGAAAGTGTTGCTTCCAGTGTTACCCACACTGTCGGTAACAGTGTCGCTTATCGTGTATACGCCCTTGGCGGCGCAGGTGATTGTGATGCTACTGGAAGTGGAGGATCCCGTGCAGCCTTGAGGAAGGAACCACGTGTACGACGTGTACACGCCACTTCCACCTGTGACGTGCGCGGTGCAGGTGAACGGCTTGCCTGCAGTAGCAGTTGTGCATGTGTCTGTCTTGAGAAGTGTGCCGAAAACTGTGAGGGTTTCACCGTTCGCGCCGCAGGCGCTGATGAACCCGTTATTGTTACCGTCTCCCGTGTAGGACGCTACCCATCTGTAGATTCCCGCGCTTGAGGGAGTGAATGATCCGGAGTTGTAGCTTCCATTGCCGGAGACTGGGATGGTCGATGTGAAAACTGGAGTTCCGGAGCAATCGGTCGTCGTGAAAACTTGGAAGATGATGCTGCCGGTTGGGCTGAAGCCCCCTGACAGAGTGGCGGTGTCCGATGCGGAGTTGGGGGACCCGCCTATGGTGAGCGTTGCTGGTGAGACTGATGTGGTGACGGTGGGAGAGGCCTTGTGTACTGTTAGTACTTCTCCAGGGTCGCCGCACCCGGTGGAGACAGCTCCGTTATTCCCGTCACCGCTGTATGAGGCTATCCAGTAGTAGGTACCCGATGCTGATGGTGTGAACATTCCGGACGAGTAGACACCGTTCCCGGATACAGTTACGGTGCTCGTGAAAACGGCTGTTCCCGAGCAGGCAGCGTTGTCGTAGAGTCGGAAAGTGATACTGCCTGTTGGACTGGCACCATTCGAGAGCGTTGCGTTGTCGCGTGCGGATGGCGCGCTCGTAGTGAGTGTGAGCGATGAAGGTGAAGCCGAAGTGGTCAGTGTCGGAATATTGGCGCCAACAGCTAGCGGTTCACAGCCGCTGGTTGCTGGGCCCAAGTCCAGACTGGTGCCACTGTAGACGGTCTGGAAACTGAACTGACCTACGGTGGTTGTAAAGGTGGGAGAATCCGGAACAATCGAACTGGCAACAGTCACGGTCTTTGGCCACGTGGACACTTGTGAGCCCGTACAGGTGTTTGTCGTGTAGAGGTTGTAAGTGACAGTGCCGGTCGCGTTACTTGACGCTCCTATCAATGTGGCAGTATCGTGGACCACTGTCCCCGCTGTGACCGATGTAACCGGTGTCCCGGACGCGTTCTTGATGACGGTTCCAATGGTAGGCGCGAAGAAGACTGCGGTGGTGGATAATGCACGGTCTTGCGCTCCCGTACTTGCACCGTCCAACGAGACTAAGTTCTCGTGGTAGGGTGATCCGCTGATCGTGCCAGCAGAATTGCCAGCGCCCCAGTCGCAGGCGCATGCAATGTGCCCGCCCCAGGCGATGACAACAGTTGACCCTGAGCTAATGCTGCTCAGACTGAAGTTGATTTGGACACTGCTGCTGCACTGTCCGGTGCCGGAAACAACATTCTGACTGACATAGGACATGCTGGTGATAACGAACCCTGACGGACCCCAACCCTTGAACTCCCGCGTTGGAGCGAATGTGGCAGGTCCCAGAGTCGGAGCTGTTCCAGCAGAACCTCCGCAGTTGACAAGAATAGGATTAGCCATTACCAGACTCGTGGTGGGTGTTGAAGGCGTGCACTGGCTCGAAGGCAGCTGGTCAACACACGGATCGTTATGATTAAAATGGAAAGTGGTGGGTACGCTGGACGTGGTCTCGGTATTGTCGAACGAGCCGAGGTAATCTTCCGCATGCGTACCGCTGTGAACGGTATCGTATCCCATAACTAGGCTATGGGAGCCTGTAGTAAGTCCGGTTATAGTTACGCGGTAAGAGATGAAATCTCCCTCGCCCCAATGAGCCTTATTCCCGTTCGAGTTGCCGTTGACCCAGTTCTTGTAGGTCGTTGAGCCGACAGTACCAAAGATACAAGGCTCTTTGAGACTGGCTGTTTGCGCTGCTGTCGTGCCCACGGCACCGTTGGTGCACTGGTCTAAGTTAGCAGCCTCCGCGCTGTCAGTGAAAGTCATCTGGGCAGAATCCGTGAAAGGAGAATCGTTCGCGTTTATAGTGTAAGTTCCAGTAATTCCATCCAACTGGTAAGGAGGAGCGGCGAGGTTCCCGAAAGAATCAGCGGCCGAACAATACGATTGGAATCCAAAAGACCCTGGATTAGGGGAAGAACAGGTTTGGACCGATTGATCAGGCCGGGTCACAGACACGTAAACTGTAGCGCCAGAGTGCCAGCCCGTACCGGCTATTTGTACAGTCTGTCCAGGCGAATAATCTGTCTGATCAGTGCTTAAGGTCGCACTATTCGCATGCGCGAAAGATCCAATTCCCAATGATAGTAGGGCCAATAACGCTATTGCTGTAACGATTCCAAACTTACCTAACTTGTCCAAACTTCTTTTGTTCCTTTTTTCATGACTCGCCAGCTTCATGAGGCTCACAAAGAGCCTGAATGAACACTAGTGATGCGAACGGCTTGCTTTCGCCGGCCATTTAATGCTTCTTGTTACATCAAATTCCAAGCAATCTCCGGGAAGAAAGAGATAGAGCCATCTCTTTCAATATTAGAGAAGCCTTGTGATGTGTTGGATAGCCAGAGCCTGCTGAAGAATCACTTTTCGATAAGTGATTATCAGCGAATGAGCATGTCGAAGACGACTCTACACGAGAAGATGTCTCTAGAGGATTTGGAATAACCAATAACCACTAGCAAGTCTTCCCAGCCAGTTCAACATCCGTGCCACGGAAAAATCCCTCAATGAAGGATCAACACCCAATTATGAAAATGCCAACGATCGACTTAGTTTAGCGAGGACTGACCATACTCCGATAACGAAGCGGAGTTGCATGAGCAATCATAATTTCCAAGGTCAGGAGACCGCACAACCTTCCGGATCCAAATATTACTCTCTCAGAGAAAGCAAACGACACCCAAAGTTGAATCACTCGCTTGACAAGGCAACTAGAACCTTTGATGAGTTTGATATTCACGTTGGCAGGTCTTGGCCGACTTTAACTCAGTCTAATGCATTAAGTCTCTTCTCTCAAGATGTACGATTATTCTCTTCTCAAGAAAGGAACTAAGAGAGTAATTTCCCAATGTGAATTCGTGGTTGCTGCCGACACCAACGAACATTCCAGCCACATGATTGTGTAAACATTCCAAAATTATTCCCGCGAGAATACTCGACTCAATCCGTCGCTTGTAGCACTCTCCCCGCAATTTCGCATCTTAGTTTACACAACCCACGGATTCGGACAATCCATCCAAGTCACACGCCTGAAGAAACACATGGTAGCATAGAACACACAACCGTCATTTGGTCGACCCGCCTAGGACCTAGAACAACAATCATTCGAGCGACTACCCAAAAATCCGCGCCGAAATAGGCGCGGCAGATTACGAGAACCGCCTACCAAAGCTCAGCCACCGTCATCAAATCTTGGTCATCGAGGCCAGTTCCGACCGCTAGCTGTGCTAGCCATAGCCCTCGTCATATCAACGATACCGACTCTGAAGGGGAGGAAAGCACGACGAATCCGACATCACCCATGAACCGCATTTGGAACACCGGGCTTGAGTGAAATTCCGGCAGGCCAATTGGCCAAAGTTGTTCGACGCTCCATATTCCAAAAGGAGTACGGAGAATGATGCTTCTGGAAACATTATTATGAGAACCGCCGAGAACCCATCTTAGGAACCTATCCATGGTGCGGCCGAGCTGAAGACTAGAAGCCTACTGTTGATTGTGATACTGGCTGCAGCCCTAGCAGTTGTGCTGGGCCCGGCCCCTGGAAGAGCCCAGCCCAGCCTACAAGCTCACCAGCCAATTGTCGTATCGAATGATGCTGGCTTCAGTAATCCGGTAAACGGTGTGACTGGAGGGGACGGATCATTTGGTACTCCTTTCTTGATCAGCGATTGGAACATATCCGCGACAACAAGTGTCGGGCTCGAGATAGCGAACACTCACAAGTACTTCATAATCCGAAATGTTCTGATTCACCCTGCCAACTTTACCACGGGCAGCACAGGCTTGGTTCTCCAGAACGCCCCGAACGGGAGAGTCGAGGACGTCAGCGTCGCCAACTTTGACACTGGCATACAGCTCACAGGTTCTCAAGACATAATCAGCACCAGCACTACTTGGAACAACACTCTCGGAATTAGCGTGTCAGGCTCATACAATACTCTCTCGAACAATCAAGTCCACAACAACACACAGTACGGAATACAAGTGCAAGGCTCGACTCTAAACCAGTTCACCGGAAACAACGCGTCGAGCAATGGAAATGGCGTGTGCGAGAGAATCGTGCCTCCTTATTGCGACGGGGAAGGATTCGTAATCAAGTCCAGCTCCAACAACATCTTCGACAACAACACCGCGATCGCCAACTCCTACTACGGGTTCAGGGTCATCATAGGATCTAACGGAAACGTGTTCAGAAACAACAACGTCTCCAGGAACCAGTTCGGACTGGTCTTCACCGGAAGCAACGGAAACCAAGCATACAACAACAACATCACGAACAACTTGGACGGCATAGGACTCGAGGTCATGAACAGCAACAATAATGTGACGATGAACCGGGTGACCGGCAACGCGCTCGGAATCTACGTTTTCAACAGCTCCCAGAACATAATCTACAACAACTATCTCAACAACCCGAGCAACGTGTACGAGGATAACCACCAGAACTACTGGAACATTACAGAAACCCTCGCGACCAACATCCTAGGCGGGCCTATTCGAGGCGGAAACTTCTACTCAAACTATCCTGGAAACGACGCAAACGGAGACGGGATAGGCGACAGCCCGTACACTATCTCGGGAAACGTGAACCAGCCGGGTCACGACTACCTTCCTCTCATGGCCAATCAGCCAACGACCCCCGTCCATGACATTGCAGTACGGACAGTTACCCCTCAAACAACCTCTGCGAGAACAGGAAACCAGATCAGCATAACAGTCGCAGTCTTCAACCAAGGCACAGTCCCCGAGTCCTTCCATGTCAGCGTCACCTATAACGGAACTATCATCAACAATCCACCTAAGACCATTACCAACCTGCCCGCCGTGTCTGGCACAACGTTCATGATAACATGGCCCACATCCGGCCTCCCACCGGGAACATACCAGCTCAAAGCCAACGCGAGCATCGTCTCCGGCGAACTCTACACGACGAACAACATATCACCCGCAACCACAGTCAGTCTCAGTCTCAACCAACCCCCAACTGCCAGCTTCTCTCTCACTCCCTCGAGCACCTATGTCGGGGACCTAGTGTCATTGGACGGTTCTACCAGCTTCGACTCAGACGGCACCATCGCTAACTATTCCTGGAACTTTGGAGACGGATCGTCAGCCAATGGTCCTACGACTTCCCACCCTTACTCGGCAGCAGGGACCTATACGGTGACCTTGACAGTCACAGACAACGAGGGCTCCACCAGAGCATCCTCTCAGGCTGTTACAATATTATCTAACAAGCCCTCAGCCCCGACGGACCTGGTCATAACCGCGACAGATGGGAAACCAAACCTGACATGGTCTCCGCCAACCAACACTGGTGGCTCCACCATAACATTGTATAGAATTTACAGAGGCACCAGCGCCTCGTCATTATCATGGATAGCCAACACGACATGCGCGAACACTTGCAGTTACACCGACTCGGCAGCGATAAGCGGGACCACCTACTATTACAGCGTGTCCGCCGTGAACCAGGCCGCCGAGGGAACACAATCAACGCCTCAGAACGTTCTAGTCCCTAACTCGGGAACACCCTCGGATCAGACCCTAAGTCCCGAGATACTGGGAACGGTAGCAGGCGTAGTGATCGTGGCGGCTGCAGCCGGGATTCTCCTTCTGCGTCGACGGACTAAGCGCACGGCATCCTGAGAATCCGGCAACACAGGCGTAGAACCACCGCGTTCAATCCTAAGCACACCGTGGTGGATATCGTATTTCCAAGGAATCATTTGGGAACATGGGCTCTGGAAACGTTATTATGAGAACCAGGGAAAACTCTCACTAGGGAGCTTACACCGGTGCTTTAGACTCGCCAGTAAGAAGCCCTCTGCTCATACTCCTAGTATCAACCTCGGTCCTTTTTTTCGCGCCGATCCAAGGACACGCTCAAGCAGGCCTAACACTACATGCTCCCATTTACATAACACTAACAGGGAACGGTGAAAACTTCACTTCACTTAACGGAATCAGCGGAACGGGAAGCCCGAGCGACCCATTCGTAATCTCGGACTATGAAATAAACACCAACTCTTCATTCGGTATTCACGTCCGAAACACGCGAAGCTTCTTCGTAATTAGAAACGTGCTCATCGAAGGAACCAGACCCCCGGGACTGAGTGAGGGTATCTTCCTCGACAATGTGCAAAATGGCATAGTCGACAAAGCGAACATTACCGGATTCGTCTACGGAGTTCAGATTTCGCTAGGCACCGGCAACGCTATCGAGAACAGTAATATCTGGAACAACACGGACGGGATTTATCTGCAAGGCTCCAACCATCTAATCGAGAACAACCACCTGTACAACAACACAGAGTACGGGGCCGAGGTGACAAGCTCAACATTCAACGTCATCAAAGACAACAATTCGTCAGACAACGGATACACCGGCAACGGCGCAGGCTTCTTCATAACCGGGTCCAACAACATCTTCCAAAACAACACAGTAACCGAGAACACATGGTTCGGAATCAAGATGATAGGAACCCCAGTGACCGCCTCTTCAAACAACGTGTTCAGCAACAATACAATCTCTCGGAACGGCGGGTTACCGAACGGGGGAGGCATATGCGGATGCGACGGGGGAGGACTGGTCTTCGTCAACAACGCCTCGGCGAACCAGATAGTCGGGAACAATGTAACGGATCAAGACAACGGATTAGGGCTTGAAATCGAGACAGCCGGAGATTTTCACAACAATATCACCCTGAACAGAGTTGTCCGCAACAGGTTCGGCATATACGTGATAAACGGGTCCCAGAACATGATCTACAACAACTACTTCAACAACACTACAAACACGTTCGACAACACTCTCCAGAACTCATGGAACATAACAAAGACATTGCGAACCAACATCCTCACAGGACCTTTTCAAGGAGGCAACTTCTACTCCGACTACACGGGAATGGACCCCGATGGAGATGGAATAGGTGATGCTCCATACACGAGTTCAGGCAACAACCTTGACCTCTTGCCGCTCATCTTCGGTCAGCCGACAACAGTCCACGACATAGACGCTCTGAGCATTGGAGCAGATCCCTCCTCGGCACGCACCGGGACCAGCATCATGCTCACTGCGAGAGTCTTCAACCAGGGGACTGTCGCTGAATCGTTCAACGTAACCCTATCCTACAACCAAACAACTATCACGACTAGGACCCTCTCGAACATTCCCGCCTTCACCATTACAAGCTTCACGGCACTTTGGAGCACTCTCGGACTCGGCACGGGAAACTACAGTCTACAAGCGAAAGCAAGCAACGTCACAGGGGAAACATACACGATCAATAACGTCTCACCATCGACCACCGTGCTCCTTACTCTGAACACTCCCCCCGTTGCCAATTTCACAATCGATAATGCAAACCCGTTTGCAGGGAACACGGTCACGCTGAATGCTGCCACAAGCTACGATCCCGACGGGACCCTTACACTCTACTCCTGGAACTTCGGAGACAGCACAACCGGCACCGGCCAGACAGCCTCACACGCGTGGAGCCAAGCAGGAAGCTACGCGGTGACGCTAACCGTCACTGACAATGAAGGGGCCACCGGCAGCTACACAACAACTGCCAACGCGCTTTCCAGCCAGCCTAGCACACCCCAAGACTTTGCGCTGACAGCGACCAGCGGAAAAGCCGTTCTGACATGGACCGCTCCCAGCAGCACTGGAGGATCACCGATAATCAGGTATCTCGTATACAGAGCAAGCGCACCTTCAGGACCCTGGACCAACATCGCCAACACAACGACCCGGAATTTCGAAGACGCGACAGTGATAGGCGGCCAAACCTACTACTACCAAGTCTCAGCCGTAAACCAAGCAGGAATGACAGGCCTACCGTCCAAGTCCCAAAATGTCCTGGTCCCATCTGGTTCCACAACCAATCAAAGCATCTCGCCCATCTTGCTAGGCATAACCATCGCTGCGATAATCGGCGCTACAGCCGCCATTCTCACTATGATGCGGAGAATTCGGAAGCATCGGGGGACACTGTCCTAGCATAGGAAGGATTGGAGAGGACAAAACTGTCACGCGACATCAGCAGCATCCTGAGAAACTTGATCCTAATCATCTCACTCATCTCCCTTTCAAGCCTAGGACTATCCGGAATCCATCTCGCAAACGCGACCGGCAACAGTGTAAACGTCATAACAAACCCTAGCTTTGAACAAGGATCAGCCCCGTGCACGTTTGTCCCCAGCCAGCAATGCCCTGACAACTGGGACTTTGCGACCTGCGAAGGCGTGGCCAGCGCGACACTAGCAACGGACCAGAGCCGGTGGACAGACGGATCGTCCTCGGCCATAGTCTCAACCGGTCCAGTGGGTCCAACCGGATGCTTTCCCGGCAACTTCACTGGACGCTCTGTAGGATTCTCCCAGTTCAGAACCAGCCTTCGCGGGCCGACCAATCAGGGCTACAACTTCACAGCTCTAACTGATGACCCTGCCGAGTTCAGCTTCTGGTTCCGTCTTGACCCGTACAACAGCAACGGTATGGCAGGTTTCGAGGTCCGACTCTTCGGCGCCGAAAGCCTCGCAGAGATGGACTATGTGATCAACCCGGACCCGTCGATAGGTAACTTCGTGAACAGCAGCCAGATCCACGCGTTATACTTCACCGGGTACAATTATGGTCAATGGTACCATTTCGCCCGTAACATTAAGGCAGACTGGGCAAGCGCGGGACTCTCACTGTCCTGGAACTTCACGCTACTACAGTTCCAAGGATTCGCCACCCAGACCGGGACCATCGTAAAATCGGAGACGTACTGGCTCGACGACGTACGAGTCTATGTTGGCACAGGACCCGTACCTGTCGAGAACGACTATGCCTACTGGAACTTCAAGGACGCGAACAATAACAATGCCAATAGCCTGCTTAACTGGACGCTGACCAACTCCAACGGGCAAACAATCACGTACACCCAAGGTCAACCGAATCTGCCTCCAGGCCCGTACTATGTACACGCCTACTATCGAGCCTACAGTTCCAACAACCTAGTCCTCACACAACAAGTCCGTCTGAACCAGACGAACCTCATACAATTACCATTATACCCGAACAGTCTCGTACCCAACGGGTACATCGGACTCAACGGCCCTGTAACAAGCCTCACTGTGAACACTCCTGACCAGACCCGGGGGACAATCCAGCTCCAGGGAAGCACTGGAACGCAGTACATCATGCTAGTGGACGTGCCGTCACAGCCCTTCCTCATACAGGCCAACGGCTACGACCTCAGCCAGGGCTACGAATGGACATACGAAACAACACTCTCCGTTGTAAGAATCAATTTCAACATGGCAGCAGGCGGCGATAACATAACAATCGTCTTCCAGCCACCGCTTAGGATTCCAAACCTGTCGTTTGTCGACCGGGAGGGAGCCTCTCTAGATTCAAAGATAAGGTTCAGCATTTTTGACTCTCAAGGTAGAAACGTCACTTACATTCCAGGAGCCGTTCTTCCTCCAGGAGCCTTCTACCTGGAAGCGTACTATGCAGGGTTCAGAATCTACAGAAACAACCTAGCAAGCATTGGATCGCTGCCGGTTACTCTTCAAATGATACAGCTCGACACAGCAAGCGGAAGCTACCTCGCGCTAAACTCTACCGCCACGGCAATCCTCCCCACCCAGTTCAACAATTCCCAGATCGCGTTCAGCATCACAGGGACTGGGCCCTACTTGATCGTGGTCAACGTTCCCAAGCGGCCATTATATGTTGAGAAGGACGGTGTCCGCACGCCAAACTGGGTCTACAATTCAACCAACCAAGTCATTTCAATAGAGGCCAGCGGTCCCGGATCTTTCCTAGTGGTCCTTGACCAGCCCGCCACGAGCAATTATCTCTATCTAGGAATCGGAGCATTAGCCGCAATTGTCGCCGCTATAGGAGTATACGCTTGGAACAA
>WNFB01003833.1_pt1 | contig 13305 bp, 12 predicted proteins | sample 5400501 | NCBI WGS metagenome assembly WNFB01 (sample SAMN13153341, study PRJNA577476) | soil metagenome | isolation source: 200 cm saprolite under Douglas fir tree site 2 hole 1 | place: USA:California | collected 2015-04-18
CGTCGGTCGCCAACACAACACCTCCGCAAGCCATTGCTTCCAGTATCCCGAAAGGAGGATCGGCAAGCCGTTCAGGCACTGGACCAACATATGGAAAAATGACCACGTCAGCAGAATTGTAGGCCGCAACCCTCTCATCTTCCCTCAGATCAACCCTTCTGACCATCAAACATTCCCCGAGTCCAAGACCTCGCGCCAACCCCTCAAGCTTCTCAGAATCAGCTTGCGACGATCGCTTGGCACTTGTGAGAACAAGCAAACGAGCCTTGATCCCCATGTTCAACAGCTGTCTCATCGCAGCCAGTACGCGAGCCGCGGGGAACCGCGTTCCCCACAGAGGTCCCATGTATAGTACAGTCTTTTCTCCCGACCTAGAACCAGCCACCACTAACTGGTCCGTCGGTCGGTAGAGGTCACAGTCAATGGGAGGCCGTATCAGGAACCTCCTGGTCCCGGGAGAGTTCTCCTCAGCCCACTCCCCAATCCGAGGCGTAGTGAAAGCATAACTCTCGATGAAGAGTGCGTTGGTCAGCCATCGCAATGGCCGGACCGCACGGTCGCCCGGATCGTAGGACGTGAAGACATGACGGACTATCTTCCCCCGCCCTCGAGCAAGCTTGAACACGGGCGCAAACGCCAGCGCGTTAGTACCCACAACATGTACAATGTCCGGCGAAACGGTCCTGGCGGACATCGAGAGTCTGACAGCTGTCAAACCCCGAGTGTTTGATGGCCTGGGCCTCGGTGCCGACCTCACTGACCGATAGAAAACGTCTCCATCGGCACTGGATGATACTGTTGCCAAAAAACACTCTGCACTGTCTGAAAGACACTCGAGGAGACGTTTGGCAAGAATTGAGCTAGCGTGGTTCCACGGCGGGTGCACGTCATCGCCCACAAAGCAGACTCTGAACACTATCCGCTCCCTCGGCTGTTCATTACGGTCCTGACCCGGTTCGAGATCAGCTCGTGAATCGTTTCTCGACTCTGCCTACCATCAACAACCTCTTCCCCCAAACTGGGACTAAGTGCCCTGTACAGGCCGACTCTCTCCACAAAATGTTCTAGACTCGGCAGATCGGGTTTCCGACTGAAGGCCACTTCTGGATCGACATCAACGAAAAACGCGATGTTCGGGCGAGGGAGAATCCGCAAGAACCGGTACCCGAGCCTCTTAGTTGTAGGAGGGTCATGAAGGTCCGCCATGCCCTCCACCAGCAAGTCCAGAACGTATCGGTCACAAATAATCGTGTATCCCAGGACCAGCGGAATGACCAGTTTCAGGGTTGTCTTCATGAAATTGTCGATCTGAACGAGCAGACACCAGACAGACGAGACTCCCCTTTTCGACGGCAGCCGAGTCTCAACAAACCCAATGCTACTCGTCGGATGAATCTCAGCATAACCTCTGCGCAGAAAGAAGGCTAGGAGCGGAAGCGACAGGATTGGCCTCCACCTCGACCAGACCCTCAACACGCGAGAGTCTTTGGCCTTCAGTTCTGACTCAAGCGCATCAATCTGGGTGGTCTTTCCACTACCATCGATACCGGAAAACGCGATCAGAAAACCCCGCCTCATGTGCCTGGACCTTTCCTCGAAATTGAACCTAGCCTAGGCTACAACTTCCCGGTAGTCTACTAATCCTACCCCAAACATGCAAAGTGACCGTCCGTACGCGTCCCAGAACTCCGTAAGGTTAAGAATTCTTTGTGCCCAGAGCGAGACCATTTCGCGTGTCGGAGATTTTTCCCCACTTTAGACTCGGACCCTTGATCCCCAGTTTGACCAGACTCGCTAAGAGCGCAACTTGAAAGAACGCGAAAGCGGCAGCGCCCGTTATCAGGTCCAAGCCTCCGCCAATCTGCATCATGCGTCCGGTATCATACTTCCTTGTTAGCGAGTAAAGAATCACCATGGCAGGAAGGACGGCTACTATTGCGACCCCAATCCCGTAGAGTGCTTGAATGGGTGAGGTTAAGAGGATTGCAATGAGTATTCCGATTCCAAGGGCAACAAGAATCGGGGATATGATGTGGACGAAGAACTCGAACGGTAACACGATCCTTCCGTACTTCCCAAGCTTTTTGTTGAACAATGATGACTTGGTTCTTATCAGCGCATGTTGATTGGCCATCCCGCGCCGGAGCTTGTGCCTCAACTTTGACCCGATCGTGCCCGCCTCTTTCTCGTAAAACCTGACACTCTGATCATATGCACCCCTCAATCCGGTCGAGCGGAGCCCAACAGTGAGCTCAATGTCGTCGCACATGCAACCTGGTCGAAGGGGCTTCAATGCGTCCCGTCGGTAGGCTGAGAATTCGCTCTCGCACATGAACGGCGTATCGAGCCCGCCTTCGGCCATCCTCACAGCGGTGTACATTGCCTTGTACCCATTTTCTATCCGACTTGCAAACGTATGCTCAGCCACCGGTATCTCAACACCTGACGCGGCGCCGACGCCATCCTCCTGGAAGTTCGAGATGAGCTGCGAGAGAGCACCAGAAGGATTCGTAACATCAGCATCAGTCAACACAAAATAATCCGATGTCACAGACCTAAGAGCCTCATTAATCGCGTCCGCCTTTCCCAGTCTAGCAGACTGTTCAATCACGGTAACGCTCAGGTCGTTTCGATGCGCATCAGCAAACCGTCTAGCAATATCGCACGTGGCATCAGTCGATGCACTATCGACGACTATCACCCGCATCTTACCATGTGGGAAGTCAAGCTCGGAAATGTTGTTCAGCCTCCGCTCTATCACCTCCGATTCATTGTATGTCGGGACAACTATCGAAACCGTCGGCGATGAATTCTGGATCTTTCCAGCACCTACTTTTCGACGAATTGGGGACCTGAGCAGGATTGAGAGGAAAATGGTGTAGGCTGCAACGAGTATCGAGACGATGAAGTAATAGATTATTTCAAGCGGTTGCAGCTGAGCATTCCCCCATCAAGACTGAACAAGCGGCCGAAATGCAAACCCTGTCTAATTGACCTCGTCAAACGAAAAGCCGTTCTTGTCAAAGCCTTTCGCGACCTGCAAGTACAACCCATCGCTCTCCTCTCCCGCGTTAGTGCTTATTGTTACCTCGTTACCTAACGATGCTAGCTTTGCGGCTTGTCTATGGGACCACCAATCCGAGGCTCCAGCTAGCGTCATCACCTGACAGCTCGGATCTTCGCTGAAATATTTCAAGATGCGAGCATATTCTTCAGTGTTTCTCTGATCCGCGAACTCATAGTCTGGGTGTACCAAAAGCGTGCATAGGCCCCCGACTTCGCTAATCCAGCCTGCCTCTCGGGCAAGACGAGTACCTGCCTCTGAAGGAGTAAGGCCACGGACTCGAAGAAGTTGGTGATCCTGTGGAAGCGATACGGGCACCTCGATTACCTCCTCCAATTGCAACGGGAACACGGTGCCTACTCCGTGAGATTTCAAAGACGTTGGGGACAACAGTTCCCAAGAGGGAACTGACGAGTCGCATGAGTATCCAGCTTTTCCGACAGCCTCCAAGAGCTTCTTGTCGTGTTGAAGCAGCGGAGCGCGAAAACCCCTGACCTTTGCTTCCGTCATCTTTTCGAGGGTTTCTCTGCATTTTCTCAGCCGCCTGGTTCTTGAATCCAATGAGAGAAAGATCAGCCGACCATCGTGGTCAGTATCATGAGCTCCTATCTCCCCCGACTTGGCCAATGGACTAAGGCTCTCTCGGGTAAGCGGGTATCGATTTGTGACAATGTTCCAGGTTGAACGGACACCGAGATCTTTCTCGATGCTAAGCATGTTCTTGCTTCCCTCATTCAGTCCACGGTCAGTTTCTACATCATGAGAAACGGCAGCCCCGAAACGCTTGCCACGCTTCCAGAAGCCGATAAGTGGAATAGGAACGTTCGCCACACTTATCAGGCTAGCCAAGAAAATTGCCCGAAGACACTCGATGGGGCCAACGTTCTCTGCCCCAGCGTCGTCAGCATCATCCTTCCGAAACGCTCTATTTCTGACAAATGAGGGAATCATCCGATAGGAAAAGGGAAGACGAGTAGCCATCCTGAACTTGAACGATGGAGGGTCCTCAAGCCCACTTGAGACATGGAGAACGAAAGAGGAGACTAGGTCAATCGAGAGAAGATAGATATTCGTTGATTCAAGCCTAGAGAGAATCGGCGTACCATCGGACTCGATTATTGTCTTCACCTTTGAGTTCGCGAAATTGTAGATCCGCGTTTGAATTGAGGTCTCAGCTTTGCGAGAGAAGGGGACGTGCACAAGAGAGTTGTTTGTCCTAACGCCAACTCCATAGTGGTCAGCGATTTTCCTAGCGTTCGTGTCGCCTGATGGAGATAAAATGATTGGGAATCTCGTTCCAGTAGACTCTGGAATCTTGCCGGATGTCATGAAGACCTGATCAGGGGTTAATCCGGACCGTGTGGTGTAGGGTATCTTCCAGAACTCGGCAAATCCCGCAAGCGTCTGAAGATCTTCCCCGGTCGTTGCGTCAAGTGCGATAGTTGGAAACTGAGATCGATAGGGCATTAGTTCTTCGCCCCGATACGAAGCAGGAAAAGCGGTCCGACTATCTGCCACCAGTCTCTCAGAGGGGAGATATGCGTGTACTTTCCCTGGGTCTTCGGCGGGTATGTCTTGGATACTGGACGTTCAGTGAACTTGTAATTGAGAGTGAGTGCCTTGTAATGTAAGTAGTATTCAAGCTCGTAATGATCAAGCCACTCCTGACGAAAATGAACCTGGGGATCTTTGAGCAAAACAGTCCGATATGCACGGAACCCGTTCGTTACATCAGTACAATGGACCCCCGTCGACCAAGTCCATACCACAGGAAACAGTCGGCTGAACACGCCTCGGAGAAACGGGTTTCTCTGCCTCTGCCCACCGGGGAGGAATCGTGACCCTTGAACATAGTCATATCCTCCTTCCAAGACGGGACGAGTTAGCCGGGGAATTTGGCGAGGATCATCCTTTCCATTACCCGCCATAACCACGATTATGTCGAAACCCCTAGAGAGTGCATATTCGAATCCCTGTCGGATCGCAAACCCGATTCCCTTGCGCTGGGGGTTCTGAATGAGCTCAAACGGCACCTTAACCCCTACGGTCGCCCTGGCTATTTCATCCAATATGACAGGGTTAGGATCATCGGCCACGACGCAGACCTGGTCGACGATCCCCGGTTCAAATCGTTCCAGTACTTTTCCGATCTTTCCTATTTCGCGGAATATCGGAATAATGACGACGATTCTAGATTGACCGTCTGTCGAGGAAGTCTTGTCCAGGGTCACTTCAACGGGTTCCTGTGCCCGACTACCCTCGCCGGACTCCCGACAGCGATAGCGTTGTCCGGAATGTTCTTGGTCACCGTTGAGCCTGCTCCAATCAAAGCGTTTCGTCCTACTGTCACCCCTGGAATAATCGTTGTTCCAGCACCAATTGATGCGTCCCTCTTCACTCTGGTCCGAGCAAGAGTCCATTCGCCGTGAGTCCTTGGGTATTTGTCATTCGTGAAAGTAACGTTCGGGCCTATGAACACGTTGTTCTCGATAGTTACGCCGGTCGGAATGAAGACAAATGGTCGAATCTTACAATTGTCGCCGATGCTCACGCCTTCCTCGACATAGACGTAGGAGTCGATCTTCGTGTTTTTTCCAATCTTGCATCCATACAGATTTACGAGATCGTAAATTCGCGAGTTTTTTCCAAGCCGGGTCTTTTGAATGATCGAAAACTGTGGGTCCTTGGTCACCTGACTCGGACCCCTTCTGCGACGGGGAATTTCACCGGGACAGTTCTTTCCTTTCTCATTGATTCACGAGCAGCCTCAAGTAGGGTGACAACTTGGGCTCCTAAGAGTCCATCGCTAAGGTTGGCGAAGGATTCTGATCGAGAATTGTGGCTGATGCATTCGGCGAAATGTGAGATTTCCATGCGCAGAGTGTTGCTGGGGGTAATATTTACCCTGTCAACTTGGTCGCCTCGTTGAAGGACAGCGGTTTGTTCTCCGCAGTCGAGTCGGGCAATTCCTTCGCTTCCGACCACGGTCACGTTTCTCCTCTTTTGCCGGTCCAGCCAGCTCACCTCAATATGCATACACAGCCCGTTGGAATATTCGGTATTGAGGAATGCTACTTCCTCGTTTTCTTTCGTCCTGAACCCTTTGCCTCTGCAGCTTATTTTCGTGGGCCACTGGTTGAGGAGATAGTTGGAGATGTCAAATGGGTGAGGAGCAAGGTCGGTGATTACTTCTCTCTGGGATTGTGGCATGAGAAAACCCGTCCATTCGAGACGCAGATAGTACAGCTCCCCAAGGATGCCGCTGTTTATCGCCCTTTGGAGCTCCTTGACGCCATTGTTGAACCTGTGAATGTGACCTGTGCAGAGAACCCGGTTCTTCTCTCGTGCCAAATCTATAAGTTTGTACGCTTCTGCCGGATTCAACGTTAGGGGCTTTTCAACCAGGGCGTTCTTTCCCTCGTTGAGGAATGCTGAGGCAACCTCGTAATGGGATGCGTTTGGTGTGCAAATGTGCACGGCATTAAGTTCCTTTTCCGAGAGTAGTGTCCTGTAGTCTAGCCGATAGTCAAGCTTGCCGAATTCTTTCTGGCACTGGTCCAAGATCGTTGGCGAGTTGTCTGCGATAGCGAATAGTTCGACATTGCCAGTAGTTCGTGAAAGGTCTATGATTTCTCGAATTACTTTCCTACCCCAGTAGCCTGCCCCGATTACTGCAATTTTGACCGGTCGCATCATTCACACCTTGTCCTCAGAGAATGGTTGCTTGTCAGGTTCCTTTGTCTCCCCTATCGACATTAGTCCTTGACAGCTTCTCGAACTTGTTCGCAAACCAGCTTAACGTCTTCTTCCTTTAGGTTGGCGTGAAATGGGAGACTGAGCACTTCTCTCGCGAGAAGCTCGCTTGTGGGAAAGTCCCCCTCGCAATATCCGTACGCTCTCCGGTACGGGGTTTGTAAGTGAATCGGTATTGGATAGTGTACACCCGTCTCTATTCCTTTTGAGGCGAGTCTCTCTTTGATACGTTCACGCAATGGGCTGCGTATGACGAAGAGATGGTACACTGACCTAGACTCTGGCCCGTCCTCGATGGGGAGCTCTATGTTTTTGACGTTTTCTAACTCTTTTCGGTACAGTACGGCGATCCTACGCCGAGCCAAGTTCCAGCCATCGAGACGTTGCAGCTGGACTCTTCCGATCGCTGCGTTCACTGAGTTGAGTCTGGAAGTGTATCCTATACGTGACATTGCATATTTGCTCTTTCCATCTCTGCCACAATCTGTAAGACATCTAGCGGCTTCTGACACTTGTTCATCGTTTGTGGTTATCATTCCTCCGTCTCCGCCAACTGTCATGTTCTTGCTCGGATAGAACGAGAAGCAGGCAGCGTCCCCAAAGGACCCTATGCGTTTTCCCATGTATTCGGCGCCGTGTGCCTGGCACGCATCCTCGACAAGCTTTACTCCTCTCTGTTGAGCAAGTTCTTGGAATTCGTCCATTCGACAAGGACGACCGTACAGATGGACAGGGATGATCGCCTTCGTCTTTTCGGTCATTCCTTTCTTAGCGCCATCTGCGCTGAGGTTGAAGTCTACCGGATCTGCATCCGAGAATTGTGGAGTGGCGCCTGCGTGAATTATCGCATTAGATGTAGCGATGAATGAGAATGGGGTCGTGAGCACTGAGTCAGTGTGGGTTATCCCCAGTGATTGTAGTGCGATCTGTAAGGCCGCAGTTCCCGAGCCGGTGGAGACCGCGTAACGCGCTCCACAGTACTTAGCGAATTCCTCCTCGAACTTGTGAACGCTCTCTCCCATAACGAACTTCTCGCTTTGGAGCGCGTGAAGAGCCGCCTCAAGCATTTCCCCATCGAGAACAGGATTCATCAATGGTATCCGACGAGTCTGAAGCACCTGAGTCGACTGATTCAGCGAACCAGTGGTTTTGGGTCTATCATTTTGTTCCATGTTGGAATTCCCCGTTGAGTGAGTATGCAATGTAGCTGCAGTATCTTAAGCCATTTCCTATGATTCCACTAGGAATAGATCCATGTAATGAAAAGTATTCCCACTGATACCAGTGGACAGATGAGTAGATAAATGGCATGAGCCGAATGTGTTCTCGTGAGGGCGAAGAAGGAGATGGACAGCATTTCATACGTGACAGCGCGATTTCCCCCTTACATCGGAGGAATAGAGACCCATGTCTCCGAGATCGCTACACGAGTATCGAAGAGAATCAGACGAGTGTCCATACTGACGACGGATCCAGCGGGAGGATTACCCTCGATCGAGAGGCTGAACGAGGGTCCCCTCGTTTATAGGGTACGTTCGTTTGCTCCCCACGAGAACTTTCACTTTCCCCAAATCCAGAGCTTCACGAAGAGACTGAGGGAATGTCACTCTCAGATCCTTCACATACACGGGATTCACGATCTCCCAGGCCCAATTGCCGGATTCCTCGAACACGACAGCCCCATCGTCTTTACTCCCCACTTTGGAGGGAGCATATACTCCCGCTTAGGAAAGCTTCTCTTCTCCCTCTACCGGCCAATGATAAAGGAGCTAATCCACCGAGTTGATGCCGTCATATGCGTCTCACGATTCGAGGCATCATCTCTGCAAGAAGCATTTCCGGAATCTCGCAACAAGATTCACATTATCCAAAACGGCGTCGACTTCTCTCGACTCGAGAGCTACAGATGGCGTCAGCCAGCTGAGCCTACGATTCTCTTCGCGGGAAGACTTGAGCATCACAAGAACGTAGACAAGATAATTCGAGCGTTTGAGCCAATTCATAGGGAAAACCCACGAACACGTCTGGTAGTTGTTGGGAGGGGCCCTGCAAAAATTGAGCTCGTTCATTTGTCGCGAGAACTAGGATTGGATGGGAAGATCGAATGGATAGACGGGGCAGAAAAGACAAGAATGAACCAGCTCTACTCATCAAGCAGCGTAGTCGTCATGCCATCAGAATTCGAAGCGTACGGACTCGTAGCCGCAGAAGCGATTAGCTTAGGAGTCCCAACCATCGTTGCGAACTTAACTGCGCTCGCAGATTTTGTCACAGCAGGCCTCGCACAACCAATTGACCCTCCAGTAACGAGTGAAAAAGTGCTGGCAAGAATAAAACAAGTTCTTGCGGACCCTTCTGCGTACAGTCCGAGGATAGGCCCGGGTGACGGTATCCTTTCTTGGGATGACGTTGTCTCCAAGACCTGTTCCATCTATGAATCCACACTCAATGCGTAGTGAGTAGAGACATGCCCGCTGACTTGCAACTCGATGGTCACGAGGAATTAGGACCAAGCCAAGTCTCGATCTGTTCAAATCGATTCAAATGCACGGCTGCTGGCACAATGCTAGAAGATGCTGGCTTCGGAGGCTTCCTCTTCTGAGAACCATCCTCGTCACTCTCAGTGGTACCCATGGAACCGGGAAGTCGACAAACGCAGGGCGATGCTACTATCTACTCAACAAGTCCGGGCTTAAGTTCTCTTACCTTCGACACCAAGACATATTGGATCCGTTTGGGTTCGTTCTGAGACGCGCAGCCAAGCTTCTAGGCTTCAAAAACCCGAACGACTTGGAACGAACCCGACCCGTGACCGTCCTCTGGTCAATGTATCTTCTCTTCATTTACATTCCCATCCTAGTGGGTGGAATCAAGCTTCGAAAGCTTCTCGGTTACAGCATAGTTTCCGACCGGTACTTGTACGACTTGCTCGTCGGTTTTTGGGGAGACAGAGTGAGCATTCCAGTACTACGATTGATCGTGTGGGTTTTGCCCAAGCCGGATGTTTCCTTCGTGCTGGATGCGCCTGAGGCCAGAATTCTTGGTGACCGGCCGGAGCACACTGCCTCTTACATCCGAATGGAGAAAAAGCTCTATGACAATGTCGCGGACCACTTTAGGCTGAAAAGGGTCAGCACGAATCAGAAGCCAGAGCTGGTTTGGAATACAATGCAGACTGAGATTCGATCCGCGATGCATCTGCCAGCAGGAGAATAGTGGACTGCATCCTTGAAGCTGATGATAATAGGGTTAGACGGGCTTTCACCAATTCTCGTAACCAAATGGATCGAGAAACTACCGAACCTCAAGCACCTTGGCCTCGAGGGGGTTCATGGAACACTCAATTCGATCGTACCCCCGGCCAGCGTCCCAGCATGGCAATGCTTTGCTACGGGAAAAAACCCTGCAAAGATCGGCCTCTGGGGATTCGCAACGATCGGCAAGGACCGCAAACTCGTCCGTGGCCGGACAACTTCAGGAATCGGATGTATTTGGGACACTTTCTCCAATAAAGGCCGAAGTGTAGGCGTCCTTAACGTTCCGGGAACATATCCGCCCTATCCGCTGAACGGGTTCATGATCTCAGGCTTCCCAGTTCCCCCTGGCAAGCCGTGGGCATACCCAGTGACCCTGATGAAGAGGTTGAACCGTGCAGTTGGAGGATACGAAGTTGATGTGCCCCTAACAAAACCCTCGGATATGAGGGGCGGCGGGGAAGCTTACCTCGCTCAGGTTGAACGTCTGCATTCAAAGAGCGTGAAGTCCGCAAAGCAGCTTATCGAATGGTTCCATCCAGACCTCTTCATGACGACTCTACAAGGAGTCGACATGGTCGAGCATGATTTTTGGAGATACATGAAGAAGCCTGAGTCCAAGTTCTCGAGAGTCATTGAGAGCTGGTACGTTAAGCTAGATGCGGCTGTTGGCGAGCTGAAAAAGTACGCTGATGCTGACACTTACTTCCTGGTCCTCTCGGATCACGGATCAACCTCAGTTTCGGCTTCGTTCCATGTTAATGAGTGGCTGAGGTCGAAGGGCTTGCTGGTCCTCAAGGGGGGCCAGACTGTCAGGAGAAGAGGTTCGAATTATACTAGAGTCCGAGAGTCGATCATGAAGACTCTACCTCCTGAAGTAATCAAGGCCGTTTATGCTAAGATGCCTGACTTCATTGCTCACCGGCTTACCGCGTCTGCAAAGATTGAGAGAATCCTCACCCAGCTCATCGAGAACATTGACTGGGAGCGAACACGAGTGTTTTCAACGGGCGGAGTCCAGGCCAATTTCTACCTCAACAATCCAAACATCGACAAGCCGGGCGAGATCGATTCTGGAGGCGCACAATTACTGCAGCAATTGAGCGGCGAGCTAGCTGGCCTTAGGCAACCAAACACCAACGAGAGTCTCAGGACAATCCTCCACCATAAGGAGAAGTCCTTTCCGGGACCATTCCAGAATGAGGCCCCTGATTTGTGCGTCGAATTCTTCGTGGGCGATGAGAAAGTCCACGTTAATCCGAACCTCGGGTCGGGCAAGCTATGGAGCTTCGCCCCTCACTTGTCAGCAGAACATGTAAGGGAAGGTTACTGGGCATTTTCTGGACCGGGAATCCGGAGAGGGGTCAACAGGAACGCCAGCATTCTCGATTTAGCTCCCACCATCCTGGACCTTTTTGACATGAAAATCCCTGCAGATCTAGACGGCAAACCGCTTGACCTGTCCTGAAGCTCAAATGAGAGGGTCAGAGGCTAACCGTTCACGGGCTAACCAAGGCTAGGAGAGTCTGCTAAACGCCAATTTTGAAATCATTGCCAATCACAGTTGGGCACTGACGAGTCATGACGGTCTCGTTCGCGTGCATTGCTCCTCACGGGGGCGAGTTGATCCCGACCCTGGCAAAACGAGGCGAGAAGGGCTTCCTCCAGACGAGGAAGGCGATGAGAATTCTCGCTCGCACTATAGCTCTGATAAGGCCGAGTGCTATTGTTATTGCGAGTCCCCACAATCTTAGACTCTTCAAGAGGATAGCGATAGTTGTCGCGGAGAACTCGATTGGCATTCTCGAAACATCTCCGGGTCGGAAAGTTGCGTTAAGGGCGGCCTGTAATGTTGGAATGGCTTGGGAGATTCTCAGAGAGACTGAGGCGATGGGTCTTCCGGTCGTTGGTGCAAACTATGGCACCTTTGAAGGTCCCTCGTCAAACGTCGCAATGGACTGGGGAACTCTTGTACCGTTATGGTTTGTTCTGCACGAGCAGCGGGTTAATGCCCGGATTGTAATTGTTGCGCCTTCTAGGGAGATTCCTATTCAGCAGAACGTTAAGTTTGGAATGGGGCTAGCGAAGGTCTTGGAGAGAAAGAGTTCAGGAAGAACCATCTTCATCGCGAGCGCCGACCAGGCACACACTCACTCGAGGTCCGGTCCTTACGGGTTCAGTCCGGCTGCCTCCAAGTTTGACAACCTCGTGGTTGAAGCTGTGAAGAGCGGCGACTTGGACCGGTTGACCCGGCTGAAGCCGAGCTTTGTAGATCAGGCAAAGCCTGACAGCGTCTGGCAGATAGCGATTTTGAGCGTAATTCTCTCGAAGGTCGCTATGAGGCCTCGATTTCTTAGCTATGAGGTGGCCAGTTACTTTGGCATGATCTGCGCAGGATTCGAAAGGATACGCTAGAGGACAAGAAATGCGCAATTTTTGCACTTTGACGCATTCTCAAGCACTATTTCGTCGCTATTAGCCCTTTTAGGGTTGAAATACGCCCATATTGTGGGTTATGTCATGAAATACGGTAGATTCAAATATTTATGCAGTATTCACTCTATTCTGATGAATTCGGAACGGCAAATAAGCCAAAGAAGAAGCACAAGAAATAAGACGTCGTTTTCTTGGAAAATAGACCAGATTGCGTCTCTTTTTTCTTTCTTACAAACTACCAGGTTGAGGAAGGGCTCCTGAGCAGTCCTTGAAGACTCTGTGTCCTTCTCATTTGAAGGGTAAGGGAAAAAATGAGCCATCAGCAGTTTATGGCGATTATAAAAGGGACGGATGACTTTTACGACTAAAGGTCCAAGACCGTTAAATCAACTCTGATACGGCCGTTTGTCTGCAGCGTGATCAAACCTGTTGCGGACGAGGAAGTTCATGCAGACACTCGACAATAGGCTGTTCCTCGAGCTTGAGAAGATGGCTCGGGGGAGAGGAATAACGGTACAGCAACTCCTTCGCGCTGTAATAGTTCCTGAGTGGTTCAAGAATGAGAACCCGGATGTGTCTCGTGAGATTTATGGAAATACCCGGCGTCGACGACATCGGAGCAGAGTCAGAAGGTTAGCTCCGAAACTTGTCGCCTAGCTATGACGATCAGTAACTGTACTTTGCATGTTTTTGATTTGGCTAGTTCTTGGTGCGGCTGAGTATGCTCGGGATTGTTGGCTCGTTTTGGGTTCTGCACATGATGCGGGCCGTGTCGATCAGTCTCTTGGAATAGGCCCA
>WNFB01021733.1_pt1 | contig 13300 bp, 10 predicted proteins | sample 5400501 | NCBI WGS metagenome assembly WNFB01 (sample SAMN13153341, study PRJNA577476) | soil metagenome | isolation source: 200 cm saprolite under Douglas fir tree site 2 hole 1 | place: USA:California | collected 2015-04-18
CGGCAAGTTTCTCCGCGTCTCGCGCCTCGATGAAATTCCCCAGTTGTGGTGCGTGCTCAAAGGCGATATGGCATTCGTCGGCCCGCGTCCCGAGCGCCCGGAATTCATCGAGTGGCTCTCTAAAGAGATTCCCTATTACGGAGTGCGCCACATGGTGCGGCCCGGCCTCACCGGATGGGCGCAGGTCAAGTACAAGTACGGCAGCACCGTCGCAGATGCGCGCGAAAAACTTCAGTACGACCTGTTCTACATCAAGAACGCTTCGATTGGTCTGGATCTGCTGATCATGTTCCTGACGGTCAAAACCGTCCTCTTGCGCCGGGGTGCTCAATAGTGGGTGCGCAACAATGACAATAACGAAGATGAAATACATCTTCTGGATCGCGGCTGCGCTCGTTGGCTACTCCTACCTGGCCTATCCGGCGTGGTTGTGGCTGCGCAGCCTATGGTCGCCGCGTCCGGTGCGCCGGGGTTTTGTCGAAAGCTCCGCTGCACCCACGGTCTCGGCGGTGATGGTCGTGCGCAATGAAGAATCTGTGATCGCTCGCAAGCTCGATAACCTGCTGACGCTCGATTATCCCCAGGCTCGATTATCCCCAGGAGAAGCTGGACGTCGTCGTTGTCTCCGACGGTTCAAGCGATAGCACCCCCGCCATTGTCGCCGGCTATGCCCACGATTCCAGGGTTCGCGCCCTGATGAAACCGGAGCCGCACGGCAAAGCAGCCGGCCTCAATGATGCGATCAAGTTGGCGACCGGAGAAGTGCTCCTGTTTACCGACGCCCGCCAGCGGATCGAATCCGGCGCCCTGCGCTTGCTGGTCGAGAATTTCGCCGACCCCGAGGTCGGCGCCGCCAGTGGCGAATTGATGCTCGGCGATCCCACCAGCGGAGAGACCGGGAAGGGAATGGGGTTGTATTGGCAAATCGAGAAGAAAATTCGCGAACTGGAGTCCGCCTCCGGTTCTGTCGCCGGCGCCACCGGCGCAATCTATTGCGCCCGCCGGAGCTTGCTCGACGCGTCGCCATTGCCCGAGGGCGCCATCCTCGACGACGTTCTGTTGCCTATGCAGATCGTGCGCCAGGGATTTCGCGTGATCTTCGACTCCCGCGCCCAGGCCTGGGATGCGCCTTACTTGGGCAAAGGCCGTGAATTTTCCCGCAAGGTTCGCACCCTGAGCGGCAACTATCAACTCCTCCAGCTTGCTCCATGGCTGTTGAGCTCGCAAAACAAGATTCGATTCGAATTCGTCAGTCACAAGCTCTCGCGCTTGGCTTCCCCCTTTGCCTTGCTGGCTCTTTTCATCGCCTCCTTGTTTCTGCCCCAGCCGTTCTATCGTGCGGCACTCGGAGCCCAGCTTGCGTTTTACGCGCTCAGCCTGGCCGCGCTTGCCGGCGTCAAGATCGGCCCGCTCTCGCGTATTGCCGATCCAGCGCGCACTTTCGTAATCCTCAATTCCGCCGCAATGGTTGCCTTCATTAACTTCGTCACCGGCAGAAAGGCAGTGTGGGTTCGCTGATCTTGCCATGAGAATTCTCTGGGTCAAAGCCGATAAGCTCCTTCCCGTGCAGAACGGCGGCAATATCCGCACGTACCACGTCTTGCGATATCTGTCCGCGCGGGATGAGCTTACGTTTTACTCTTATTATGCGGGTACGCCCGACCCAGATTACGAGCGCGAGTTGCAGCGGCAGTTGCCCGGGGCGGTGGCCGTCTGCACTGGCAAGGCCGAACTCTCGGGAGCCGCGCGCGGCCTCGACTATCTGGCTCATCTCAGCGCCCAGCCACCCTACGCGGTCAGCCGCTTCGCCGACGCCAGAGTCCAGAAACAGCTTCAGACCTGGTTCCGCGAGCAGCGCTTCGATGTCGCCGTCTGCGACTTTCTGGATGCGGCGGTCAACTTTCCCGCAAGTCTCAACATCCCCAGCGTGCTCTTCCAGCACAACGTGGAAAGCGAAATCTGGCGCCGCCATTCCGCCACCGCTGGCAATCCGGCAAAGAAGATGATGTACCGCATCGAATTCCGGAAGATGCTCCGCTACGAGCGCGCCGCAGTCCGCAAGTTCCAGCATGTGATTGCCGTCTCCGAAAACGATCGCTCCCTCATGGCGCAATGGGTGGATGGAGATCGCGTTACCGTCGTCCCTACGGGAGTCGATCTCGCGCAGTATCGCCCCGATCCGGCGAAATTCGATCCCAATTCCGATTCGAATTTCGCTCCCAATCCGCGCGCTGCATCCGCGCCCCTCATCACCTTCGTCGGTGCCATGGACTGGGAGCCGAACGTCGACGGCGTCGAATATTTTTGTGGTGAAATCTGGCCCTCGATCAAGGCCGAAGTGCCGCAGGCACGATTCCGCATCGTTGGCCGCAATCCCGACCGCCGCGTTCAGAAGTGGGCCTCCGGCTCCATCGACGACTCAATCGAAGTTACCGGCCGTGTGCCTTCGGTCGTCGAGCATCTGCGCCAGTCCGCCGTGGTCATCGTGCCCTTGCGTATCGGCGGCGGGACCCGTCTGAAGATCTACGAAGCCATGGCTACCGCCAGAGCCGTAGTCTCTACCACCGTCGGCGCCGAGGGATTGGATGTTCATCACGGCCGCGACATCATGCTGGCCGACGATCCCCGTTCCTTCGCCCAGGCCGTGATCATGCTGTTGCGCGATCCGGAACTGCGTCGCCGTTACCAGCAGGCCGCCGTCGAGACCGCCGCCCGCTACGACTGGCCGGCGATCGGCGAGCGCTTCAGCGAAGTCTTGCAGTCAGTAGCGGAAAAGAAATCTCGTGCGCTATGCGCGGTTCCCACGCGCCTAGCGGAAAAGAAAGCTTAAGAGAAAAAGAGGAATTTGTGGCCATCGGCGACAACGGCAATTCGGTACCGGCGGAAGTCTCTGGAAGGCGCACGTCCTTCCTTGCCGCGGACCCGACCAGGAGCGCGTTTTTCTGGCTCAGCGCTTTCTTCGTAGTCTATTGCGCCCGCCCGGAAGACTGGATTCCCGGTCTCAAGTATTTCCCACTCGCCAAGATCACCGCCATCCTGGCCATGTGGGGCCTGTTCACCAGCCTGGGTAGAACCAAACGCACCTTCAAAGATTTGCCCAGGGAGGCAAGACTCCTCCTGACCATGATCGGTCTTCTCTACTTCGGAGCATTTCTGTCTCCGGTCTGGAGAGGCGGCGCCGTGACTCGCACCATTGATTTTTCCAAGATCTACGTCGCCTGGGTGCTGGTGTTCCTGCTGGTTACCACGTTCGACCGCTTGCGGAGAATCATCTTCATCCAGGTCTTTTCGGTGGTCCTCGTTTGTGCCGCCGCCCTCATCAAGGGCCACAGCACGCCCCGCCTCGACGGTGTGCTGGGGGGCATCTATTCGAACCCGAACGATCTCGCATTCGCCATCGTGTTATCGCTGCCGTTTGCGCTGGCCTTCATGGTCACCGCCAGGAACGCTGTCATCAAAGTGCTGTGGCTTTGCGGAATACTCGTGATGGCGGTCGCTATTTTTATGACCGCGTCGCGGGCCGGTTTCATCGACCTCATCATCTCCGGCAGCGTCACTCTATACTTCTTCGCCATCAAGGGAAAGCGCTATTACCTGATCGTGGCCACTGGCCTCGTCGGCGTCGTAGTGATGGCTGCCGCCGGCGGAAAACTCTATGATCGCTTTGCCGCCTTGTCGGGCGACAGCGCTACCGATCAGTCCGCCTACGGATCCTACCAGGATCGCATGTACCTCATGGGGCGCGCCGTCGATGCCATCGAACACTATCCCATTTTTGGCATTGGCCTTCGCAACTTCCCAACGTACTCGCTGATCTGGCACGACGTGCACATGACCTACCTCCAAATCTGCGCCGAAGGCGGCATCGCCGTCCTGATTCTCTATCTCATGTTCTTCTGGCGCGCGTTTAAGAATCTAAGAACCCTGCGACAAACGAAGAATCTCGATCCCGACATCGTTTTATTCGTCGGAGCATTGCAAAGTTCGCTCGTCGGCTTCGTCGTGGGCGCTTGCTTTGCCCCAGAGGCTTACCAGTACTTCCCCTACTTTGCCGTGGCGTTTACGGCAACGTTGCTGCAGACGATCAAAGAAAATGAACTAGGACCCGGCACGGCGCCTCCGCCGCCGAAAAAGCCGCGTCATTTCCTGGAGGTTTATGCCGATCACGGAACCAGCGGCGCAGTCTCTCCTGTCCGCTGACTTGCAGGCAATTTTGCGCTGCCTCAGTTGCGGCTCGAAACTTGAAAGCGACCAGGCCGCGGGCTTTCTCTGCCCGGCGTGCAAGCGCGTCTATCCCAACCTGCAAGGCATCGCGCGCTTTGTTGACGCTCAGTACTACGCCGCCAGTTTCGGTTTTCAGTGGCACCGGTATCAGAAGACGCAGCTCGACCACGACGAGCTCCGCGAATCCGAGCGCCATTTCCTGGCGAAGACCGCTCTCCACCCCGAAGACCTCAAAGGCAAACTGGTCCTCGACGTCGGTTGCGGCATGGGACGCTTCGCCGAAGTCGCTACCCGCTGGGGCGCGCGTGTTGTCGGCGTTGACCTGAGCGCCGCCGCCGAGGTTGCCGCCAAGAACCTTGCCAGCCGCGACTTCGTCGCTTTCCAGGCCGACGTCTTCGCCCTGCCCTTTGCCCCCGAAAGCTTCGACGTCATCTACAGCATCGGGGTGCTCCATCACACCCCGGATTGCGAAGCCGCCGTCAAAGCGCTGGATAAATATCTGAAGCCCGGTGGACTCCTCGTCGTCTGGCTCTACAGCGGATACAACAAGTGGTACCGCTTCAGCGATTTCTGGCGCCGCTATACCCACAAGATGAAGCCCCAGACCCTGCACGGCATTCTGAAAGTTGCGGTCCCGTTCTTCTATAATCTTCAACAAGGCCTGAAGCGCGTGCCCCTAGTAGGTCGTCCAGCTGCGGGCATTGTTCATCACGTGTTCCCGGTGAACCGCCAGAAAGATCCGGAAGCCCGCATGCTCGACACCTTCGACTGGTATTCTCCGAAGTACCAGTCCAAGCATACCTACGAGCAGGTGTTCAAGTGGTACGAAGCGATGGGCATGGAAGACATGCGCGTTGGCGAGATCTCCATAGCCGTCCGTGGCCGCAAACCGGCAAGAGCGCGCTAGCCGTTGGTAGTCCTTCTCTTGTGTAGAGACGGGGCTTGCCCCGTCTCACTCGGTGGCAGGAGACGCGGCAGGCTGCGTCTCTACGGGAAATCAGATGCCCTTTAAGGGCTGAACATCGAAAAGCGAATGCGTCTCGAAAAACAAATCGTCTACGCAAGAAAGATCCTGCCGTCCGCGACCTGGCGCGCTCTAAGCCCGCCTGCCCGTGGCCCCGTGCACGTGATCCTCGCACTGGCCGATCATTTCGAACCGGCCATCGATCCCGAAGACGGTCAGAAGCGCGTCCCTCGCTCCGAGCAGGAGCGCCGCCTCGATTCGTGGGTTCGCGAATATCCCAAAATTGTCGACCGGTGGCGAGACCACGACGGTCGCCCGTTTGTTCACACCTACTTCTATCCCGCCGAGCAGTACGACCAGGGATTGCTCGAGATGCTCGCCGATCACTGCCACGCCGGCTGGGGAGAAGTCGAGGTCCATCTGCACCACGGAATTCCGCATCCCGACAGCGCCGAAAACACCCGCGGCGTCCTCGCTGAATTCCGCGACCGCCTGGCCTTTCGCCATCGCTGCCTCGCATTAGAAGAAGGTTCCACTCGTCCTGGCTACGCTTTTGTGCACGGAAACTTCGCGCTCGCCAACTCCGCCAACGGACGCTTCTGTGGCGTCGATTCGGAAATGCAGATTCTTGCCGAAACCGGCTGCTACGCCGACTTGACCATGCCGAGCGGCGTCTGGCATCCCGCACAGACTGAGAAGATTAATTCCGTTTACGAATGCGCTCTTCCGCTCGATCAGGCAGCGCCGCACCGTCAGGGACACGACTTGGTTGCGGGACGTGTGCCCAGGACTTTTCCTCTCATGGTCCAAGGTCCGCTCATAACAGACCTCCGGCGTACCTTACGTTCTGCCCGGCCCGTTCTCGAAAACGGCGCCATCACCGGCTCCAACCCCCCGACCATGCACCGGCTCCGCCTCTGGAAGCGGGCGCAAGTCCGCGTGCTGGGGCGTCCCGACTGGCTGTTTATCAAACTGCATTGCCACGGCATGGACCCGACCCAGAAAGACGCCGTTATCGGTGACAGCTTCCACAAGTTTCTTTCCGCGCTAGTCGGCGGTGCGGCCGGCAGAAACGAAACGCTGCACTTTGTCGCCGCGCGCGAGATGGCCAACATCCTGCTCGCCGCCTGCGACGGCCGCGAGGGCAATCCCGGTGATTACCGCGACTATCGCTTTGGAAGGATAGAAAAAAGGCCATGTGCGGAATCGCCGGAGTGGTGAGCGCAACTCGCGAGAGCAATATCACCGAAGCTCTCGTGCACCATATGTGCGAGCAGATCGTGTACCGCGGCCCCGACGACGAGGGCTTCTACGTTGCCGACGGCGCTGGTCTAGGCATGCGCCGCCTCAGCATCATCGACCTCTCTGGAGGCCATCAGCCCGTCTTCAACGAAGACCGCAGCTCCTGGATCGTCTACAACGGCGAAATCTACAACTTCCCCGAACTCCGCCCCGAACTCGAAAGCCGCGGCCATCGTTTCCGCACCCACACCGATACCGAGGTCATCATTCATCTCTACGAAGAAATGGGCGCCGACTGCGTCAAGAAACTGCGTGGCATGTTCGCCCTCGCCATCTACGATAAGACCAAACGCAAATTGATCCTCGCCCGCGACCGCCTCGGCAAGAAGCCCCTTCACTATGCGCTCCACAAAGGCAATCTCTATTTCGCGTCCGAAATCAAATCGATCCTCGCCGTGGTTCCGGAACTAGCCGAAGTCAACTCCCAGGGCCTGCTCGAATATCTTTATTACGGATACGTCCCCGATCCCATCACGGCCTTCACCGGCATTCACAAGCTCCCGCCCGGACACCTGCTCGAATTTCAAGACGGTGAGATCCATATCCGTCAGTACTGGGACCTTCCTGAATACAACACGCACGCGCCGAAGAACGAAGAAGAATGTTTGGAAGAACTGGAACAGCGCCTGTTTGAGGCGACAAAAATCCGCTTGATTTCCGACGTCCCTCTCGGCGCATTTCTCAGCGGCGGCACTGACTCTTCCACCGTCGTTGCCTTGATGGCGCGCGCCAGTTCCGGCCCGGTCAAGACTTTCTCGATCGGCTTCAAGAAAGATGATTTCAACGAAGCCGACTACGCGCGCATCGTGGCCAAGAAGTTTGCCACCGATCATCACGAGATGATCCTCGAGCCCGACGTCGTCCAGACCGTCGAGCATCTCACCGGTTCGCTCGAAGAGCCTTTCGGCGACTCCTCCATGTTGCCCACCTACTACGTTTCGCAGATGGCCCGCCAGCACGTCACCGTGGCTCTTTCCGGCGATGGCGGCGACGAAATGTTTGCCGGATACGATCGCTACCGCATCCACGCCGGCCGCCTCCGCGACCAGGTCTTTCCGCGTCTGCCCGGCGGGATGCAGGGCCGTAAATTCAGCTACAACGTGTCGCTGCCCTGGCAAGAACGCTACGTCGACGGCATGTCCTTCCTGCCCGCCTTCGAGCGCGATGTTCCGCTGCTCTCGCACGATTTTCGCGAAATACTGAACCGCAGCGACGATCCCGCCAATGTCCTGCGCCGTTACTTTGCGCAAGCGCCGGCCAAAGATCCGGTCGACCAGCTCCTCTACGTCGACACCAAAACCTACATGGTCGCCGACATCCTCACCAAGGTCGACCGCATGAGCATGTTGAATTCGCTCGAGGTCCGCGTTCCCATCCTCGATCATGTCCTCGTCGAGTGGGTCGCCGGCCTCCCGCCCGAGTGGAAGCTGCGCGGCAACCGGCAAAAATATATTCTCCGAAAGTTGGCGGAGCGCGTCGGCGTGCCTCGCGAAGTGCTCTATCGCCAGAAGCGGGGATTCTCGCTCCCGCTCGTCCACTGGATGCGCAACGAACTCAAAGACGTGCTGATGATCCTGCTCGAACCCCGCACCCTCGATCGCGGCTATTTCGCCGCCGAAGGTGTGCGTAAATTAATGGACGATCACCTGCTCCGCGGCAAAACAATGACCGGACGCATATGGCGTCTGCTGATGTTCGAGCTTTGGCATCGCAACTTCCTGGAAAAATACATCAAGCCCGCCGGCCTGTTCTCGCTCCCAGTGGTCGCCGACTCTCGCCGCCAGTCGCCCAATTCCACCGCCGCGCTAGCCAGCGCACCGGTGGGAGGATGATCGGGTGCCCGCCACTGAACCTGCCCGCCTGACCCCAACTCTCCCGCCCGACCTCTCCGGTCTGCCCATCAACCTGTTCCTCATGATCAACACTTTTGAAACGGGAGGATCCGAGCGCCAGTTCACCGTCCTCGCCCAGAATCTAACTCCTCCGCAATTCCAAACGCATCTCGGCTGCGTCAGCCGTCGCGGACCACTCGCTCACAACTTCCCGGATACTCCTCAATTTCCCCTCGGCGGCAGCCTCTTCAGATGGCAGTCGCTGCGCACCCGCCTAAACCTCAGTCGTCATCTCCGCCAGCATCAGGTGCAAGTCGCCCACGCCTTCGATTTCTACACTAATCTCACGCTGATTCCCGCCGCCAGGTTTGCGCGCGTGCCTGTTGTCATCGGCAGCCATCGCCAACTTGGAGACCTGATGACCCCCGCGCAGTTCCGCACTCAGGCCGCCGCCTTTCGCTGGTGTGACGCCGTCGTCTGCAACTCGCAAGCCGCCGCCGCTCGTCTCCTCGCCACCGGCCTGTCGCCCAACAAAATCGCAGTCATCGGAAACGCCCTGCCGGCCGAGGCTTTCACCGCGGCGCTCGCAACTCTGCCGAAGCGTCCCGGAGGCCTCCGTGTCGGCATGGTCGCGCGCATGAATCACCTTTACAAAAATCATTCCGGATTCCTGCGCATCGCCGCCCAAATCCATCGGCACATGCCGAATGCCGAATTCCTTCTCGTCGGCGATGGCCCGCTGCGTCAGGAACTGGAGAGAGAGGCCGCAAGCCTCGGCCTGGGCGCCGCCGCGATCTTCCTCGGCGACCGCCAGGATATGCCCGCCGTCCTAGCTTCGATAGACGTCGCGGTCAACACCTCCGATTCTGAAAGCTTGTCCAACGTCATTCTCGAAGCAATGGCCGCTAGTTTGCCCGTGGTTGCCTATGACGTCGGCGGCAACTCCGAACTGCTCAGCCCAGAACGCGGAGCCCTGATTCCCGCGGGCAATGAAACCGGCTTTGCCGATGCCGTTCAGAAACTTCTGGCCGCTTCCGCCCTTCGACAGCAAGTCGGCCGCAACGCCCAGCAGTTCGCACACGAGAACTTCAGCCTTGATCGCGTGCGCCAGCGCTACGCGGAGCTCTATGGAACGCTTCTCCAGAAGAAGCGCCGAAGGAATTCCGCCGCATGAGCGAGCTCACCAACGGAAGCTTGTCCAAGCGCCTGCGAGTCGCCATCGTAGCCCCCAGTCTTCGCTACGTCGGCGGACAATCCACCCAAGCCGACTTACTTCTACGGCTCTGGCAGAACGATCCCGACATCGCCATCAGCTTCCTCCCCGTCGATCCGCCGCTGCCCCGCGCCCTCGCCTGGGCGGAACGCATCCCCGGCCTGCGCACAATTCTGCGCGAGCCCATTTACTTCTGGCGCCTCTGGCGCGGCCTCAAAGATGTGGACGTTGCTCACATTTTTTCCGCCTCCTACTGGTCGTTCCTGCTCGCTCCCGCCCCCGCGTGGTTATTCGCAAAAATGAAGACGCGCGCCAGCAAGAGCCTCGTCAACTACCACAGCGGCGAAGCCCGCGACCACCTCCACCGCTTCCGCTCGGCCAAGTTCGTTCTCTCTCGCGTCGATAAAATTGTCGTTCCATCCGGCTACCTGGTCGATGTCTTCCGCGAATTCGGATTGCCAGCATCTGCCGTGCCGAACATCGTCGATCTCTCGCAATTCCGCTATCGCGAGCGTGCTCCGCTGCGCCCGCACCTGGTCTGCACCCGCGGTTTCTCCACGTACTACAGCGTGGATGTCGTCGTCCGCGCATTTGCCGAAGTAAAAAAAGAATATCCCGAAGCGCAGCTCGACTTGGTCGGCAACGGTCCGCTCGAAAATGATCTCCGCAAGCTGGTTGCGGACCTGAATCTCACCGGCGTCAACTTCACCGGCGTCGTTTCGCGTCGGGAAATCGGCAACTATTACGAGCAGGCCGACATCTTCATCAACGCCTCGTGGCTAGACAACATGCCGCTATCGGTGATCGAAGCCTTCGCCGCGGGCACTCCCGTTGTCACGACGTCCCCCGAGTGCATGCCCTATCTGGTTCAGCACGAGCGCACCGGATTGCTTTCACCCGTGGGCGACGAAAAAGCGCTAGCCGCGAATGTGATCCGTCTGTTGCGCGACCCCGCGCTAGCCGCTACCCTGGCGCAGAACGCCCACCATGAATCGCGAAACTACACCTGGGAAGCCGTCCGCGAACAATGGCTGAACACGTATCGCGGATTAGTGTGACAGGGACGGATGATTTTGGGTGGCGCAGCGCTTTTGCGGCAACAGCATCGTTTGGAATTCGGCTTTAAAGCCGCATTCAAGACAAATCAAGTTACCGCAGGAGCTGAAGCGCGAGTACATTGCGACGACTTACGGCACGAGTGAACTCGTACCCTTCCCAAAGCACACCTGACTCCGTCCGTTTTCTATTGGCTGGAGCCGCACATTTTCAGTGTGGCGCCTGACTCGCCATGCGGATCAGGGTGCGGGCTCTCCGCAATCGTTGGAATTGGAGTCATCAGCTTCAGTTGGTCTAACTCAGCCAGCACGTCTTTCCAATCATCCGGGTCTTTCTTCGTCTCGATCGATGCTGAGAGGTCAGAATAAAAGTCTAGAATGTTGTCGCGCAGTTCCGGAGTCGTCCGATCGAACTTGCGGCTCGACAACTGCCCCAGCAACTTGGCATAGGTGTCGTCGGTGAGCGAGTATTCCGCTGCCTTGGTGGCCTGGCCACTATCAAGATCACAATTGGGAAGCAGGAGCGAGTCAGTGCGCACGGCGCGGAGGAAGGTCCGGTATTGATCGACGGTCGAATTGATGCTCTTGAAATACATGTCCTCGGTCTGGGGAGTCGGGTTCTTGAAGCCCAGCCCCTTGAAGGGGCCAACTTTCGGAATGATTCTGAAGAATACTGCGAGGATACGGGCTCCGAGTCCCGGCTTGGTGTAGTCCTTCCCCCACTCCTTTTCGTAATCCGAGCGCTTGAGCCGGTAGAGAAACTTTTTTTTTGCGAAGTCCGGTTGCTCGCGGATCATGTCTTTCTTATGGGTCTGCAGCGCGACCTGGGTCATCTCCGGAATCAGCCGGCTGACGGAGAAACGGTAGGTGCCGATGGCGAGATCCTCATGAGCGACCACATCTTTCATTTCCACTCCGTAGACCACGGGAAAGACCCGCTCCAACAGGGGCTTTGACACTTTAAACCCGATGAAATCGTGGTACTGCTGCGATGCGTAACGATGCTTCGCCACCTGTACCATGTCGAAGCCGAACTCGGTTTTCAAGTGCGCTGTCTTGTCCTGCGCATATCTCACGGATTTGCCGAACTTCGCGCGCAACTTTGGATACTCAATGGCTACCGCCTGGTTGACGGTTGGGTGTCCGGTAATGTCGGACGAATAGTGCGCCAGCGCGCCGAGAGCGAAGGCATACTCGTTAGCGTCTGTGCTTTCCAGCACCAACTGGCGAACAAAATCTCCGCTGCGGACGTAATGCACGAGGTTGCTGAATTCCGCGCCGCCGAACGGGTAATAACCCAGATCCTGGATGACGGCGCCTCCGTAAGCGTAGGCATGCGCCTCCTTGATCTGCTCCTCCGACAGCCCCGGGTATCGCTGGAGCAACAGAGGGCGGATCTCGTCGGACCAGAGCAGGTCCACGATTTCCTCGTGGGTTAAAACCGAGTAAGCGAAGGAACCGCCGCGGCACACGAGCAGGACGAGAAGAACGGTCACTATACGCGTAGCCAGCGGCCGCCAGCGGCCGGCTTTGGCGTCGAGGTGCGGCGATGACTGTCTGGGGCTAGTCAAGTCGGAGTTTTGCATGTTTCCCGTGAACCGTCGAAGTATTCGCGTATTTGAGAACGTCCGGCAGAGTAGGGTTGCCTCGGGGCAGCTTCGGCTAAACGCGGCATTTCGTCAAGGGCCGCAGCGGTGCGAAACCCAAAGCGGTCAACATTGACCAGTTGTTTGCGGATATCTGTGCCATAGTAGAGCAGTGCACGGACGCCGAGGCTTGGGCGACCCGTTTTCTGACGAGGGCTATGCAAAAGCGTGAATGTTCGCAGTGCGGTGGGGAGTTGGTTCTGGCGGTGCGTGCGAGCCAACCCCAGACCAGTAATGATGGGCCGAGCCTGGTGACCAGCGCATTTACAAGCTGGAGATGCGGCACTTGCGGATGCGCCTTTACAGCCGCGCAGCTTCGCGAAGACAAGCGCGGACGGTCAAAAGCGACCGAACACGCGTGAGTGTTTAGTTCGTGGAGAGCGGGGCGTCCCCGCCTGGCGGGACTCTTCGACTTCCGCCTCGGCTTCGCCCGGGACTTCGGCAAAACTTGGCAGGCTCGCGAGACGCCCGCGCCTCCACTGCATAATTCATCACCCCGCTCGAAAACCGCTGATTCCCTGGAATGGAAAGAATCGACCCGGCTAATCTGAGAATCGAAAGTCTATGAAAATTGCGAAGGATGTGACGGAACTGATCGGGCGCACGCCACTGGTGCGACTGAACCGGGTTACAAAGGGCGCGGTCGCCGAGGTCGTGGCAAAACTGGAGAGCCAGAATCCCCTGGCCAGCGTTAAAGATCGCATCGGTGTGAGCATGATTGCCGATGCCGAGCGGGCCGGCCGGATTCACCCCGGGAAAACCGTTTTGATCGAGCCGACCAGCGGCAACACCGGAATCGCTCTCGCCTTTGTAGCGGCCGTGAAGGGGTACAAGCTTATCCTCACCATGCCCGAGACCATGAGCCTGGAGCGGCGGGTGTTGCTGCTTGCTTTCGGCGCCGAGATCGTTCTTACGCCGGGTCCCCGGGGAATGAAGGGAGCGATTCTGAAGGCCGAGGAATTGCTTGCTTCGACTCCGAATGCCTACATGCTCCAGCAATTCGACAACCCGGCGAATCCGAAGATTCACCTCGAGACTACCGGTCCCGAGATTTGGGATGACAC
>WNFB01003837.1_pt1 | contig 13299 bp, 15 predicted proteins | sample 5400501 | NCBI WGS metagenome assembly WNFB01 (sample SAMN13153341, study PRJNA577476) | soil metagenome | isolation source: 200 cm saprolite under Douglas fir tree site 2 hole 1 | place: USA:California | collected 2015-04-18
CGTATCTCAAGACGATCACGTTTTCGGATGGACACTCCCTTGAGATTTGGATTGGGGACCCCAGCCAATACAAGTAGAACCGGTGAGTTTCCTGGGAGGCCGCTGGAGCCGAATGACAACGTGGGCGACCTCGTGCAGAGAATTCTCTTCTTCGAGCTTTGGTCCGATGTGGAGGTTTTATGAAATGCCGATTCTTGAGCTACCAGGTGACCGCAGCGGCCGTGGTGGCAGTGGTTGGTTTGGTTTCCATGCCCGCGTCTGCCCAGTATGGCGCAACGGATCCGGCGGCGGATGGGGCGAAGAAGGGGACGATGCATTCAGGAGCAACACCGCGCATCGCGGACGGGAAACCGGACCTGTCTGGGATCTGGGAACCGGCCGACAGTGGTTTACACTTAATCCTGCGGAAAGATGCGGAGGGAAGACCAACCAAGATTCTCTTTCCGGCGCCAGATGCTGACTTTTCAAAGGCTGATGCCCAACAAAGAGCACGGCGAGCAGCGGCGCCGAATCAACCTCCCTATAAGCCTGAGCTGCTAGAGAAGGTCAAATATCTAGACATGCATACAAACGAGTTTGACGGAGCGCTCCATTGCATGCCGCTGGGTGTTCCGCGCATGGGCCCTCCACAGCAGATCGTTCAGACCCCTGGACAGGTGGTGTTCCTCTTCGAGGGAGGCCAGTCCAGTATCAATACGTTTCGCGTGATACCTACGGATGGCCGTGCGCATGGCACAGATGTGGAGCCCTCGTACCTGGGTGACTCGGTGGCCCACTGGGAAGGAGCTACGCTGGTCGTGGACGTTGCCGGTTTTAACGACCTTAGTTGGATATCGGCAGACGGGCATTTCCATAGCGAGGCGATGCATGTGATTGAACGCTTCACCCGCGACGGCGACAGCCTCAAGTACGAAGTCACGGTGGAAGACCCGCACGTGTTCACTCGACCCTGGACGATGAACCCTCGTCAACTGAAGCTTAATACCGACGCGAGCGCCGCAATCGAGGAAAACCCGCCCTGTGCGGATAAGGACTCGGCCCATCTGGTAAATAGTGAGCATCACTAAGCCGCTATGGTAGGGGCTGAATGCTCGGCCCTGCCGGTCAGTGCGTCCTTGGCGTCGCGTACAAAGGGGCCACATTTCGCTTCGTCGTTGTTCGTGCGCGTCCTACTTGGCTTTCGGACTCTCACCGACGGCCGGGAAGCTAATGGTGTTCACGTATGTTATGGCCTCCGACGCCACGCACATCTGCTCGTCCGTTTCCTGTGTCGGAACCCACCTGAAATTAATCGTCCCCAGCACAAAAGGCTTCGTGTAGATCTTCGGATCGTCAATCGTAACGGTCATCTGCAAGTGATTGTGGTCCACCCGAGTGTAGCGTTCCTGAACGTGCGCATCGACGCTATGCGGGTACCCGCGGGGATCCAGCCAGCTTCTGTCGTCGCTGCCGACCGTATCGATCACGAGCGTGTTATCCCCCTCCCAGTGGCCGACCGAGTATCCGTACCACCGTGAGTCTGGACCACCCTTTCTGTCTATGTTCTTGGGAAGGTCGCGCCCGTCCATCCAGACGTCGCGCCAGACTCGATTGTAGTGGTGCAGTACCACAATTTTGCCGGGCATCTGCGCAAACGAAATCCCTCTTGTTTCGTTAACCGCGCTGCGGGGAAATCCAAATGGATCGCACGTCTTCCATGGGTCATTGGAGTCCGCCCAACTGACGTTTGCCTCGGTCTTGTTGAGACTGAACCGCTGCTGCCCAACGGGCGTCAGAGGAGGCGCATCTCCTCGCTTGGGCTCTAGCGGCCCTGTCCAAGTCCCGCTCAGATCGCGACGGGGAGCAGGCCCTCCGCTGCTGTCATCCTTACTCAATTTGTTATATAAGCTGTTATCCTTCCCGGCGCCTGCTTGGGCCATTGCAACCGATGAAACAGCCGGCATGGCCAATAGAACAACGATTGATCTAGCGATTAAATTTCGCATTGCCGCAGCCCTCCTCTAGCTCAATACTTTTTACTGGCCGCCTTTGCGACTGCGGGGCCGATCGGGGTCTCACGGAACCGCTCGTAGGCAAATAGCGAGCATCCATTGTCGACGGAGTCTCTCCGGCTCAATTTGACTGGAATTTCCGAATTAACCCTCTCATTCGCGCACATCCTACGCTTCTCCTGCGCTCGACACAACGAATTTGTCACCAGAGTAGCCCCGAGCGAGATCGCGCGGCTCACGAAATCTTGCGTTTGGTGTTTGACGAACCTCGCCTGCTGCCAGCTCGTCAAGGAAATTCCTGTTGACACCCGAAGTAGGCTGCCCTATCTTCCGTTTCGATTCGGTCAAACCGCGAGTTCCAGTTCCCGGAGTGTCGAATGAAAAGCAAGCTACTCATGTTTGTTCCCTTGGTCGTTGGTCTTCTGGCCGTTTGTGCCCCCGCGTTCGCACACCACGGCAATTCTGGATACGATATGGGAAAGATGACCGTCATAAAGTCCGTAAAGATTACCGCCGTCGAGTGGGCCAACCCCCATTGTGAAATCGATTTTGATGCGACTGACGAAAAGGGGAACGTGCAACACTGGATCGTTGAGGCTCCCCCGCCGAGCGAGCTGATTCCGAGGATGTGGACGAGGAAGTCGCTCAACCCCGGAGATGAAGTTACGGTCTACTTTCACGCCTCGAAGAACGGCGCGCTATACGGGATTGTGCAGAAGGTGATTTTCGCCAATCGGGACGTTCTACGGGCCTATCCGGACCCGAAATGAGAAGTCGCTGGGGCGCCGCGAACGCGGGTGAGACCGGGAGGAGAGTTCTAGTGCCCGCGGAGCGGCGGGCCGGAGTCTAACTGGAGTTTCAGATGCGTCCTAACTGGATATCTTCAGCTCTTGCGCTGATAGCAGTGCTGGCGGGCTTGTCCGCTGTGCACGCTCAGACAAAGGCGCCGTCGGGGGCGGCAAACACCCCGACGCAAGGCGGTATACCAGATCTCTCCGGACATTGGGTAGGCAGTCCACCCACTTTTAGCATTACCGACCCGGGCGGGAGGAAGACGGGAACGGCCGAAGACGATACACCCTATAAGCCTGCGACCCTCGCGAAACTACGAGCGGAACGGCCGGAGGCCGGACCCAACGCAACTTTTGACAGCGATGACCCGCGCATCAAGTACTGCGATCCGATTGGCCTTCCACGGATCTTCCTGGTCCCGAACCAATTCAAGTTTGTTCAGACCCCAGACGTTGTCTATATTTTGTTCGAATACGGGACCTCTGGACTGCAGGTCGCGATGAACCGGGAACATCCCAAGGATCCGGATCCGACTTGGTGGGGGGACTCGATTGGCAGGTATGAGGGCGACACATTGGTCATCGACACAGTCGGCTTCAACGATAAAACCTGGCTCGATCACGTCGGCCGCCCGCATAGCGATGAGCTGCACCTTGTGGAGCGTTTCCGGCGCGTTGATCGTGACCACCTGCAGCTCGATATCACCTTCGATGATCCGAAGGCGTACACGCGACCGTGGGCCGGACGCAAGATCTTCTCATTAACAAACAGAGACTTCGTCGAGCATGCCTGCTCGATGTCTGAAAACGAGCACTTTCGTCAGAGGATGATCGAGGGAATCATAGCGCCGGCGAAGCCCAAGTAGTTTTGCAACCAATCTGGACGCCAGCTAGTTTCGACCGGCAAACCCCGGAAGCTTGAAGGTCTGCGAGGTTCAGCATGAAAAAAACATGGATGTTTGCCGCTGCCCTAGGGATCGCGGTCTTAGGGGTTCGCGCGGGAAACGCGCAAACGCCGACGCCGGGCGACAAGCCCGTGGTCCGATTGGACCCGGCTTTGGATGAGCTCGTCTCCCCGGACGCCAAGCTGGAACTGGTGAAGGGCGGCTTCGGATTCACGGAGGGCATCGTTTGGAAGCAGGAGGGGAAGAACGGCTTCCTCTTGCTCAGCGACATGTACGCCAATGTGATCTACAAACTGACTCCCCAGGGCCAAGTTTCTTTGTATTTGGACCACAGCGGCTACACAGGCTACGACATCTGGCGGGTAGGGATGCCGCAGCCGGACCAGGACCGCAAAGATGTGTTCTTTATGATCGGCTCGAACGGCTTGGCGCTGGACCGCCAGGGGAGACTTATCATCGCGACGTGGTCGGGCCGGTCCATAGACCGGATTGAAAAAGACGGGAAGCGCACGATCTTGGCGGACCGCTACGATGGGAAGCGATTTGGCGGCACCAACGACTTAACCGTGAAAAAGGACGGAGCCATCTATTTCACCGACGGGTTCGGCGGGATGCGCGGCCGGGACAAAGATCCTACCAAGGAGCTGGACTTCAGCGGCGTTTACATGTGGAAAGACGGCAAAGTATCGCTCGCGATCAAGGATATTCCCAGCACGAACGGCCTGGCCTTTTCCCCGGATGAAAAATATCTCTACGCCAACGGCAGCCAGTTGAAGTACGTCCGGCGCTACGACGTGCAACCCGACGACACGCTCACGAACGGCACCATGTTTATTGACATGAGCTCGGACAAGAACCCCGGAATTACCGACGGAATGAAAGTGGACACCCGCGGAAATATTTACGAGTCGGGCCCTCGAGGCATCTGGGTGATTTCGTCCGAGGGCAAGCATCTGGGCACCATTCTTGTCCCCGAGCTGGTGGCCAACCTGTGTTTCGGCGATGACGACAACAAGACGATGTATATCGCCGCACGCACGGGCGTGTATAAAATGCGGGTGAACGTTCCCGGAATTCGCTAGGTTGCAGCGCGAAGGCCCGAACTGTTCAGTTCGGGCCTTCTCTTCTCCACAGAATATTTGCGAGCGGGAAACGGCCGCCACGCGATTCTGGTCAGAAATCTTAGCGCAAGAACTCAATTGTTCTTGACCACGCCTGCTTGGCCGCGTCGGCATCGTAGCGCGGGTTGGCCGGGTTATAGAACGTGCGATCGGTGTTCGAGTAAACGTAATAAGTGAACTTCTTCCCCATCCCCGTCATGGTTTTCTCGGTGTAAATGGCGTTGCCGGTGACGCGAAAATCAAACTGGGCGTAATTGGCCATCACGGGCGCCTTGATGTTCTGTAGCCCGTCATTGGGTGTGGCCCCGCAATAGACCACGGCCCGGTAGAGGTCCGCCACCCTCGAGGCCAACATATACGTTCGCCAGCCACCCCATCCGAGACCGACGGCAGAAATCTTGTCGGCCTCAGCATCGGGGTTCTTTTGCAAATAGTCGAATCCAGCGCGCAAATCCTGCACAGTGTCCAGGGGGTTCAGTTGGCCGATGGCGCCCTGGGCTTGCTGGGGGTTCTTGCTTCCGCCGGCGCGCGAAACCAAGTCTGGTGCCAGGGTGAGGAAGCCCGCTGCGGCGAACTGCCGCGCCATCTCTCGAACGCCGTCGGTCAAGCCTACATTGTCATGGACGAGAAGGACCGCGGGGTGCTTGCCTCCCCCGCTGGGCTTGGCCAAGTAGGCAGAGATGCTGATGCCTCCCGAGTCGAATTGAACCGTCTCCGCGTTGGCCCCTTCCTGAGCGGGTAGCGGCGAGGCTGAGGCTGGTGGCGCCAGCAGGAAAATCGCCCCCACGAAACCACAGGCTACGGCCAGAGCTGACTTGAGCAGTTCTCTCCGGGTAATCCGCACGCGGCGAACTCCTCCGAATTTCTGGTCCGCTTCAAGCAGCATAGCGATGTGCCTCCGAGATGGACCCGATGGAATTTCCAGCCGCGCCAAGATTCCATTACCGGGCAAGCGCTTGTTCTTGCCGCTGCACCTGGTTCTTCAGCGCCTGGATGTCTTCCTTCGTCCGGAGCGTCATCCGCGCGACCTTCCTCGTTCTCCAGTACGGCAAAATCACTTGCAGCGAGCCATTCTGCTCGAGGAGGGAGATGTAGCGGGTTTCGGCGCCCAACGTTGGCAAGGTGAATTCGGTCCACTGGGACGTAGCGGGGTTGAACCTCATGATGGAATCCGAGGACATCACGTTGACCCACACGTTATGGTCCTTATCCACGGTGGCATGGTAAGGCTCCTGCGAGTCAGGCCGGGGGAGAGGGATGAGCGTCGCCTTCTGGGTGTGAATGTCGATCTTGGCGATGTTGCCGCCGTAGTAGTCGCACACATAAACGAAGTTGCCCTGCTTATCCGCTCCCAAGCGGCGGGGGCCCTCGCGCCACGGCACCGCAGAACCCCAGTCTGACCCGGTAATTGCATACAGCTTGCGATCGGCGTCGTTGAGGTTGTTCAACTGCGCCTGCACGGGAGGCAGTTTCACTTCCAGCGATTTGCCCGTTTCCAAATCGCTGTGACCGACGATGTCAATGGACAACTCCGCCCACCAGGCATTGCCTTCGCCGTCGGCAGCCAAGCCGTAAGTTGTTCCGATGCCGTCGGCGTTCGTGAACGTGGAAGATTTGAACTCGGTGAACTGGCGCGTATCGGGATCGAAGCGCAGGACTCCAATGTTCGTCGTGATCCAGACCTTGCCCTTGCCGTCCACATCAATTGTTCCCTGCGTGCCTGTCATGCCCTTCGGCGGGAAGAATTCGTCAATTTTCGCGGTGCTGGGATTTAGCCGGCCCAAGGCGCCAATTCCCGGAGTTTCGGCCGGGTTGATGACGTTGAACCAGAGGTTTCCCTGGCCATCCCGGGTGAGCCCGTGGCTGCCGGCCGCCATACCGCGCGCGCCCGGCACCTTGAGGAACTTGACGTCCCCGGTCTTGGTGTCCACCCGGCCGAGGGTAATGTCGCTGCTCGGCACGCTGTACGTGAACCAGATGTTGCCGCTCAAGTCGGCTTGCACGTCATGTACGCCGTTACCGCCGTGCATCACCGACGGTGTCCCCAGCGACCAGTCGCTGCCATTGTTGGTCATGTATTTCGTCTCATAGCCGTTGGCGGGGTCGAGCGGCACGTCGTATTCGGTGAAGACCACCCGCGCGGCGTCACCCGTTGGACGCGGCCGAATCTTGAACTTCATCGAGGTCTCCCCCGGACCGCGCGCTTTGGCCAGATACGCGGCGAGTTCCTTCTTGTGGAACTCGATGTTGGGCGCTGGGGCGGCGTCTTCGCCCAGGTAGTCCCCGAAAACGGTGACATCTCTCATGAGGTTCATGATGGCAACCCAACCCTCTTCGTCAAACCGGTTCTGCAAAATGTAGTTGGGCTCATGGCAATTCGTGCAGTTATTCCTGAAGATGCGCTTCAGCCGGCGGTCATCGGCGGTGTCTTCGGGAAGCGACGCCAGAAGCTGGTCTCCCGTCAGTTGCCGGGCATAGTCCTTCAGCGGCTTCAACACAAAATCCTGATGCTTCGTCGTGGACAGCTCGACTTGCCCGCGGGCGGTCTCAAATGTGTCTGCCTGGGCCCACACGTCGTACCTGGCCGCTTCCATCGGGGGAAAATAGTAATTCCCCTGCTCATCGGTGAAAACGGTGGTCGTGATGGTTGCTCCGTCGGCCTTGGCCGAGACGGTCACGCCCGCCATCTTCTCGCCTGAAGCTGACTTGACCGACCCGGTCAATAGCATGCCGTTCGACGAGGCGTGGAGGGCTTTCGGGAGCCAAAGTCCCGCCGCCCCTCCCACCAACACCATCGCTGCCAGAGCGACGATCCACAAGCTCGCTGCGCGCTTCATAGGATCTCCTTCCGATCTTGAACAAGCTCACTCATCGATCGACTGTGGTAGGCCCCTTGCTCGAAACCGCTCATCCAAAATCGCGCTTGAACCAGATGATAAACCATTTGGCCCTCCCCGAGTGGATATTTTTTGCCGCCCTGCTGTATTTTTCCGCTTACCCGTAGCTGGCACAAGATTTCGACGGAATCCGGGTTGGCACACCTCCATAACTCGGAATTCCGAAACTCGACAGCAGGGGTGCCACTTCCTTCGTTCCCGGCACCCACCATCTCTCTTGGGAAGACTCAGGGTGAAAACCCGTGGTCACGAGACTCGCGCACCCTGCCTGGCACACCAAAAAAAAGCGGTCCCAGGATGCGGGACCGCTTTCTCGAAATCTAGTTTTCAGACGATCTATGACCCGTCGGTTTTCCTGCGCCCAGACGGAGTCGGCGGAGGCACAGCCGACGGCAAGGCCACAGGCCCTCTTGCCTCGCGTACAACCACGGTTGAGGGATTCTCGACCGCCTTGCCACCCATTGCTTTCGCAGCCTGCGCGGCAGCGGGCCGGATCATTTTCGGCACGGGCGGCACGACAGCTCCCTCGCCTTCGCGCTGGAAGGACAGGTGCATCGTCTTGCCGTCCCAATCGACGACCAGCATGTCTCCAAACCTCACTTGCTCGGTCGCCAACAGGTTCGCCAGCGGATACACCACATACTTCTCAATCGCGCGCTTCAGATGACGTGCCCCATACTTGATGTCCGTTCCCTCCTGCAATATGAACTGCCTCGCTGTTCCCGTCACCCGGAAGAGGAATTGCCCCCTCCCGGCGTCCAGCACCCGCTGCTGCACCATCCCTAGCTCAATCTCCAAGATTTGTTCCAGTTGCTCCGGCCGCAACGGATGAAACACCACCACCTTGTCTAGCCGGTTCATGAACTCCGGCGAAAACTTCCTCTTCGCCGCTTCCTGCGCCGTCCGCTCGACCTTCACATCCAGTTTGTCTTCCACCTTGTCCTGCGGCTGTACAAACCCCATGCCTCCCGTCATCAGCTCCGTGATTTCCCCGCCCCCCAGGTTCGAGGTCATGAAAATCATCGCCTGCGACAGGTCCACTCGACGGTTGTCTCCGAGTGTCAGCGTCGCTTTGTCCAAAATCCCCAACAACAATTGCCACAACGCGTCCGATGCCTTCTCGATCTCATCAAACAGCAGAAAACTCAGTTTCAAATCGTCCTTGTGATATTTCGCCAGCTCTTCCTGCGTGATCAGCGGGTGCGTCTCCCGGTGCCCCAAGTACCCTGGCGGCGAACCAATCAACTTGGCGATCTCGTGCGAGTGCTGGAACTCCGCGCAATCCACCTTGATCACCGCCCGCGGGTCGCCGAACAGAATCTCCGCCGCCGCTTCCACGATGCGCGTCTTCCCCGACCCGGTCGGCCCCAGGAACAACAGGTTCCCCACGGGCCGCCCTCCCGGGCTCATCCCCGCGCAGAACACTTGGTACAGGTCCACCAGAGCACGCACTCCTTCTTCCTGGCCGACGACTTTGCTCCTTAGTGCGGCCTCAAATTCCTGCGACTCCACACTCCGCAGCGTGGGGTCCAGATGTTGTTGGGCTGTGCGGGGGCTGCTCATGGCCTACCTCCCTACCGGAATTTCCGGTCGGCCTAAAATGCCCCGGTGCGGGGCGCGGTCAAATTGGTCCAGCTTGATTCCGACGGTGGAGTGAAGGAGACGAAGCTGAGTGAGGATCTCCTGGCTCGCCTCCGGCGCTTGCGACACATCCAACAAGGGCGGGAACAGGTCCGCAAGGTCCAGATTCAGATTCCGGAGGGAGCTAACGAGCTTCTGAACGTACATGGATTTGGGATCGAACAGCTCCACGCGGTCATTGACCTGCTCTCGAAGCTGGTTCCAGTTCACATCCAGGAATGGGTAGGCCCGGGAGACCTGCCGAACGACGTCATCGGTAATCCGAGGGCGTTCGCCGAGCTTGGCAAGGTGCAGTTGCTTCACCCGCCCGCGTTCCCGGACGTTATGGACCAGGTAGAAGGTGTTTCCTTTGCGTCGAAGAAAAGCCATGTTTGCTCCCGTCACCGATCTTGAAGCTGTAGTGTACGTTTTTTCCACTACACCTGTCAATTTAGATGTCCCCAGTTGGTAACGGTTGCTTCGTAGGAGTAACTCCCCCTGTTTTGCGGCAGTCCCGGCCGGAGGCTCCGGCGCGCGGCGGTCGGAGTGTTCTCCGTTGTTGTGAGGTGACCAGTTCACGGGCCTCACGTCCTTCCTCTGTTTAATTAGATGCGTGTTTGCTCCCTGACACATCAACGTTGCCGCTGCGAAACGGCAAGCGCCATAGCCTAATGGATAGAAGTTTCTGGCTCCCGGGAACTAGTACGGCTAAGATGTTTGCCCTCGTGGGGCAAACTCGGGTGTCCTGGAATCCTGTATATTTGTTGGTGAAGCAGATACCGCGGGGGCGGGTCGCCACTTACGGCCAAATTGCCAGGGCGCTAAAGTTGCGCGGCGGCGCCCGGACGGCGGGGCGTGCCATGGCAGCGTGTCCCAGCGGGAGGGGGATTCCGTGGCACCGCGTGGTCGGGGCGGGCGGCCGCCTGTTGCTCAGGGAGCCGCTCGTTTCGCTACAGCGGAAGTTGCTGTTAAGCGAGGGCTTGCAGGTGTTGGAGCGCAGTATTGTGAATTTCGGTGCAACGCAATGGCAACCGCGAAGGACGAAACGCAGATGACATATCCCAGGCCCGGCCAGCAAGCCGCGATTCGCGCGGCGGGAACGGATTGTGCTATAGATAGGGCCTCATCGTGAGCGCACCCGTCATCGAAGCCGAGAACCTGATCAAGCGCTACGGTGAGGTTATCGCCTTGCGCGGGGTGAGCTTTGCCGTGAGCGAGGGCGAGGTTTTCGGCCTGCTTGGGCCGAATGGCGCTGGCAAGACAACCACAGTCGAGATCCTCGAAGGCTTGCGCACCGCCGATGCCGGCCAAGTGAGTGTCTGCGGCCTGGACCCGCAACGCAGCGGCCCCGAGTTCAAATACGCCATCGGCGCGGCGCTGCAGTCCACGGCGTTGCCAGACAAAATGCGCGTGCGCGAGGCGCTGGAGCTGTTCGGCAGCTTTTATCCCCGCCGGCGCAGCGCGGCGGAACTTCTGAAGCGCTTTGGCCTGGAAGAAAAGCGCAACGCGTTTTACTCGCAGCTCTCCGGCGGACAGAAGCAGCGCCTGGCGCTGGCCCTCGCGTTAGTGAACGAACCGCGCGTCGTGTTCCTCGATGAACCGACCGCGGGGCTCGACCCTCAAGTGCGCCGCGAAATTTACGACATCATCGAGGAGTTGAAGAAAGAGAAAAAAACCATTCTGCTGACGACACACTATATCGAGGAAGCGGAGCGGCTCTGCGACCGCGTCGCCATCGTGGACCACGGGCAGGTGATCGCCCTGGGGACGCCGCGCGAGCTCAAGCAGCGCTCCGGCGGGGTCACGCGAATCACCGTGCGCCTGGCCCGGCCGGAGACGAACGGCGCGCTCAGCACGCTCGCAGGCGTCAGTGAATGCCGCACCGAGGTGGACGACTACCTGCTGTATTCGACGCGGGTGCCGCGCACGATCGTCGCGTTGGTGAAGCATCTGGAGGAAAAGAACAACGAGCTGGTCAGCCTGGAAATTTCCACTCCCACGCTCGAGGACATTTTCCTCGAGTTGACCGGCAGGAGGCTCCGAGATTGAAACACACCTGGACATTGACGCTCAGCCGCATGCGCCTGGCGATGCGCAATCGCGCGTTCTTGTTTTTCAGCCTCATCGTGCCGATCGCGTTCCTGTTCATCTACGCAGGGATCATTGGACGCGGCGTCCGCCAGGTCGTGCCGTTCTTTCTGGCTATGGTCTTGGCGCTGACGGTGATGGGCAGCTTCTGGGGACTGAGCGTGCAACTGGTGATGTTCCGCGAGCAGGGGATCTTGCGCCGGTTCCGGGTCACGCCGGTAGGCGCGAGCGCCATGCTGGCGTCCAGCATTCTTTCCAACTACATGCTGACCCTGCCGGCCATCGTCATTGAGTTCCTTCTGGCGCGGTGGGTGTTTCACATGACTGGCCTGGGAAATCTGTGGGGCGTTTTCGTCATGGTCACCGCTGGCACGATCTGCTTCGCTTCGCTCGGCTTGATTATTGCCAGTGTCACGAACTCGATGCAGGAAACTCAGATCATCAATCAGCTGATCTGGTTCGTCTTCCTTTTTCTTTCCGGAGCGTCCATTCCTCTTCCGATCCTGCCGGGCGTCGTCCAGCGCATCGCGGATTACTTGCCGGCGGCCTACTTGGTCGGCGGGATGCAGCGCTCCATGATCGACAATGCAGGGCCCACCAGCCTCGGCGGGTATCTGGCCTCCATGCTCGGCAGCGCCATCATAGCGTTCCTGGTTTCCGCTCAACTTTTTCGCTGGGACCCGGAAACCAAGGCGCCGCGCCAAGCCAAACTCTGGGCCGCTTCTGCAATTCTTCCCTTCCTCCTGCTTGGCGCCTGGGAAAGCGCGCATGGGACCTTGCGCAGCCACGCGCTCGCGGACTTCCGCTCCGTCATGCAATCCGCCGGCGCGGAGCCTCTAGGACGCTAACGCGCGTGTCGCGGATTCGCCCGCTGACAGGCCCACATCGAAATAGTTCGGTAACGCATAGAGTTGATCTAGATTTGTGGGCAGGCTACAAGGCTGCGGAAAGTTGGACAGCGGTTCAACGACCCGGCACACCGGCTCGACTGTAGTGAGGGCCAGAACCTGGGGGCCCTCGAACTCTCACCCGCTACTTCTTGGGTGGATACTTGTCGAAGGACTTTTTGACCATGTCGTCCAGCTTGCCCTCGATTTTGGCGGCGTCGCTTTTTTCTTCGCTGGCGATGCCGCGCCAGACGAGCGAACGAGTGGTGGGGTCCCGCAGATCGATGACCAGCGTGCCTTCGGCAAATGGAACCCTGACGATGCGCGTACCCAGTCCGTACCATCCGGCAGGGTAACTCTCCAGTTCTGTCTTCCGCGCCGACCCGAACCGGTAGACTACGTTGAGGCCGGCTCGCGCGGTCGTCATCTCCAGACCCTTGGCCGTCAGAGCGCGCTCGATGTCGGATTCGATCCGCTTTTTGACCAGTTCGCTGTTCAGAGCGGGACTCCTGCTATTTAACTGGCCATCACGGATGGCGAAGGTTTTGTACTTGCTAAAATCAGCGGCCCGGTCGAACTCGACGGTGATTTTTTGCGCAAACACCCCATGAGCGGCGAGCAAGCCTAGAAGGAGTATTCCCATCCCTCGCAACTGAAGGCGTTGGAGCAGTTCTTGTTTGTGTGCTTGTTTGAGGACTTCAGGCACCGGCCACCTCCTGCGCAGCGACACGTAGCGTAACATTTAGGCGGCTGGTGGGAACAACATTTTCGGCACATTGAGTCAGGGCTCTCTATGAGCCCAGGATTCGCGCTAACCAATCCTCATTGTACCGGTCTTCGCAGTCCAGATCGTAAGTCTCCACGGAGTGTCCAGCCTCCGTGAAACGAACTGCGAGAGCCTCGGCTTGTTCTCGACCGCACAGGAGAACAGCCCATTCGCATGCTGAATGCCGTGTTGCCTCGTCAATCAATCGCTGCTCGCGCTCTCGATGCCAACAT
>WNFB01006064.1_pt1 | contig 13298 bp, 9 predicted proteins | sample 5400501 | NCBI WGS metagenome assembly WNFB01 (sample SAMN13153341, study PRJNA577476) | soil metagenome | isolation source: 200 cm saprolite under Douglas fir tree site 2 hole 1 | place: USA:California | collected 2015-04-18
TGGTTGACCTGGATCAATTTCCGAGTTGAATGTGCTTGGCATGACTCTGTACCTCCTGCCGCTCCCGCCTCTAGTCCCTCAACGAATTCGCCCATTTTTCAGCATAATCGCCGATGATGGGCAGCTTGTAGTATCTGCCGCGAGCTGCTTTGACTATCAAGACAATCCAGCAGATGAAGGAGACGAACCCCAGCCCGGCACCGATAAAGCCAAGGAGGGGGATGTGGCTGAACACGGTCGTCACCATGCTCATCGCGCCGAAGAAGATGAGGGACTGCATCGCGTGGAAGCGCACAAAGCGATTCTCCCTCTTAAGCAGGAGGAAGATCAGGCCAGTGACCCAGCCGCCAAGGTAGCTCAGCCAGCCGGCAGCGGATGCTCGCATGCTCATCGAGGTCCTTTCATAAGGATTGATAGAGTCTGCAGGTGGTGCAAGGTACGGCTGCTGGTACCCATAGAGCTGCTGAGAGACATAGTGCTGCTGGTATCCTCCCTCAGAAGGCGGGTAATAGCTCTCTGGAGAGCTTTCCTGTAAGTCGTTGAGAGCCTCGAGCGGCTGCGCTGTAGCCGCTCCTCTGTATCCACCATAGGGAGTGTGTGCTTCGTTTGGATAATTTTCCATGATTGTGTGATCTCCTATCTACGCGGGGTGACCGCCCCGCAGAGCCTGTACTACTGGCTCGATCTATCAGGAGTATAGCTTCATGAGGTAGTCACGTCGAGACCCGAAAGGGGTGTTTGGAGTGGTGTTGTGGGATGTTGGCGTCGCGACCCGAAAGGGGTGTTTGGGATATTGTTGTGGGGGTATCGAGCGGGTAGGAGTGCTCACACTTTGGCTTGATGGGTTGCTTGCGGGCCGAGCTACGAGACCACGTTTGTGGAGAGGCTGGTGTATAGACTACAACAGACCCAACTCGTGGGCACGTGCGACTGCTTCGGTGCGCCGTTGGGCTTGCAGCTTGCCAAAGATTTTCTTGTTGTGTCCTTTCACCGTTTCCAAGGCGAGGACAAGCCGCTCGCTAATCTCCTGATTCGAGAGGCCTTGCGCTATGAGCTGGAGGACTTCTACCTCGCGTCGGCTGAGTGGCTCGATGAGGGATTGGGCAGGTGGAGGTAGATACGAGGTGGCTTCGCTCTTCTGTTCCTCAGCTTTAAACGCAGGGAGCAACTTCCCGAGATAGTCTGGCATCCTCCCTTGAGCCGCGGCTACGGACAAGAGGTGTGCCATCGGGGCACCTTCGTCGACAAAGAGACGGATGAAGCCGCCCGGTTCGGCCAGCGCGAGCGCCTCCAAGAGCAGGTGCACTGCCGGGTCCTTGTCGCCATGCGCCTCTAGCGCGACCGCCTGGAGCACCATCACCTTGAGCCGTTCATCCTGCCACCCCTTGGCTTCCACCTGCTTTCGCCAAAGCGAGAGCGCCTCCAGGGCTGCGGTCGTGTCTCCCTGAGCTAGGTGGACCCGGGCCTGGCTGAGAGGGAGACCGTGCGTCTGCGCGAGATGCGCGGCGGCTGCCAGGTTGCCCTGGCGCAGCAACGTCAGCACGTGCGCGGCTACAACTTCAGGCAGACGAAACACCAAGTTGTGCTGGCGCGCGGATAGGCCGGCCTCGGCGAGCAGAGCGGCCGCGCCGGCCACGTCGCCCTGGACCAGTTTCAGGCGGGCAAGCACCACCTCACCGGCAACACATTTGTCGGTGTTTTCGAGCTGCCGCGCCAGATGGACGCTCTGTTGCCCGTGCTGCCCGGCTTCATCCAGGTCGTTCCATTCGTAGAGGACATGGGCCAGGCCAAGATGCGCTTCGCAGGCAGGCGGCTGCGGCAGATCCCCTGCCAGGTGCAAGACGCGCCGGTAGGTCTCGGCCGCCAGATACAGCTGGGTGTCTGCTTCCTGGATGGTGCCCAGGCCAATGGTAGCCCCGATGTACAGGATAAAATTGTCGGCGGCCTGGCTCAGAGCGATGGCTTCGGTATAGGCCTGGCGGGCTCTCGCACGGTCTCCCTGGAGGAAGGAGGCAAACCCCAGCGTCCAGAGAGTGGAAGTGCGGGAAGCCAGGTTGCTGGGGTGCAGATACTCCAGGGCGCGGTGCGACTGGGCAATGATGGTTTCCAGCTTGTTGGCAGGGACAGCCAACATGGCCCGTATAGCGGCAATTTGCCCGACAACGTCTTTGGTCGTATCGTCTGGCTCGGCGCCCTGCATCGCGGCTTCAGCCGCTTGCAGTTTCTCTTCGACGCCGGAAAGTATGCCAGTCATTGTTAGCGCCGAGGCATACATCACCCACAACGAGGGTCTGGCATTCAAGGCCGTCTTTGGCAGCGACTCCAGCCAGTGAAGGACAGGGGTCACCGCGCCGCGAAAGTGCAAGGGCATCCCCTTGCCTTCTACCAGGCGCGCGGCTCGCTCTACATCATGGGCGGCCACGGCATGCTGAAACGCTTCGATCTCCAGGTCATGGTCTTCATACCAGAGGCTGGCACGGAGGTGCAATTCGTTCACCTGGCTTTGCGCCTCTGCTGGAGATGAGGCGATGCTCTGGTGCAGTCGAAGCCTGAGCAAATCCGCAAAGAGATGATGATAGCGGTACCAACGCCGCTCGTCGTCCAGGGGGATGATGAACAGGTTGGCATGTTCGAGATAGTCCAGGGTGGCTTGCCCGGAAATAGAAGGGTCGAGCACAACGGCATCACATAAGGGGCCCGACATTCGGTCGAGGATAGAGGTGCGCAGCAAGAACCTCTGCACGCGTTCGGTCCAGCGCGACGATGTCTTGGGCTGAGAGGGTAAGTCCCATCGCCTGGTTGAGAAAAGCGGCAGCTTCGGAAGGGGTAAACCGCAAATCATCGGCGCGCACTTCGGTCAAGTGGTCCCGGGCACGCAGACGGGCCAATGGCAGCGCTGGATCCTCACGGGTGGCGATGACCAGGTGCATCTGCTGGGGCAGATGCTCGACGAGATAGGTGAGGGCCTGGTCAACCGCTTTGGCAGAAATCATGTGGTAGTCGTCCAGGACGAGGACGAACTGGTCTTGTATGGTGGTCAGGTCATTGAGCAGGGCCGTCAGAATCGCTTCCGGTGGCGGCTGAGGAGATTGGAGTGTACTCAAGACCCTTTCTCCAATCGTGGCCGCAATCGTCTGCAACGCAGCCACGAGGTACGTCAGAAAGCGTGCGGGGTCGTTCTCTCCTTCGTCCAGCGACAGCCAGGCGATCGGTCGAGGGCCTCCAGCAAGCCATTCACTGACCAGCGTGGTTTTTCCAAAGCCGGCGGGGGCAGAGATGAGCGTCAGTTTGCGGTGCAGACCCTCGTTCAGGCGCTCGATCAGGCGGGGACGGAGGACAACGTTCGGCCGAAGCCGGGGAATATTCAGTTTCGTGGCGAGAATAGGCATAGACATAGATCAATTATAATAACCAGAGTTCTCCGCCGTCAACGACAGCGCTTTGTTAGGGTGAGCTGTTCTGTTGCATCGTGATGACGACATTGCCCTTTTTGTGTCCCTGGTCGACATACCGGTGAGCTTCGACAATTTGTTCCAGCGGATAGCATCGGTCTATGACCGCTTTTATCTGTCCCGCTTCCATCAGTTCTGTGAGGAATTTTAAATCTTCACTCTGGAGCTTTGGTGATCCATCATCAACTGATAGGTATTTCCCGTTCGGAGTGAGTGCCTTTTTGCACTGTAATTTTAATTTTGAGCTTTTTCTCTTTCCAACTGCATCAAAGATGATGTCATAAAGCTCTCCTCTTTTCGTAACATCCTCTTGAGTGTAATCAATGACCGAATCTGCTCCCAGAGATTTCACCAATGCCAAATTTGTAGTGCTGCATACCCTGGTCACTTCTGCCCCAAAGTGCCTGGCAAGCTGTACCGGAGCAGTCCCCACCGCTCCGGAAGCTTCATAGATCAGCACTTTTTGTCCACTTTGCGGCCTGACTGTTTCTTCTCTTCTTTCTTCCGAGCGCGCAAGGACCGCTATAAATAGCGGTGTGATGCTTTCAAAAGCACCTACGTTCGATGGTTACATTCTTTCTTGTATGAAGCACCTGGGTGCTTGCTCCCATGCTCGTACGTTCGCACCTCTTTATACAGCACTTCTTGCAATTTAGCAACATGGGTGAGGGTTGGGTTGAGCTTGCCCCACGAAAGGGGTCAAGGTCAAGCTTGGTTGGGGCATGGATAGTGGAAAAAATCTGGAAGCATAGTTTGTCCGCTATGAACAAACTATGGGTCTAGTCACACAAAAGAATGTCACTTTACGAATATCTTTGCCGCACCTGGAAGCATAACCTTGCCGCACACACCCTCTCTCACGCTCAATCTGTAGAGCTTGTAGACGAGGGCACTCTGGCTTTTGGACCCGTAATGGTGCCGAAAGTACGAAGTGGAAGGTAACTCTTGCCGGGAGTGCCACAGTGAGGGAAATTTCATCGACCGAGTACACTGTACTGTATGGGATTGGCATTGTAGGTTGTGGGGTCTCATTCTCTTCGTGAAGGATCACCGCCATGCTTGCATCTGACGAGCTTTCCTTCCTGTGTCAGCGACTCGGTCTCTCCAGCCAAGCACAAACCGTCTTAGCAGCCATTCGATCATCTCCCCCGTCACGGCGCGTGGGAAGTGGTGGCAAGAATGTTCCTGTACGCTACCCTAGCCGAAAAATGGGCATGGTCATCCAGGCCGAGAGCCGCACGGTTGAGTTTGCTGGAGTCTACCTGATGGAGCACGATCCCACGGTCTTCGAGTTTTGGGATCAACCTCCGCCGATCACACTGCACTATCCAACGAAACTCAAAAACGGACTCACTCGCACTCTTCGCGTCCTGCATACCCCCGATTACTTTGTCATTCGTGAGGATGCTCTCGGGTGGGAGGAATGGAAGACGGAAGAAGAACTACTGCGGTTTGCACGCGCAGAGTCCACTCGTTACGTTCGTGATGAGCACGCACAGTGGCGCTGTCCACCTGGAGAAGCGGTCGCGGCTCCTCTTGGCTTTTACTACCGCGTTCGTTCTTCTACTGACATTCATGAGATCTTTCACCGCAACGTACGCTTTCTTTCCTACTACCTGCACGAAAACAGCCCCCTTGTTGCTGAGTGCGCTCACCAAGAAGTGTTTTCGCTCGTCATGAACGAGCCAGGGATGAACCTGGACACGTTACTCGGTTCTCTTCAGAGAGCAACGAGCGATGATCTCTACACCCTGCTCGCACAAGAGGCCCTCTACGTTGATCTCTACGCGGCACCCTTGGCTGAGCCTGAGCGGGTTTACGTTTTCCGTGATGAGGAAACAGCGCGCGCCTGGTCGGTCGCCTTGGTGCAATATTCCTTTCCTGGTGTCAGTCGCCCACCTACCATCTCGATTGAGCCCGGAGCGCCTGTCGTCTGGGATGGTCGGCGTTGCGCCATTGTGTATCAAGGACAAACCACTACCACCCTGCTGACAGAAGATCAGCACCCTGTGGAAGTATCCAATCCCCATTTCCAGTCACTCGTCGCAGCAGGAAAACTAATTGGAGTGAGAGCCCCACCCGCACAAGAGCGTCTCAACCGAGAGGTACGCGAGCGCATGATGAACGCTGACAAGGCCGCTTTGACGGAGGCCTATCGTCGCTACACCATCATTCAACCTGTGCTTGATGGCCAGCGCATGCCCACTTGCTCCATTCCAGCACGCACCATCCGGGACTGGGTTGCCAAGTATCGGCACGCAGCACAGACCCTGGGCTGCGGGTATGTTGGCCTGCTGCCAAGGGTGCAAGCACGCGGGAATCGGCAGCCACGGCTCCAGGAACACGTCATCAAGATGCTTGATCACTTCATTGACCAAGAATATGAGAATCACAAGCAAAAGAACAAGCGGGAGGTCTACGGGGAATTCGTCAACTTTTGTAAGGACAACGGGCTGACAACGGCTCCGAGCTACAAGACCTTTGTTGCTGCCGTCAATCGTCGTCCACGAGATGTCCAAGTGAAAAAGCGTGCGGGACCTCGTGCCGCCTATCCTCACGAACCGATGTATTGGGAACTCTCCTCGGATGTCCCACGACACGGAGATCGCCCGTTTGAGACGGTCCACATTGATCACACCCTTCTTGACGTAGCCCTGGTCGATTCCCTGATGGGGCACCATTTTGGCAAACCTTGGGCAACCTTTCTTACCGATGCCTTTTCCAGGCGGTTGCTCGCGGTGTACCTCACCTTTGATGAGCCAAGCTACCGTAGCTGTATGATGGTTCTGCGTGAGTGTGTCCATCGCTACAACCGCTTTCCCGAGCTGGTCGTGGTTGATTGGGGGCCAGAGTTCGCGAGTATCTACTTTGAAACGTTGCTGGCCCGCTACCAGTGCAGCAAGGCCACACGCCCCAAAGCCAAGCCACGCTTCGGCTCCGTGATTGAGAGACTTTTCGGGACGGCCAACACCCAATTGATTCACAACCTCGCTGGCAATACCCAGGTCTTGAAAAATGTGCGCCAGGTTACCACATCGGTTGATCCACGAGAGCATGCTGTTTGGACACTGGGCGCATTGTATGCAGCGCTTCGTGAGTGGGCCTACCAGGTCTACGACACTGGTGAGCACGGACGGCTTCAACAGACGCCCAAAGAGGTCTTCGAGCGCGGTCTGCTCCGGTCAGGTGCCCGACCCAGAGAGTGGATTCCCTACAATGAGGATTTCAAGTACTTCACCCTCCCAAGTACACGCAAAGGGACGGCCAAGTTGGTGCCAGGACGCGGGGTCAAGGTCAACCATATCTTTTACTGGGCCAAAGGCAATGTGTTTCTTGATCATCCTGAACTGGAGAAGACACAGCTTCCTGTTCGCTACGATCCCTACGATATGGGTCATGCCTACGTGACCATCAAAGGGCATCCAGAGCCAGTGGAATGCATTTCAGAGTACCACGCTCAGCTCAAAGGACGCTCTGAACATGAACTCCAGATTGCTGCAGAAGAATTACGCAAACGCAACCAGCATCATGCGCAACAATTTACGGTCACCGCAGCCAGGCTCGCCCACTTCATTACCTCGCTCGAGGCTCAGGAAGCACTTCTGGTCCAAAGGAAGCGCGATTACGAAGCCAGAGCAGTTTTTACCTCGATGGAAGGCCCACCAGGACCACCACTGGAAGGGTCACTTTTTCAAGCCCCTCCAGTGGCAGCAATACACACCACTGCTCAAGCAGGCGTCTCCTCGCTGCTCTTTTCCACGCTGGACGGGAGGACAGACGATGACGATATGTACGACGATTTCTAGCAGGAGGATCACCCATGTCCCTCACCTTGCCACAGGGCTTCCCTCGCGCATTACTGGAGCAATCGATTGATGAGCGGCGCCATTACTTTGAGACAAAAGTGGTTGCTCACCAACGCCTCAAAGAGGTCTACGAGACCTTGCTCCATGGCATTCACTACCCAGCAGGTGCCTCCCTCATTCTTGTTGTCGGTCCCACTGGTGTTGGGAAAACGACCCTGCTCCAGCGCGCAGTGAAGCAATTGATCGAGGAAGCTGTTGGTGATCCACGCACCACTCCAGGTCACCTGCCTGTGATTGCCATGGAGGCAGCATCACCCGACTCCGGCAATTTCAGTTGGAAAGACTACTTTACTCGTGCTCTCCTTGCTTTAGATGAGCCCATGCTCGCGGACAAGATTACCTACGACATCCACGGGATGCACCGAGATGAACAGGGGCACCTCATCATCGAACGGACTTTGACGGTCCCAGATCTCCGTCGTGTCCTGGAGAAATGTCTGTCCCATCGCCATCCTCGTGCTTTCATCATCGATGAAGCTCAACATTTCAAAAAGATGGCGAGCGGGCGGCGCTTGCTTGATCAGATGGACACTCTCAAGTCTCTAGCGAATATGACGAGTGTCCTGCACGTGCTCATCGGCACCTACGACCTCCTGGGCCTGATGAATCTGAGCGCACAGCTCGCGCGGCGGAGCATCGAAATCCACTTTCCCCGCTACCATGCCGGTCAACCGCAGGATTACCTGGAATTCAAGAAATTGCTCCGGACCCTCCAACGACATCTGCCGTTGCCTGAAGAACCTGACCTGCAAGGTCATTGCGACTATTTCTACGAAGCCTGTCTGGGATGCACTGGCATGCTGAAATCCTTGCTCAACAAAGCACTGGCAGGCGCCTTGGAACGGCAAGAGCGGACGCTTACCCCCAAACGGTGGCAACAGTACGCGGAACCGCCTCAGAAACGCAAGGACATGCTTCGCGAGATTCGGGAAGGCGAAAGCGCCTTCGAGCAACGACATGACCAGGCGCATCTGCGTGAACTGCGGACAATGCTGGGGTTGGGCGAAGTCGCTCCCAAAGGGGAGCCGCCAAAGGAAGATGCAGCTCGGACAACAACACCGCCCTCACCTCTACTCAAGGGGAAGAAAAGGCGTGTGGGGCAACGTCGAGCAAAGAGAGATCCAGTGGGCAAGGAGGGACATCATGCGGGATGACACAGAAGCCTTCTGCGAGATGTGGGAGACCCCGTCATATGCCTTTCCTTCCCACAGCGATCTCTACCACCTTGACCCCATCGGTATGGGAACGCCTGTGGTGGAATGCTTGACCAGCTACATCACGCGTTTAGCGGAAGCACATAGCGTCCATCCACGCAGGCTCTTTACCAGCATGCTTTTTCCGCGCTTGAAACTTCCTTACCTGTATTCCGCTGGCCGTCCGGTGTATGACCATTTGACCACATTTTGGATACAAAGTCCCAACCTGAACGGAACGGGATCGTTGGCGCAGGCTCTCGTCCAAGTGCTAGAGCAACTCACACTGCACACACACCTGCATTTTTTGACCATGCTTCCCTGCAAAGAGGTTCTCGCGACAAGAAAACTACTCCGTCGCACACGAGCCTGGTGCTCAGCCTGTTATGAAGAGTGGAGAGAGAAGCAGGAACCAGTCTATGAGCCACTGTTGTGGATGCTCAATCCCATTCGCATCTGCCCGACACACAACCAAGCATTGCAAACGCGTTGCCCCTACCAGAATTGTGCGAGAACGCTCACACCCTTGGCACCACGAGCACAACCAGGCTATTGCCCTTGGTGTAACCGCTGGCTAGGATACGCTTGCGCCCGTGAACACCTTCTGCCCGACGACACGGAAATGCAGTACCAACAATGGATCGCAAGTACTGTCGGGGAGTTGCTTGCTACTGCACCATCTCTAGTTCCCCCACTGAACAGAGACGGCTTCATTGCAACGCTCAATCGCTGTGTTGCTGAAGCAGGCAATGTGTTTGCAGCAACCCGGCGCCTCCACGTGGCTCAGAAGTCGCTCGATCAAATGCTTTTTGAGCAGCAAATTCCTTCGCTAGAAATCGTCCTCCGAATGTGTACACATTTGAGGATATCTGTTTTCTGCTTTCTCACTGGGAATGCTTTCCAGCCATCCACATCTCAAGCTGCAATCACGCCAAACACCATGGGATCCGCTCAACCCAAGAGAAAATTCCGTCAACACGACGCCGAGAAACTTCAGAGAGAGTTAGAAACCATCTCCCAGGCATCAGAGGAGCCCCCTCCTTCGATGAGAGCAGTAGAGAGACGACTGGGGATCGCTGCTACTTACCTGGAAAAACGCTTCCCTGAACCGTGCCGAATGATTTCTCAGCGGTATCTTGCCTATCGCTCAGAACACAAACGACTCCGCCTCCAGGTACTAGAGGCGCAGGTCAGAGAAGCAGCCATCGCCCTGCATGCACAAGGGAAGTATCCCAGTAGTATTAGGATTTCAAAAATCCTTGGAACCTATGGGGTCTTCAAGGAAAAACGAGCGTATGAAATCTGGCAGAAGACGTTACGGGAACTGGGTCTAAAGCCGTGAGGGGTATCCTGCCATTATGGGAAAAACGGTGGAAGCATTCCCATGTCACGCGGCAAAGATATGCTTCTAGTTACAGTCTTCGTCGGTCATCCCTTGCGCTTTGTAGCAATAGTGGGGTTTGATGTTGTAGGCTCGGCTGGCACGGAATGCGTCGATCCGCCGGTAGTCCAGAATGGGTCGCCATTCGAGCATCCACTCCAGGCTCGGGCGAGAGCGCAGTACTGGCAGCCTGGAGCGACCAGGCGATTCCCGCCACCGCTCACCCAGCACCACGACGGGTGTAGGACCCAGCAGATGCCGGTTGTTGTAAGTTCTCATAGCTATTGCGCTGGCCTTGAGCCTGAGAATACCCTTCTTCGCTGAGTTATTGAGCCGGTTCTACGACCACTTATTGCGCCGAACCGTAGGGATAGACTCGGTTCGTACGCCGAATCACACACATCGTCACCATCCAACGCTCTTCGGGCTGCTTGATTTGGAAGCGGTATCACATCAAGCAACAGTCCTATTCAGCGGCAAAAATGTTGACTTGTGGCATGCAAATGCTACAATACTGCTCGGATTTGTCCTTAGGGAGCAAACACGGGGGCTTGAAGATGGCAGTGCGTAAAGTGCGGAGTCTTGGCAGTAACATCATTGGCAGTTTCCCCAGCCTGAAAATGAAGAACCATCAGATCGCTTTCGAGTCCACGATCGAACGCGACTTTCTCTTCTTTTTAGAGTATGACTCGACCGTCACCTGTTACTACGAGCAACCTTTTACCATCGAACACCTTGACGCTGATGGAAAGCTTCGCACCTACACCCCTGATTTCCAAGTCATACGCACCAGTGGTAAGGAACTCGTGGAGTGCAAGCCAGCAGCCTTGTTACATGCCGCTCATACACAACGCCAGACAGAACTAGGGCAACAGTGGGCTGAAGCGAATGATCATATCTTCACCATCATGACTGACCTCGCTTTACGCTCTGGTCACCACTTAGCCAACCTGAAATTACTGTGGCGTTACAGTCGCCTGTCCGTTTCACCATCACTAGCAGCTGACTGTATTGAGCACCTCAGACGACATCCCCCTAGCATCACACTTGCGGAACTCATCACATCGCTTACAAAAACACGACACTGCTTCAATCCACTGCTCCCCGTCCTGTATCGTTTGCTGTGGCAAGGTATCCTGCTCACTGACCTGACACAACCACTCAGCAGCGAGAGCCTTTTGTGGCTCCCTGCTCTTCTGCATTAGGAGATGGTATGGCGCGGATGTATTTTGACATTGGTAGAAGGTATCTCCTGAGAGGCCAGGTCTATGTGGTCCGCCAGAAGATATTGGAAGGAAAGTTGCTGGTCGAAAATCAATCCTTTGGTGGACAGATAACGGTCAGCCCTGAGGAGCTTTGTATTGCCTGGGGACGTGGCGAGCTACAATTTGAGGTCAATGATGGCCCTCATGTACGTCGTCGCCCAGACGAAATTCTGGCAACCACCTACACCTTCGCAGATTTTCAGCAGGTTCCTAAGCAACACCGTCAAGAGGCGTGGCGACGGTATGAACTCATCCGGCCCTTTGTGGATGTCCCTTTGAAAGAGCGATCGCGTACAGCTCTTGAGGAGTATGTAACCAAGTTGCGACGTACTTCCCCTCAGTCAACGAGCGAAGAGGGTATTCTTGATGACGCTGGTGGACACAGGAAAAGGACCTCCCGGTCAGCAGTCGGCTCGGCACTGAGCCGTGGCAGTCTGGAACGCTGGATCACAGCCTTTGTCAACAGCGACTATGACATCCGTTCTTTGGTTCCTGCAACTCATCAGCAAGGAGGAAAAGGTCACACCCGATTAGATCCAGACCTGGAACAGATAGTCAGTAGTGTGTTAGCAGATTGTGCCGCAGCTCCCGCCCACCGTACAGGGCAAGAGGTCTACAGCATGGTCGTGAATCGGGTCGCTCGGGCTAATCAGCAGCGCTCCCCAGACAAACAGCTCGTCCTTCCTCATCCCGCTACGCTTTACCGGCGCATTCACGCGGCTGGGACCACCTCCATTTTACGGCGGCGAGCCAGCCGGGTGGAAGCACAGGCCGACCGAGCAGTGTCACCCGGTCCACAACCTACGCGCGTTTTAGAACGGGTAGAAATTGATAGCACGACCCTCGACCTCTTTCTTGTGGATGAGCAAGACCGCCTGCCAATCGGACGCCCAACGTTAACGTATGCCCTGGATAAGTACAGTGGGTTTCCCTTTGGTATCTACCTGGGATTTGAAGCGTCCAGCTACCATACTGTGCAGAGTTGTCTCTCTCATGGTATCCTGCCTAAATCAGACTGCCAGCAGTTGTACGGGACGAAGCACGCCTGGCCAGTCTATGGTTTGCCTGAGACGCTCATTGTTGATCATGGCAAGGAATTTGTCGGGAACGCTTTAAAGGATGCTTGCGGACAATTAGGCATCATCCTAGAACAGATGCCGGTTCGTACCCCCTGGTTTAAAGGGAGCATCGAGCGCCATTTCCGCAGTCTGAATACCGGCTTAGTCCACATGCTCCCTGGCACCACGTTTTCCAACATTCTTGAGCGCGGCGATTATGACGCGGCTCGCCACGCCTGCCTTTCTCTGGCTGCCTTCTGGCAAATCCTGCACATCTTTTTGCTGGATATCTACGCACAACGCTATCACAAGGGTGTCGGTGGCATTCCTGCGAACTTGTGGGCAGAAAGCCTCCAAAGTGGCATGACCCCTTGTCTGCATACCACTGCCCAGGAAGTGCATCTCTTGCTCTATCCTGGTGAAACTCGCACACTCCAGCGCAGCGGCATTGACTTCGAGCATTTGCGCTACCAAAGCCCTGATCTGGCTCGTCTTCGCACAGCATTAGGCAAAGGGGTGCAGGTTCGTCTCAAATATGACCCGGCTGATGTGAGCAAGATTTACCTGCTCGATCCCACCGAACCAGGGGGGTGGATAACTGTCCCATGCATTGATCAAGAGTACACACGCAACTTGTCACTCTGGAAACATCAGAAAATCTGTCGGTACGTGAATCGGCAAGCGAAAACCGTCGATATCTACGCTCTGGCCGAAGCCAAGCAGCATATTCAGGAGATTGTGTCCCAAGAGTTCTTGATGACGCGTAAACATCGCGGTCGGAAAACAGCAGCGCGCTTTCTGAACATTGGAACTGGGACCTTTCCTGCTGGCACACCTTCCAGTGCTCCGCTTTCTCCTGGCAAGCCATCAACCCAGGCAGATGGAAAAGTTCATGTTCCTTCCCTCTCCCCCGATTCAGAGATGCAGAATGCTGCTAGCGAGGCCACCCATCAAGCACCTGCTTCTCTGCCAGATCCAAAGCATCGGGCTACTTGTCAGGCCCGACCTGAAACGATGGCGAGTCAGGATGGAACTCGCAGGAAAAGCTACGGCGGTGGGTATGATTTCCCTTAGCAACCATTT
>WNFB01007700.1_pt1 | contig 13297 bp, 11 predicted proteins | sample 5400501 | NCBI WGS metagenome assembly WNFB01 (sample SAMN13153341, study PRJNA577476) | soil metagenome | isolation source: 200 cm saprolite under Douglas fir tree site 2 hole 1 | place: USA:California | collected 2015-04-18
GAACGACGTGGGTGAGGACCATGCCCAGGATGAACATGGCGCCGAACAGCAGCGCCTGGTTTCGGTCACGCCCTCGCGTCACATAGGCGAGCGACACCGGGATCGAGGCCAGAGCCACCGGGTTGAAGCTGAACACAAGACCGGCAATGAACCCGACGCCCGCGGCGGCAAGGCCCGCATGCTCCACCGCCGAGCGCAGCGCGTCTGCATCCATTACGTGCGCCCTCTGGTTCGCTTGATCAATGCGTCACGCAGCTGCGCTGCCGTCGGCATCGACGTGAACACGAGCTCCCCGTCGACGACGATCGAAGGGAGGTCATCACGCCGAGCTCGACAGCGTGATCGAGATGGTCGAGGACATTCACTTCCCGCCATTCGAGGTCCTTCACCGCCTCCTGCGCTGCCGTACGAAGCTTCGCGTGCGCGGCGATGCATTCCGGGCAGCCGGGCGTATAGAGCATCTCGACCTTCATCGCTTACTGCACCGGCGTTGATACACTGGCCCGTTCCAAAGCCGCGATGATGGTGCACTCCTTCACTGGCCGTGATTCGCTCGCGCACTCGGCGATCAACTGATCGAGGGCCTTGGACATCGCTTTCATCGCGCGAATCTTGTTTTCGATCCGCAGTTTTTTCTCGATCGCCCGGCTGCGCACGTCACCGCAACAGGCCTTGTCGCGACCGCGTAGAACGAGAAGCTCGCGGATCTCGGCGAGCGTGAAGCCGCAGTTCTGAGCCTGTTTGATGAAACGGATACGCCGGGCGGAGTCCTTGTCATACAAGCGATAGCCGGCTGGGCTTCTCCCCGCCGGCTTGATCAGCCCCTCCTCTTCGTAATAGCGCAGCGTGTCGTTGCTGACGCCCGCGAGGGAGGCCAATTTGCCGATCGTGAACATGCGCCATCTCCAGCAGTGTTCTGGACCCTGGAGTATACTCCAGGGTCAAGAGAGATTTCACGCCGACTCCCGCGCCGGCGCGTTCACGATTGGCTGACCCACGCTGCGGATCGCCTCGAAAAACAGCCGCGGAGTTCCCCACAGCGAGTTGAAGAAGATCGCGGTGACGCTGACCGCCATCGCCACCATCGCCCAGACCGGGTGGATCAAGCCGGTGGCTGCGAGCGGAATGCCCATTCCATTGAAGAGAAAGGCGAGCGTGACGTTCTGGACCATCTTGCCGTAGCTGCGGCGGCTGATGTCGCGGGCGACCGGGAGGGCATCCAAGCGGTTCGACAGGATGATGATATCCGCCGACTCGATCGCGATGTCAGTGCCGCCGCCCATGGCGATTCCGACATCGGCCTGCATGAGCGCGGGAGCATCGTTGATGCCGTCGCCGACCATCGCGACCCGGCCGTTGGCCTGAAGGTGTCGCACGATGATCGCCTTGTCCTGCGGCAAAACGCCTGCATGCACCTCATCGATGCCGACCTCGCGGCCAATCCGCTGAGCTGCACGCTCGTTGTCGCCGGTGACCAGGATGGTCTCGAGGCCCATGTTGCGCAGAGCGGCGACGGCCCGGACGGCGTCCGGTCGGAGCGCGTCGCCCAACGCGACGATGCCCAGCGCGCGCCCATCCCGCGCGATACCGATCACCGTCCGACCCGCCGCCTCGAGTACCGCGGCCCGCGCGTGCAGGGGGGTGAGGTCGACGCCGCGATCGGAGAGGAAACGTGGGTTGCCGACGAGAACCTCGCGACGGCGGATGCGTGCGACGACCCCCTTTCCCGGGAACGCCTCGAACGATTCCACGTCCGGCGGCGTTGCGCCGCGCTCGAAAGCGGCCTCGACCACGGCCTGAGCGAGCGGATGTTCCGAGGACGCCTCAGCGGCTGCGGCAATGGCGAGCAGCTCTTGTTCGCTCACGCCGGCCGCTTCGATCTCGCGCACGACGGGGCGCCCCTCCGTCAGCGTGCCGGTCTTGTCGAGCACGATGTGCTCGACCAGGCGGAAACCCTGGAAGGCTTCCCCGGTCCGCATCAGGATGCCTCGCTCGGCTGCCTGACCGGCGCCGCGCACGATGGAGAGCGGCGCGGAAATGCCGACCGCGCAGGGATAACCCATCACCAGGACGCTCAGGCCGGCGAAGACGGCGCGTTCAACATCGACATGCCCGCTGCCGATCCAGGAACCAACCAACCAGCCGACGACGGCAAGCGCGGCGATCACAAGGACGGCGGGCGTGTAGACGCGCAGCACGCGGTCGACGAGATGGAGGATACCGGGCTTCAACGCCCGGGCATCTTCGACGTTTCGGATTACTTGGTGGAGGAAGCTGCCTTCCCCGACAGCCGCAATCTTCACGAGCAGGGTCCCGGTACCGTTGATCGAGCCGCCGATCACGGAATCGCCTTCGGCCTTCTCGATGGGCACCGACTCGCCGGTCACCAGTGATTGATCGACGGCGGAACGGCCATTGACGACGGTGCCATCGGCAGGGATGCGCGCGCCAGGGCGGATGCGCACAAGATCGCCGACCTTTACGTCCTCGATCGGCAATTCCAGCTCTTGGGTGCCCCGAACGACACGAGCGGTCTCCGGTTGCAGGTCCAAAAGCCGCCTCACCGCCTGTGAGCTCCGCGTCTTCACGATGAGGGACAGCCACTCCGAAAAAATGTGATAGGTGCCGACCATCACCGAGACGGCAAAGAACGGCGCAGTCGGATATCCGGGCCGATTGAGAACGAGCCCGATGATGCCGCCCGCGATGCCGGCAAAGGCGCCGATCTCGAGCAGCACATGCTGGTTGAGGATGCCGCGCCGCAGCGCTTGAACGGCCATATGGAGAATGTGGCGCCCGACGCCGAAGACGAGCATAAGAGCGAGCGCGGCGGTGAGCCACGGAGCGGCATCCCTCAGATATCCGTGCAGGTTGAGGTAGAGCAGCGTCAGCGCCATGATCGCGAGGCCACCGGCGCCGCCGACAGCGGACCATAGCCCGCTCGATCTCAAAACCAGGAAGACGAACCCGCCGAGGCTGAGGCAAACCAGGGCCGGCAGAAATCCGATCCAGCCCACCGCCGGATCGGCGATGATCGGGATGGCCGCGACGCTCAGCGCCACGGCGAGCACGAAGCGGCGTGCCTCACGCACGAGGTCGCGCTCTTCATCCTCGAATGGCCTGAGCTTGCGGGGATCGGAGATGGTGTAGCCGATGTCGCGCAGGGTCTGCAGCAATTGCTCCGGGCGGGCGACGGCGGGATCATATTCGACCAGCGCCTGCTCGTGCGTCAGGCTCACCGCCACCTTGTCGACTCCCGGCAGTCGGCCGAGCGCCTTCTCGATTGTACCGGTGCATAGGGAGCAGTGGAGGCCGCCGATCCGGGCGCGAATCTTTCGACGGTCCGGCCTCGCAGAAGGCTCTTCGCTCCACGGATTGAACGTGGTTGCCGCTGAGAGACTCATCGATTTCTCCGCGCTATCGTGGCTTTGGACCGTTGTAGAGGGCACGGCACTTCAGCGGCCGCTCTCGGCTTCCGCCTCGCGCCCCACGACCCGAAAGCCGGGCCTTTGGATCGTGTCGACGAGGCGATCTTCCTGAATGGATTGCGGGTCGTAGAGCACGCGAGCTTGCCGCTCGCTGAAAGACACCGATGCCATCCGCACTCCGGGTTCCCTTTCGATAAGGCTCTTGATGGTGCTCGCGCAGGCATCGCAGTTCATGCCTTCGATTTTGAATACGGTGGTTTTCATCCTCTGCTCCGTTCGTCACGCAGCCCAGCTGCCGCTTCATCGAAATCGGACGCCGGACAGAGGTTAATCCTTGGAGCTAGCTCCCAGGTCAAGTGGTCACCGTAATCGTGAAAGGCCTTGATCAAGCCGCCCAGCACTTCCGCCGACGTCTCGAACATTGCCTTGAGCTGGGGCTCGTCGACTTTTTCGATGTCGCTGCGCAGATGATCTTTGATCTCTTGCAGGCGCTTTTGCATTTTCCGGGTGCGATGGCGCGGGTCGCGCTCGGTGGCGGGGGCGGCCATGACGGTCTCCTGGCAAACTGGGTTGACCGCGCTGTCTTGAAAGATTCCGTGCACGGATTGCCGGAAAAACCATCGAGCCTTACTCTTGGTTCCAAGCATCGGAGGGACAAGATAGGGACGATGTCGATTGCGGAGGAAGTCATTGCCACGCACGGAACCCCTCGCAACGGAACCTGGCTGGAGGTGTTGACGGTCTTCTTGCGCCTGGGTCTGACCTCCTTTGGCGGTCCGGTCGCCCATCTCGGCTATTTTCGCGAGGAATTCGTCACGCGGCGGCGCTGGCTCGACGACCGCGGCTATGCCGATCTCGTCGCGCTCTGCCAATTTCTGCCCGGTCCGGCCTCGAGCCAAGTGGGCATTGCGGTCGGCCTTCTGCGCGCCGGTTACGCCGGTGCCCTCGCGGCCTGGACGGGATTCACGCTGCCGTCGGCCCTGGCCATGGTCTTGTTCGCCTATGGCGCGACGGCGCTCGGCAATGCGGCCGGGTCCTGGTGGCTGCACGGGCTGAAAGTGGCGGCGGTCGCGGTCGTGGCGCAGGCAGTGCTCGGAATGGCGCGCACGCTGGCGCCGGATCGCTCGCGCGCGACCGTGGCCGTCGTCGCCGCGATCATTGCGCTTGCGATTCCTTCCGCCTGGGGCCAGATCGGCGCAATTCTCTTCGGCGGCGTCGTGGGTGTCGCAGCACTGTTGCGTCCGGAACCGGAACCCGACCACGGCGCGCTGGCGCTCGGCGTGAGCCGGACAACCGGCGCCGTGCTGCTGGTCGTATTCTTTGCGCTGTTGATCGGCTCACCGCTGCTCGCGGCGCTGACGTCGTCCCAGGGTATCAAGGAATTCGACGCCTTCTACCGCGCCGGGTCTCTGGTCTTCGGCGGCGGGCATGTCGTTCTCCCGCTGTTGCAGGCTTCCGTCGTCCCGCCCGGATGGGTGACGGATGACGCGTTCCTTGCGGGGTACGGCGCGGCTCAAGCGGTACCGGGCCCGCTGTTCACGTTCGCGGCTTATCTCGGCGCGGTCATGCGGCCCGAGCCGAACGGCTGGCTGGGCGCGGTCATCTGTCTCGTCGCGGTGTTCCTGCCGTCCTTTCTGCTCGTGATCGGCGCCTTGCCGTTCTGGGAGGAGCTGCGCCGGCGCAAGACGGCGCAGGCGGCCCTGCGCGGCGTCAATGCCGCGGTGGTCGGATTGCTGCTGGCGGCGCTCTATCGGCCGGTGTGGACGAGCGGCATCGAGAACGCGCCCGATTTCGCGCTCGCCATCGCGGCGTTTCTGCTGCTGTTCATGTGGCAGGTGCCGCCCTGGCTCGTGGTCATCGTCTGCGCGTTCGCCGGCGGCATGATGGCGGCGTTCTAGCGGCAGAATAATAGGTGAATGAGCGATTGCGTGCGGCCGGCGTGCGGTTCCGCAAGCTCCGGTTCGACTCCTCGAAGGCTCCGCCGAACGCATCCCGCTCGCCGACCGCAGCATCGATACGGTCGTGCTGACCTGGACCGGCTGCGGCATTCCCGACGTGTCCATGGCCCTCGGAGAAATGCGACGAGTGCTCAAGCCCGGCGGCCGCCTGCTCTTCGTCGAGCATGGCCGCGCGCCGGAACCGGGCGCGGGGCAGGACCAGCACTGGGCTGAAGATCGCGCGGCCGACTCGTAATGCCTCGTCCTTGCGAGACGGCCCCTTGGCGCCGCGGCACGTGATCGCCAAGCCAGCATCGCAGATGTCCGTCCGAGCAGGGCCGAGTTCACCGCCGGCGAACGCACCATTGGAGCGAATTGAGGTAACCTTCCATTTGCCATAACATCATGAATCGGAACGGCTAACCAGATAACAAGTAGACAAAGGAGAAATTTTCAAAGGCTCATCGGTATGACTTTGGTCGATGGCAAGCTCACCGCCTTTGCAATGCAGCGGTGGTTCTGGGCCGAGCACCGAGTCCCAGCCGTGGCGATCCATGCCCATTGCAGGTACCTCGTCTAGCCGCAATCGCGCACGTCTCGGCCCAGTCCGATTGTTTCTCATGTGCGGTGTGCTGCTGATAGCGGCCGTGGCCATAGGCACCGGGCTCATACTTTCCAATCTTCGCGAGCGCGCCCTCAGCGACCGCAAAAGCACGCTGCAAAATATCGCGTTGGTTCTCGCCGAGCAGACCGATCGTGCCTTCCAAGCCATCGACCTCGTCCAGATCGGCCTGATCGACCGAATACACACTCTCGGCGTCACGTCCAGTGCGGAGTACGAGCGGCAATTGTCCGGCCATGACGTCCATCTAATGCTCAAGGACAAGATCGCCAGTTTGCCGCACGTCGACGCCGTTATGATAATCAATGCGCAGGGCAAGCTGATCAATTTCTCCCGCTCGTGGCCGATTCCGGATGTCAACGTCTCCGATCGAGACTATTTCAAGGCACTGCAATCCGATCCGCAATTGAGTTCTTTTGTAAGCGAGCCGGTACGCAATCCCGGGACCGGGACGTGGACGATCTATTTTGCGCGCAAGGTTGTCAGCCCGGATGGTGAATTCCTCGGCCTGGTGCTGGGTGCAATGGAACTGGGATACTTCGAGAAATTTTTTGGATCGCTTGTCCTTGGAGAAGAAAGCGCGATTGCACTCTTCCGCCGTGACGGGATACTGCTGGTACGTTATCCGCCGCGTGAATCCCCGGGACGTTCTTATGCCAAGGCCGAACTGTTCACAAAAATATTGGCGCACGCAGACCGTGGCGTGTTGCGGCTGACCAGTGTGATCGACGGAAAGGAGCTTCTGGTTGCGGCTCGCAGTCTCGCGCATTATCCGATTGTAGTGGGCGTCGCCACGACCGTAGCCGCTTCTCTCGCGGCGTGGCGAGGCGCGGCCACCTACATGACCGGCACTGCCGTTCTGTTCATCCTCGTCATCGGTGCGAGCGTTCTGATCGGCATAAAACAGTTCAAGAATTATGAGCTGCTTGCAAAAGCGCGTGCCGAGAAAGATCAAAAGATGCAGCTCGATGCGGCCCTCAACAACATGCGCCAGGGCCTCCAAATGTACGACGCGAAGGGGAGCGTAATTCTCACCAATCAGAAGTATCTGAAAATGTACGGCTTGCCGCCGGACGCGGTGAACCGCGACTGGACGATTCGCGATGTGTTGCATCTACGCAAGGCGGCCGGCACTTTGGCCGGAGATCCGGACCAGTACCTGGCGAAGATGATCGATCACGGGAGAGTTGAAACCAAAGTGGTGCGGCTCCCCGACGGTCGAACGATCTCGGTGACCAACGCCCCTGTGCCGGACGGCGGGTGGGTCTCGACGCACGAAGACATTACCGAATCGAAGTGGCGGGAGGCCTCTTTCCGCCTGCTGTTCGAGGGCAATCCATTGCCGATGTGGGTCTTCGACATCGACACCCTCCGATTCCTCGCCGTCAACGACGCCGCGGTCGCGCACTATGGCTTCAGCCGCGAGCGGTTCCTGGCAATGACCGTCGCCGACATCCGTCCGATCGAGGACCGCGAGCGGCTTGTGCAGTTCGTGCGTAGCACCCCAGGAACTCAACAGGGAGAAGAGCTCTGGCGGCACCGAAAGGCGGACGGCACCGAGATCGAGGTCGCCATCTATTCACGCGCCTTGCGCTACGAGCGCCGCGCGGCGGTCCTGGTCGCAATCCGCGACGTGACGGAGCAGCGGCGGGCTGAAATGGAACGCGCGCGTTCCGAGGAGCGGATCACGCATCTGGCGCATCATGACATGCTGACGGATTTGCCGAATCGCTTGCTGTTCAGCGAGCGCCTGGATCAGGCGCTCGCACGCGTCCACCGCGGCGAGCGTCTGGCGGTGTTGTACCTCGACCTCGACCACTTCAAGCGCATCAACGACACGCTCGGACATCCGATAGGGGACGAGCTGTTGAAAGCGGTCGCCGACAGATTGCGCAGCTGTGTCAGGGGGATCGATTCGCTCGCCCGATTGGGCGGAGACGAATTTGCCATTGTTCAAACGTCGCTCGAGCAGCCTTCGGATGCGGCGGCACTCGCAACGCGGATCCGCGAAACGATCAAGACACCCTACATCCTTGATGGCCACAAGGTCGAGGTGGACGTCAGTATCGGCATTGCTATTGCGCCGAACGACAGTATCGAGCGGGACGAGTTGTTGAAGAACGCGGATATGGCACTTTATGGGGGTAAAACCGCCGGACGCGGCATGTATTGCTTCTTTGAGCCGGAAATGAACGAGCGCATGAAGGCTCGCCACGAGTTGGAGCGTGATCTTCGAAAAGCGCTGGTCGGCGGCGAGTTCGAGCTGTTCTACCAGCCTCTTGTGAACGTTCAAGACAACGAGATCAGCGCCTTCGAGGCACTCTTGCGGTGGCGCCATCCGGAGCGGGGCATGATCTCGCCCAGCGAGTTCATCTCCGTCGCCGAGGAGATTGGTGTCATCATCCCGCTCGGCGAATGGGTATTGAGGACGGCTTGTGCCGAGGCCGCAACTTGGCCGGATGACATCAAGATTGCTGTCAACCTCTCGCCGGCCCAATTGACAAGCCATAATCTGGTGCAGCTGGTCATCAGCAGCCTCGCATCATCGGGCTTGCCGGCACGCAGGCTGGAGCTCGAGATCACCGAGCTGGTTCTCATGCAGAATACCTTCGCAACGCTCGACACGCTGCATCAGTTGCGCCAGCTCGGTGTGCGGATCGCGATGGACGATTTCGGCACGGGTCACTCGTCGCTGAGCTACCTGCTGAGCTTCCCGTTCGACAAGATCAAGATCGATCGCTGCTTCATCAAAGGTTTGCCGGACGAAAACAACTGCCTTGCCATCGTGCGAGCGATCGCCGGTCTGGCGAGCAGTCTCGACATGACGACGACCGCTGAAGGCGTGGAGACCGAGTCGCAGTTGGAGATGGTCAAAGCGTTAGGCTGTACCGAAATGCAGGGCTACATTTTCAGCCCGCCGAGGCCCGCCGGCGAAATATCGCGGCTGTTCCTATTGCCCGCCGAGAGCGTGGCGAACGTGGCTTGATTCATTCGTCCCAAGGTGGGGCACCCCCGTGCAGTCCGCGCATCGCCGGCTGCGCAAAATTTTGTCGTCACAAGACGTCGGTGGCGGCGCCGGAGTCTGCCTGATCTACCTGCCGTCCACCGCTGTAAGATCGGACGCGAAAGAGCGCGAGGGTGGGTTCCTAGGATGACTGGATCCTGCCGCCGCTCATCGACCTGTCGATGCGCAACAAGCGGCTTCGTCCCTATCGCGAGCGGGTGGCCGGTGCGGCGGGACCGCGTCTTCGATGCCAGATGGCTACGGAACGCCGGGTACGCTACGGCTTCGCGGCCAGCAGCGAGATGCTCTTTACCCCGAACTTCTTGCTCGCGCCGCGCGCGTTATCCGAGATGAACTGGTAGCTCGGATTGTCCTCGACCGTGACGATGCGCAGGCCCGCGGCTCCGATCCGGCTTCGATAATCGTCCTGCTGCGAGGCGCCGCCGATGCAGGCGGCCCAGAGCGTCGAATTGCACACGATGCTCTCGGGCAACGGTACCTCCGTGACGATGTCGGAGATGGCGAGCCGCCCGCCGGATTTGAGCACGCGCGCCGCTTCGCGGAACACCTTGAGCTTGTCGGGCGAGAGATTGATCACGCCGTTGCTGATGACGATGTCGGCCGACGCGTCGGGCACCGGCACGTTCTCGATATAGCTTTTGACGTAGGTCACCTGCGCGAATCCCGCGCGGTCGCGCAGCCGCTCGGCCTTGGCGCGCTGCTCGTCGGTCATGTCGATGCCGATCACCTTGCCGGTCTTGCCGACCTTGAGGGCCGCAACGAACGTGTCCATGCCCGAACCGCTGCCGAGGTCGACGACAGTGTCGCCGTCCTTGACGTCGGCGAGATGGAAGAAATAACCGACGCCGGCGAAGGATTCGATGGCTTCCTTCGGAATGCGATCGAGATCGGCGGGCGAATAGCCGAGCCGCTCGGCCATGGTGCGCCCCATCTCGAAGTGAAACTCGCCGTGCGGATTTTCGGCGACGCTGCGATACATCGCCTTCACCTTGGATTCGAGCTCCTTGGGGTCGAACGCGACGGGGGTGGTGACCATGATGCTCCTCCTGGAAGCCGCTTGCAGTTAATGAGTTGGCCTTCAGCCGCCGGCGGCGACCGGCAACCCGGCCGCGCGCCACTCCGGAAATCCGTCTTCGAGCCGGCGCACCGTGAAACCACGTGCCCGCAGCGCTGCAACCGCTTCGAACGAAAGCACGCAGTAAGCCCCCCGGCAGTAGGCGACGATCTCGAGTGCGGGATCAAGCTCGGCGAGGCGCGCCTCGAGCTCGCGCAAGGGAATATTCACTGCCCCCGGCAGATGTCCGAGCGCAAACTCATCGGGCGGGCGAACATCGAGGACGGTGACGACGCCGGCGCGTGATTTTTCCAGAAGCTCCTCGCGAGACACGGGTTGCATGCTGTCGCGGTTGCTGAAGTACCGGCGGATCACGCGCTCGACTTCGGCAATATTCCGTTCCGCTATCCGGCGCAGCGCCGACAGGAGATCGAGCACGGCATCATCGGCGAGCGTGTAGAAGACGAACTTGCCCTGGCGCCGAGCCGCCACGATCCCCGCGCGCCGCAGCTGCTGCAAGTGCTGCGATGCATTGGCGACCGAGAGGCCGGTTCGCTGCGCCAGCACTTCGACGCTCCGCTCGCCCTGGGCCAGTTGCTCCAAAAGCTCGAGGCGGTGCGCATGCGCCAGCGACTTGGCGACCGCGGCGAATTGGGTGAACAGGGCCAATTTCGGATTGGACGTTGACATCGGGGAGCCGCAATCTTAAAACATTCAACTGAATGATTGAATAATGGCAATCGTGGCCGTTGTCAAGCAATCCGGGCGGTTCTGGCAATGCGCGGCGCCCTGTTCTCATATGAGCTATTGATCCGGCTGGGGACGTCCGGCGGCGTATTCGCCGCCGTGGCGATCTGGGAATTGATCGGGCCGCGACGGCCACAGACCGTCGGGCGCGGCTGGCGGTGGCCCAACAATCTGGGCGTGGTGATGGTGGACACGCTCCTGGTCCGCATTCTCTTTCCCACCACGGCCGTCGGTCTTGCCCTCGTTGCCGAGGCGCGCGGCCTTGGGCTGTTCAATGCGATCGCGCTGCCGCCCTGGGTCGCGGTCACCGCCGCGGTCGTCCTCCTCGATCTCGCGATCTACTTCCAGCATGTGCTCTTTCATGCCGTCCCGGTGCTGTGGCGGGTGCACCGGATGCATCACGCCGACCTCGAATTCGATGCGACGACCGGGCTGCGCTTCCATCCGTTCGAGATCCTGCTGTCGATGGCGATCAAGCTCGCCGTGGTCGCCGCGCTCGGAGCGCCCGCGCTGGCCGTGTTGATCTTCGAGCTGCTGCTCAATGCGACCTCGATGTTCAATCACGGCAATGTTCGCATGCCCGCGCGTCTCGATCGCATCCTGCGCTGGATCGTGGTCACGCCCGACATGCATCGGGTGCACCATTCGATCCTGTCGCGCGAGACCAACAGCAATTTCGGGTTCAATCTCCCCTGGTGGGACCGCCTGTTCGGCACCTACCGGGCTCAACCCGCGGCCGGGCACGAAGCCATGACGATCGGGATCGAGCAGTTCCGCGAGCAGCGCGAGCTCGGCCTCGATCGCATGTTGCTGCAGCCCTTCCGCGGGGATGCCGGCCGGTATCCACTGGGCCAGAGGAAAGTTGAACAATGAGCCTGGGCCGCTTGTTGCCCCGCGTCGCGCTGGCGCTACTGCTCGTGGCAGCGGCGGCATGGGCCGCCGTCCACCGCGACCAAATCAATCTGGCGACGCTCGATGCTTGGCTTGGTTCGCTCGGCCTGTGGGCGCCGGTCGTATACGTGGTCTTCTACGCTCTGGCCACCGTCGCTTTCGTTCCCGGCGTGGTCCTCACCCTTGCTGGCGGAGCCTTGTTCGGACCATTGTGGGGCAGCCTCTGGAATCTCACGGGTGCTACGCTCGGTGCCACCCTTGCATTCCTGGTCGCGCGCTACATCGCGGGAGGCTGGGTCGCGCGCAAGGCCGGCGGGCTCCTCAAGCGACTGATCGATGGCGTCGACGCGGAAGGCTGGCATTTTGTCGCCTTCGTGCGGCTGGTTCCGCTTTTTCCCTTCAATCTGTCGAACTACGCGCTGGGGCTCACGCAAATTCCGCTCCACCACTACGTCCTCGCCACGCTCGTCTGCATGGTGCCCGGTGCGGTCGCCTATACGTGGCTCGGGCATGCCGGACGCGGAGCGCTGAGCGGCGAAGCAGACGCGGTGCGCTACAGCCTGCTTGCGCTGGGCCTGCTCGCCACAATTGCCGTACTGCCGCGACTGATCGGGCGGCTGCGCGCGTCGTTCGCGTGGATCGAAGCAAACGAGCTCAAGCGGCGGCTCGACCGCGGCGAAGTCATGGCCGTTATCGATGTGCGAGGCCCCGACGAATTCACGGGGCCGCTTGGCCATATTGCGACCGCGCGCAATATCCCCGTCAACGAGCTCAATAGCCGCTTAGCCGAACTAGCCGGGTTTGAACGCACACCGATCATTCTCGTCTGCCGGACCGACCAACGCTCGGCAACGGCCGCGCGGACCTTGCGTGCGGCCGGCTTCACCCAGATCAGCGTCCTGCGCCGGGGGATGGGGCAATGGAACGCGGTTGGCCTACCGATTGAAGAGCGTGCCGTTGGTGCCGCAGCGTAAAGGACGTCGATCATGAAAATTCTGTTCATCATCAACGATCCACCCGATGGCACAGCGTGCGTCTATAATGCGCTGCGGCTCGCATCCCACAATGTCGTGGTGGTCTAGCCATGCGCCGCATCTATCTCGATTACAACGCGAGCACGCCGATCGATCCGGCGGTCGCTGCCGCGATGACGCCGTTTCTCGAGAATCATTACGGCAACCCGTCGAGCGGTCATTGGGCGGCGGCCGCGGCAAAAGCGGCCATCGAGACGGCGCGTGGGCAGGTGGCGGCGCTGCTCGGTTGCGAGGCCGACGAGATCGTTTTCACGAGCGGCGGCAGCGAGGCCAACAACCTCGCCCTCAAGGGCGTGTTTTTTGCGCTTCGCGACCGGGGCGATCACGTCATCACCACGCGGGTCGAGCATCCGGCGATCATCGAGCCGTGCCGGTTCCTCGAACGCCTGGGTGCGCAGGTCAGCACCCTGCCCGTCGACGGCACCGGCCGGATCGATCCCGACGACCTTCGCAGAGAGATCACGCCGCGCACCGTCCTGATCAGCATCATGCATGCCAACAACGAGGTCGGGACCATCCAGCCGATCGAGGAATGCGCCCGCATTGCCCGTGCGCACGG